>JAEEGG010018500.1_pt1 | contig 14158 bp, 15 predicted proteins | sample 9134161 | NCBI WGS metagenome assembly JAEEGG01 (sample SAMN16246543, study PRJNA631951) | gut metagenome | biome: gut microbiome; feature: rumen; material: CR-attached | host: Bos | place: Iran: Karaj | collected 2018-10 | reverse complement strand
CGTAATGATCATGCTGATACCGTTTGCGATCAATGGTCTGATCAACAAACGTTTCACCTACAACCGCTGGATGGCCATGCTTCATTATTCGACGGCGATCTGTACCTCGGTGGTCTTTGTCTTTGCCCTGTGCTTTATCAGTTTCTATGATCCGATCCTGGCCTTTGGCGGCTACAATTTCAATCTGCATTTTATCTGCCCGGTCATGATCCTGGTGGCCTTCCTGACTGTGGAATCAGCGACCCAATTTACGATCAAAGATTCTCTGATATGTATCATTCCGATCATCGTCTATTCACTGATCTATTTCTACAATGTCGTGATCGTACATAACTGGGAAGATCTCTATAACTTCAACACCTATCTTCCTTTCTACATCAGTATGCCTCTTATTTATCTGTTTGTCTTTCTGATTGCCGACGTTTTGCGAAGACTCAACAACATCAAAAACAGATACGTCAGAAAATCTCTTACCAAATCATGGGACAATGATGTTGATGCAGTTTCGATCAAGATCGACCTCTATGGCCTGGGAAGATATGTAGGGCTGCACGGTGAAAGCAACAGCATAAATTTGAACTTTGATGTTCTGACTACGATCGCCGATGCCTATGACATTAAAATGGAAGAGCTGACCAATGCCTACACCAAGGGTGTAATTGATGGCCAGAAGGAAAAACAGAAAAAGCCAGAAAAATAAATTATGGAGCAGGAACTGGGAATCGAACTCACTTTCATCCCTGCCGCTCACCATTGACGTTCTTTCACATCTATCGAGGTCTTTTTTTATCAGATCTTACTTCTTTACAGCAGCGATCTGTGGCTTTGATTTCTCTAACAGCGCTGTCAAAATCACCAGATTCTCTAATGATGGTTCACAATGCTTCACGGCTTGCTGATAGCCTGCAGATGTTTTTCACATTTGCAAGTATATCTGCAGCATAGCATCTCTCAAATTATGTAATTTCTCACATAATCAGGAATTTCTGTTACTTTTTAAGCTAAAAATGCAACACTATTATTAGAAGAAATACAGATCCGCTGATATGATCTTTCTTCTCACATATCCGTATAAATATATGTGGATCTGAAATAGATTTGACCAACAAGGAGGAACTTATGAAAAAACTTATTGCTTTACTGGCAGCAGTTCTGATGATTGTATCAGTAACAGGCTGTCAGAAAAAACCCCAGGAAGAAGAAACAGTCGTCGATAATTCCAACCAATATACGATTAAGGTAACTGGTGATTCAGCTGTCGAAAACACTTATCAAGTTGCCAGTGAGACCGAAGTGCTTTCTGCTTTACTGGAAGAAATCGCCAAGATCAATGTGCTGTCTTATGAAAGTACCAAAGGTGAAAACGGCTGGTACCTGAGCTCTGTTAACGGTGAAGAAGCAGGCGAAGACAACTGGACTGTCTATCTCAACGGTCAGTTATGCACTGACGGCATCGATAAGATCACATTAAAAGACGGTGATGTCATTGAGATCGTGAGGATCAAGGCTGTTGCTCAGCCGGAGACCGTTCCTGTATTAGGCGGCTGGGAGACCTTCGAAACCATCCATGAGGAACTCGCTGATGATGAAAAAGAGATCTTCGCCAATGGTCTTAAAGGCCTGACTGGCGTAGGTTATGAACCTGTCAGAGTACTGGCTAAACAGGTCGTATCAGGAACCAACAATGCCTTCTTAGCTAAAGGTACCCTGGTCACAGCTGCTCCGGAAACAGATTACTACATCGTTACTGTTTACACTGATCTTGAAGGCAAGAGCGAATTCAAGGCAATCAACAAGATCGATATCGCCAACCTGGAAACGACAACCACCAAGAACGAACAGCTCTTAGGCGGCTGGACAGTGATCAGCGGCGGTAAGCCTGGTTACTTCTCTGACGAAAAGATCATGAACTCTTTTGAAAAGGCTGTCAAAGATGAAAAGATGGTCTTTGCACCAATCCAGTTATTGGCTACTCAGCCTGTATCCGGTACCAACTATCTGGCTTTATGCTTTGGCAAAGACGCCGATGGCAATGCCGATCTGTATTTCGTCAAATGGTATGAAGATCTGCAGGGCAACAGCAAGCTGGAAAGCTGCGATATCTGCAATCTGCAATACTACATCACCGGCGAATAATAACGGGGAAATCTTATTATGGAAACGGACTGCTCAGCAGTCCGTTTTTTATTACTTCACAAACAGTTTTCCGGCATATATCCCCGATACAGCTGTAAACACTACAGCAGCATAAGTAGAGAATCTTTCAATGATGCCAAAGACCTCCTTGGGGAATAGGGCTGTACCCATCGCTCCGAAAAACATACAAGCCAGACAGATCAGGGCCAGAGTGCCATAAGTCTTGTGCTGGTCTTTGAAACTGCCGATTGCGATCAGGATCAGCGAGATGATCGATAACAAAACTACCGCTATCGTCACGACATATGTATGCATGAAAGAACTGAAGCTGCCATCATACCCTGCTGAGCTTAAGGGGAACGCAGCGTAGCCGATAGCTGAGATGGCGTTCATCAAGCTAAAGAGATAGATACCGAGTTTCAGGGTCTTATTTAACTCATAAGCCATGATGCATAACAGGCTCCAGCAGATACAGCTGAAAATGCCATATACATGAGAAAAGACACCCGCAATCTGATATGATGGTGCATCAAGCGCTGTCAGATCACTGACGGCCTGTTTCATCCACTCATAGTCAGGATAGTATAATCCACCGATCAGATCATGCAGGATGTAGAACACTAAAGCCATTATTCCGCAGACAATTACCCACTTGCACATTCTTTTCTTCAGTCTCTCATTTTCCATTTCTGCTGCTCCAATCTTCTTTTCTTATTATAGAAACTCTATGCATCACACCATCAGTTTCAAATTCTTTTAAATAATGCATACCGATCGATTCGGCTGTTTTATATGATGCGACATTATCACTTGTGCAGTATGAATATAAAGCGGGGAAATCTTTATTATTGAAGCCCCAGTCTCTTACTGCCAGAGCCGCTTCATGGCCATAGCCTTTATTGTGCATATCATATCTGATATGAAAGCCGATCTCCGGCAATATCTTGCCATCGATGTTCTGCATACTGATGCCGCAATCACCGATCATCTCATCATTCTCTTTCAGACACAGTGCCCATAGACCAAAGCCATGTTCTCTGTATGAGTTCATACACCACTCTATCCAGCGGTCTACACCTTTTTCATCATAGGGTTTTTCATAGAAAGACATGTTTACGGGATCAGAGATGACTTTGCCTAAAGCTTCATGATCACTGCTGTTCATTTCTCGCAGATACAGTCTTTCGGTCTCAATTATTTTCTTCATAGAATTTCTTCTTGTTTATGTCAGTATAATTCCGTTTCTCACACCAGAATATCGTTTTATCACTTACATCATAAACCATCGAGACTACGGTCGGACATGCGATCTGTGAAGTCTCCTTCAGAATATTGAAAGCATCATCAACCGAAAAATCTGCTGAAGATGTTTCTATTTTCTGCAAAGCTTTCAGATATCGATCATAACCCATCCAGGGATGTTTCTCTTTATCCATCTTGAAAGGAGAGAAATTGGTCATGACCTTGTGATCCGGTTTTTCATAGTATAGATGACCCTGCCCCGGAATAATATACAAGACATTGCCATTGCGGTCTGATAAGGCACCCATAAAAGTTGACCCTTTTACAGAAGAGATCTTTTCCTTTTCAGCGATGTCTTTCAATTCGTTCAAAGTTCTTTTCATTAACAGCAGATCGATATCGAGTTCCAGGATATTCTTCTCGTCTGACTGCGGATCACTTCGATCATCAAAAGGTCAGCAGGTCGGCATCCCGACAAAATCACCTCGAGCGTTGCCGCCGAATAAAGGCAGCCAGCCCTGCTTCTGATCGTATATTTCGATATAGACTCCTTGCTCATTTTCATTGATCCGATATTCCATGCCCAGAATATCCAGATTGAAGCCGACGATCGTTTTCTTTCTGTTTACGATAAAACTGGTGCACATCTTCTATAATGTCCCTTGATGTCTCTTCGCATAGCTGATATACATGATGATCGCGATGATCCAGGCACAGATGATCGTCAGAAAGCCTGTTTCACTGACATAATACATCAGCTTCTCGCCGCGGCTGATCAGGCCAAAGACACTCTGATCATAATTGTTGTGGGCGGCGTGCAAGAAGGCAGCTGGCCACACACTGTCGCTTTCTACTGTCAGCAAGCCGCAGATGATGCCAATCGGCATTACGCAGAGGATAAAAGCCGGAAGACGATACCACAGCGGACACTGATCCATGTAGCCGCCCCAGATCAGCAAAGGCAGATGCCAGCAGCACCAGAAGATGCTGGTAACAAATAAAGTCTTCTTCAAGCCGATCCTTTCCCTTAATGCCGGCACCATGAAGCCCCGCCAGCCAAGCTCTTCACCCAGTGCTGAGACCAGGCTGAAGAAAATACCCAGGGTCATAGCCGGCATGATGTCCTTGAGGATCAGATTAAGCGCAACACCATGATAGGCGAAGTTATCGGGATAGATCTGCCAGTAGATCAGATACGGTATCAGCAGATAAACAAGCGGAATAAAGATTCCTAACAGTATATAAATAAGTTTTGAACTCCTGAAACCCAGACGAATAATCAACTCTTTGACTGTCAGTTTTTCTTTCTTTTCCTTAAGTGAAATGATGTTGGCAATTAACGAAGCCAGAGCCGGCATCCACATCAGCACCAGCATCAATATACTTATGCCTTTTAAGATGTAGATAATTTCCACTGTCAGCGATAAGACGATCACCAGTACCAGAAATACCTTGACTGCCTTATCTGTCCAGATCTTTTCTTTATTCATTATTTTTCATCCCCTTCTTTCTTAAATAAGCCAAAAACCATACCAATGCATATACCCATGCAGATGCCAAGTGTAATATTGTGCATGGTATTGCTGAAGATTATCGCAAACATGATTGCCATACATAAACCGAATATGTTGTCTCTGTTCATTTAAATGTGCTCCTTTATCTGTATGTTTCACAGAAATGTTTCAGATGTTTTCTGACGGCTTTCAGACATTCTTCCTGTGACTCTTCTTCTCTATCAGCTTTGGCAATTAACAGTGACACCGGAGCGATCAGCTGCAAAGCCATCAGTGCGGGATCGGCTTTTCTGAAAAGTTTCTTTGCGATCATGGCCGTGATGATCTTTTCATACATCTTCTGCGGTCCTTCGATCTGATGCATGCTCGTGATCTTTGCCAGTCTCTTGTTTCGAAACTGTTCCTTGACCAGAAAGATCCTGATCTTTCTGATCATTTCATCCCGCATGGTAAAGGCGACTCTTTCCATATTCTCTTCAATGAATTGTCTGTGGCTCTCAGGAATCTTTCCGACATTGAGCTTGGAACCGAAATTTTCCTCATATCTTCTTTCCGCCATGGCAATAAGCTGATTGAGGATCTCTTCTTTGCCTTTGAAGTGTTTATACAATGACGGAGCCTTGATCCCGACTTTATCAGCGATCGCTTCCATGCTTGTGCCATCATATCCTTTTTCCGCAAACAGGCTTAGTGATTCCTGCAGGATCTTTTCTTTAGTGTTCATAATGTTTTTCCTTTGGCTAATATTCATTAGCTTTATTATAGGCTAATACTCATTAGCCTTTCAAGCCATAAAATATCCGCAGAGCTTTCTGCGGATAATATCTTTATTATTTACACCTCTTGAGTACTTCCAGCAGATTTTCATAAGCCCTGTCGAAGGAAGCCAGATCGAGTTTTTCTTCCGGAGTGTGTTCACCTTCGGAGATCGGACCATAAGTGATGATATCCAGATCAGGAATCAGACCCTTGAAGACACCACATTCCAGACCGCCATGGGTCGAGCGTTCCTCCATCTCGATGCCTTTCTCCTTAAGTACGGCTCTCAATATTTCTCTTAATGGTGAATTGCTTTCATAGTTCCAGCCATAATAGCGATCACTCAGTTCAAAGACGAAACCAAAGCGATCACAGAGGATCTCAAGTTTTGAAATGATCTCATCGCCATGAGAAGCGATCGCACTTCTGATCAGATCATCTACAAACAGTTCATCATTTTCAATATAAATGACACCGGCATTAAGCGAAGCGATGCTTAAGTCTTCGATCGCCATCGACTTATGCATGAGACCGTTAGGAATGACGTTGAGGAAACCAAGGATCTCATTACTGGCTGCTACAGATAAGACTTTATCAGCTTTTGTTTCTACAAGGAAGCCTGCAAACCCTTCATCGGAGAATTCCAGTTCGTTTTTGAATTTCGCGAAAATCTCTGCGGCTTCTGCCTGCAGTTTCTGCTGATCGGCTTTGCTGACAAAAGTGATGTCGGCTTCTCTGGGAATCGCATTGAATTTCATGCCGCCGTTGAGATCGACAAGTCTGAGGTCCTCGAATTTCTTTGCGAGTTCATAGACCGCTCTTGCCGCCAGCATGATCGCATTGCCTCTTTCCAGATGGATCTTGCCGGCCGAATGACCGCCTTTCAGACCTCTGATTTGCAAAGTATAGGCCGGATCGCTGTTTGCTTCAAAGGAAAGCTTTCTTCTGAAAACGGCTCTGGCTCCTCCTGAGGAAGTTACACAGGTGCAGTTTTCTCCGCCGGCATCAAGATTGATCAGACGTCTGCTGTGGAAGTATTCCTTCTTTAAAGCGATCGCACCGTATAAGCCGATCTCTTCCATAACGGTGAAGGTACACTGCAAGGCCGGATGAGACAGTGTGTCATCATCTAAAATCGCCAGCATATACGCTACACCCTGGCCATCATCAGCACCCAGCGTTGTGCCCTTGGCTCTTAACCAGCCATTCTCATCGACATAGAGATCCAAAGGATCCTTTTCAAAGTCATGATCGACATCCTTGTTTTTCTCACAGACCATATCCATATGTGCCTGCAGGATAATCGGTTCAGCATTCTCATAACCAGCTGAAGCCGGCTTGTTGACGATAACGTTATAGACTTCATCCTGAATATAGTCATAGCCGTGTTTCTTCGCAAAATCAACGATATAGTCACTGACCGCTTTTTCATTGCGGCTGCCGCGCGGTATATCCGAGATCTGTTTAAAGTAGTAATTATATTTCTTGTTCAGATCAAACTCCATGGTGATTACCCCCTCATACTCTGATAAACATTATAACAGAGCTCTTTCAATCATGTTTTTCCAATACGAATTCAAAAATTCTAATCCATGTTTAAATTAAAACGAATTGACTGATTGAATTTTAAAAAGGACACCGATTATTGTCAGTGTCCATATTTAATTATTTTTATTTAGATTTCTGATTGTTATTTTCCTGCTCAAGCTGAGCCCGACGTTTAGCGACCAGTTTTTCAAACTGCAGTTTGAGAAGTGCCGCAACCGGTACAGCTACCAGCATACCGACGATACCGCCGATCTGACCGCCGGCGATCAGAGCCACGATGACTAAGACCGGATGGATCTCTACGTTGTCAGATAAAAGTTTCGGATTGATGATGTTGCCATCGATCGCCATTACCAGCAAGAGCACACCGGCACCTAAAGCCAGATGGAGAAGTGAACCTTCTGACAGACAGATGATCACCAATGAGGCAAAACCGATGACCGGTCCGACATAAGGGATCAGATTGCCAAAGCCGGTGAGTAAGCCAATGACTACTGCATAAGGCACACCGATGATCAGCAAGGCGATCGTAACCAGCACACCTACCAGCAGAGCATCGATCGACTGACCGCGGATATAGCCGGAGAAGACGCGATCGGCATCAGCGGCAAATTCCCTCAGCTTGGCTCTGGTCTCTTCACTCACGATCAGATCCAGAATGGCTGACCAGTATTCCTTGATATGTGAATCAAGCAGGAAGTAGATCGCAAAGATATTCGCAAACAGCAGAGTTGAAGCACCCGAAGAAATGTTGTTGAAGACCTTGGAGATGCTGCCGCCGACTTTACCCAGATTGATATTGTATTCAGCCAGTTTGCTTTCAATGACACTCCAGAATTTGGAGAAATCTGTTTCTAATGACTGCACATAGGCCATCAGATTGTTGAAATCGATATTTGAAACGGAATTCGTAACAGTGATGACTAAAGTTGCCAGAACCAGCAGGATCACCAGGATCACCAGCAGAAAAGTCAAAGCAACGGCTGGAGCTCTGCGCTTATTGGGTTTCGCCTTGCTGAAAAGCTTCTTTTCAAAAAACTCAACCAGCGGAGCAAACAGATAAGCCAGCACTATACCCAATACCAGCGGTGTGAGGATCGCTCCGATAAAGGAGATCGTCGGCTCTACCGTACTCTTGAGACTGTAAACGATCAGTCCAAGCACAAAGGTTATGAGCAGTGTTGTCACTGTATAGAATGCGATCTTAGTATATTTTTCATCATAGTATTTTTTGAATGGATTCATACATCACCTCTGATAATCATATTTTCTATCCTATATAATATCATTTATAATTTGTTTATAAGAATATGACGATGCAGTAGAGGTGTCAGGATGAAAAAATCAATATTTAAAGTTATATCAGTTTTAGCTGTTGCTTTTCTTTTATGCAGCTGTGCAAACAGACATTCGATCAAAGTCGTATCCGGTGAAGAGTATCTGGAAGAATGCCCAAAAAACGCCAAAGCCGGAGATACAGTCAGAGTCAGGACGGCAATAGTTCTTGATGCTGATGTTTATCTTAATGGAAATGATGATCTTGATATTCAGTACATCAACGGTGTCTATGAATTCATCATGCCTGATCACGATGTTGAACTCGAGATCACTGTTGTAGGCAACGGTCTGGCATAAGGAGAAACACATGGAATTAAAAGCTTTGGTCTGCCCGCAATGCGGTGCATCATTAACCGTTCAGAGTACCAGCACTAATATTGTTAAATGTCCAAAATGCGGCAGTACGATTCATATCAGATATGATAATAACGATAATGCTGATGGGAGAAAGACTTTTGTCACACCCGATGGCGCAGCTGTGGCTTCGGCAGTTGTTCCAGATAATTTTGAATTAAGTGCCTCAATTAATAACCGCTGGCAGTCAGAGATGATCCCCTTCACCACGAGAATAAAAGCCAACGACGATAATGGCATCATTCTGTTTTCAGATTCAAAGGAACTTTACCACGATGTGAAGAACCTTTTCATTAAAACGATAATCGGTCTTGTACCTAATCACACCAGCAATGGTTATACTTCCTTCAAAGATGATGAAGAGCTGATGAATGATTTCGTCTCTTCAGTCTATAACCGGGAATGCCGTCTGGTCTCAAAGACCACTCTGCCAAGTTTCATGGGCACTCATCCCGATGCGGCTCTGGAACAGCTGAAAGCTGATGTCGCTTCATTTGACAGCTTTGTGGAGATCGGATCCGCTCTGATCAATCAGCGTCTTGAATCTGTTTTATACCGCTATGAATCAGAACTTGATAATGGAGCCAAGGTTGTGATCTTTGCGGGCATGGATTACGAAGGAGCGGAACTGCTTTATGGCGGAGATCTTCTCAAAGGACTTAACCTCGAAGGCATAAAAGAAAATCTCGGTAAGATCTTTTCAGAAACTCCCGGTCTCAACAAATTAGGCGATACGATCTCTGATGTTGTTAATGGCAAAGACAAACTCACCTTCTCTGATAGGATGAATGGCGGACTGATCGGCAAGGCAATGCGCAGAAAAAAAGAAAATGAAACACAGTCAGAACCATCACAGCCAATCAAAGAAACTAAGAAGGAAAATGAAGAAACAGTCTTTGGTCACAGCAAGAGAAGGATCGATCAGATCACCTTTGGTGCCTATCGCAAATATGCCTGCCTGACTTTAGCTGAAAGAGAGGAAGAAGCTTTGAACATTTTCCTGAACTTTGTCGCTACTTTAGTTCCTGATCAAAGCATGGCTCAAAGAATCAATGAACTGATCAATCGCAAGATGGCTGAGATCCGACAGTATGTTGCGCAGAACCAGGCCATCGTTGCGCAAAAACAGCAGCAGCTGCATGCTTTACAAATGGAGACTTCCAGAAAGATCGCTGAGTACTCACGTACTGCTTCAGATGGACTTATGGATTCATGGAAGAAGAAAATGGAATCTGATTCCATGATCTCAAAAGCCAGAAGTGAAGCAACCTTGGGCGTAGATACCTATACCAACAAGTATGGCCAGGATGTCAGCGTCAGTGTTGGTGCTGATCACGTCTATGAGAATCAGTATGGCGATGTATATGGCGTTTCCGGAAATGCCTTGGATCAGGATGTCTTGAACGATCTCAAGTGGACAAAAATAGATAAAAAGTAGAGCACGGCTTGCTTACATTCTTCGTGACTGCTTTATTGCAAAAACAATGATACAAAAAGAAAAAGACATGGTCGCACGTTTACCCGTACACCCAGCAACAGATCGCCAGGAGGCCATGTCTTTATCTACCTTTATATTAGCAGTTTTCAGCTGTCATACTATCCTCCAGTTACAGTCAAAATACCTGCTGCCGTTTTTGGCTGCATTCTTAATTTTGTCTTCTGCGTTCTGGATATACTTATGACCTTTGCTGTTAGGCTGAGATTTAACCCAGTTAACAGCTTCCTTCAGACTGTTGAATTCTTCAAGAACAGTATTGCCATTCATGCGCAGTACCTTACTGATTTCATCAGGCATTCTTAACGGATCCATATATTCTGAAAAAGCTTCAATGCTTCGGTCTCCTGTTTTCATTTTGTCATAGACCATCTTCAGCAGCTTTGCATCATCAAGGGCATTGTGATTCTGTTCATCCATATCCTTATTGAAGTATCTGCCCAGTTTCTCCAAAGAAATGGTCTTGTTGACATAGAAGAACTGTTTAAGATCTTCAGAACAGTCGAACATGTTGGTATACAGAAAACTGAGCATTGCTGCTTCTTTCAAAGAAGAAGCATTAAGACTCGTGTTATAAACAAAATCAATATCTGAATCGCCATAATTCACAATCTCTGGTACGTCTTCATCTCTATTAAGCCAGTCATATAACGATTCAAAAACTTCTTTAGATTTAGGAGCTTCATCTATCTCTTTCTGACTTATGCCTGTTATCTCTTCAATTCTTGGAGTAATCGGATCATCAGAATATACCAGAGAATAAAATTCTTCTCCATCCTCTCTGACAATTCCTACAGATATTATTTCTTTCTTATCTTCTGTTGCTTCAAAGTCTATATAGTATTTCATATTACTGATTCCTCTAAACTATTTTATTATTCTCTATTTCTTTTATAAAGAAGTCGTTAAGATCGCTTCTATCGGATTGATCTTCTTGCCAAGCAATACCAACTTTTTTCAATACAGTCATTTCATTTTATCTTCCTCGACAAAACATTAGCATACCGAAAATGCAAAAAATGTGACAAGCATATTAGAGATATTATTATTTGGAATTGATCCTTTCATTTGTCATATTTCTTCTATGATATTATTAGTAAGAGGTCTGGATGGAGAATAAAATTTTAAATGCTTTGATGGAACAGAGAAAAGAAAAAGGCCTGAAAAGTCTTTACTGGTGGACACAAGTGTCTTTTGCATACAATTCGAACAAAATCGAAGGCAGCAAGCTTACAGAAGAACAGACAGAATTGATATACGAAACCAATAATCTGTATTTTAACGAAAATAAAGATGCAATTATAATAGATGACGTTATAGAAATGGCCAATCATTTCAGACTGTTTAATCTGATGCTTGACACCTATGACCAGCCTCTATCTAAAGAGCTTATTTTAAATTACCATCGAGCTTTGAAAAACGGCACATCACAGTCATATGATCCGATTTATAACGTTGGAGGATATAAGAAAAAACCTAATATTATCGGAATTGTCAATATCATCAACACATCAAAACCCGAAGATGTTGAACAGGATATGAATAGCCTTTTATCGGAATATAACTCCTTAACAGATGTCGATTTTGAAGACATAGTAGATTTCCATTATCGATTCGAAACCATTCATCCATTATCCGATGGCAATGGCAGAATTGGAAGAATGATTATGTTCAAAGAATGCCTGAAAAATGATATTGTGCCTTTTGTGGTTTTAGATCAATACCGTGCTGAATATATTAACGGATTGAATAAATATAAGAAACCATCCGAAAGAAACTATCTGATTGATACCTGTCTGTTATTTCAGGATAATTATAAATATGTCTGTGACCAGACTATCGGAACAGGTTTTTCGGCAGAATCGTCCATTTAAGTTCAATAATATCGTTTTCAAATATTGTGACATCATTCCATTTGTAAACTTTCTTCAGTTTTACTGCATCATTATTGATGTCCTCTTACGTCCTTTAATCATTTCTTATCTCCAAGTAAAAACCGATCGATCTGATCGGCTTCTATTTTGTAAGTATATTCATTAAGACTATTTGATGGTCATTCTACTGGATCAGCCCGAAATGAATCAGAGCTTTTTCAATGCCATCGTTATCAATATCATCTGTGACATAGTCGGCGAGATCCTTGAGTGATTGCTTGCCATTGCCCATTGCTACACCAAGTTCGACATAGTCCAGCATCGGTGCATCATTCTCGCCATCGCCGAAGGCCATCGTCTGTTTACGGGAGATATCTTCCTTATCCAGGAACTTCTGAATACCCGCATCCTTGCCGCCGGTCTTGGCGATGATATCAATGCCGGTATCATTCCAGCTCGTGATATGACATTTATCGAGCAGTCTATCAAGCTTGACACGCGTCTCATGATCGACGAAAGCCAGACACTGGTAGATCTTTTCACCATGATATTCTCCGATATCGGGAATCGTACCATGAGTCGACATCTGTGTCTGAATGACGACATCATCGACATAGTTGATATAGCGGTTCTTTTCACCGATCAGCACAAACGGAATTTTACCTGCTTTGAAGATACCGACCAGGACATCCATTTCACCCTGATCGATCTCGTTGCCCGCAAACATATTCAGATCGTGATCAAGACAGATATTGCCATTTAGGGTCAGATAGGCATCAAACTCAATACCATCTAACGGAAGTTTCTTTAGCTCATTGATATCACGGCCGGTTGCGACAACGACCTTGATCCCGTTTTCTCTGACTTTCTTGAGTGCTCGTAATGTGCTCTCCGGAACTTTTCCGATAGTGTGTGAAAGCAATGTTCCGTCAATGTCAAAGAAGATAGCTTTGATATCAGGATTTTCTTTGCCGGTATCTTTCTCGATATCAAACAGATCAGTGAAACCGGTCATCTCAAAGATATCCATGACATTTTCTGAGACATTGCGGAAAGTGATCTTGTGCTCAGGATTGTTTTTAATAGCCGCCAGAAAAACTCTTAAGCCGGATGATGAAACATAATTCGACTCCGACATATCAATGATTATTCTGCTGCTTTCCTTAGCAGCCTGAGTGAGTTCCTTATCGAATTCCGGAGCTGTTTCCGTATCGATCTTGCCGATCGGAATGAGGATCAGCGCATCGTTTTCTTTATTTTTCTTTACTTTCATAATAGCGCCTTACAACAATATAATATCATTCTGCAACTGGAATATCTGCTACTCTTATAACGAAATAATCATCAGGTTCATAAATCAGACTTTCATCATAAGCGGATTCCAGCAGACTCAGCGTTCCGTTTATCCGCTCTTCATATTTCAGCAGCTCTTCACTCTTCTTACCGCTCTTTTCAGCCTCGGCAAGCAGCTCATTATAACGGCTATAGTATGCTGTGCTCTTAAGAAACTTCTGTTTATCTGCCCCTGTTTTCAAGATCCCTATCATCAGTCCGTCATATTCCTTATCGGTCTTGATATAGACTTTATAGTTTGAAACTGATTTATCTTTATAGACTTTCCAGCCGTCTTCTTCATACTGTGGTTCAGGATCCCAGGAACTCAGCACTTCCTGATAGATCCCAACCTTATGCGTCGTCCCATCCCAGCTTACTTCCGAATAGGCGAAATTATCATCAGAGATATCTTTATTGGCTGTATTATCTATTATATTCATACTGTTATCCAGACTGACGTTGTTTTCCTTAAAAGCATTACCGCTGTAGTAATCAAAAAAGACCGGCCTGATCGAATGATTGACATAGTACCAGTTATATGATGTCGGCTTAGCTTTCGTCAC
>JAEEGG010018499.1_pt1 | contig 14159 bp, 12 predicted proteins | sample 9134161 | NCBI WGS metagenome assembly JAEEGG01 (sample SAMN16246543, study PRJNA631951) | gut metagenome | biome: gut microbiome; feature: rumen; material: CR-attached | host: Bos | place: Iran: Karaj | collected 2018-10 | reverse complement strand
CCGGGCAGCGGCAAGATGGCTACCTGCCTCAGCCAGATCTACCAGGACCACACGCGCGGTGTCAAGGCCGGCTATGCCAAGTTCGAGACCTTCCCGATCTGGAACCTGCCCCTGAAACATCCCGTCAACATGGCTTACGAGGCCGCCACGGCCGACTTGAACGACGTCAACATGATCGACCCCTTCCACCTGGAGGCTTACGGCAAGACGGCGGTCAATTACAACCGCGACATCGAGATCTTCCCGGTGCTGGACGCCCTGTTCAAGGGCATTTACGGGGAGAATCCCTACAAGTCTCCGACGGACATGGGCGTCAACATGGCCGGCTTCTGCATGTCCGACGAGGATGTCTGCTGCGCCGCCGCCCGCGACGAGATCATCCGCCGCTTTTTCACGGCCCTCTGCAAGTTCACGGACGGGGCCGACAACGAGTCAGAAGTCAACAAGATCAAGCTGCTGATGCAGCAGGCGGGCATCAACACGGCCTATCGCCGTACGACAGTCGCGGCCCGCGAGCGCAAGGAGCTTTCCGGCGTCCCGTCTTCCGCCATCGAGCTCGCCGACGGCACGCTGATCAGCGCCGAGACGAGCGCGCTCCTCGGTCCCAGCGCCGCCCTGATCCTCAATGCGACCAAGCATCTGGCTGGCATCCCGCACGCGGTGAAGCTTATCCCCGAGTCTATGATTGAGCCCATCCAGAAGACGAAAGTCGAATACCTCCACGGCCACAACCCGCGTCTGCACACGGACGAGGTCCTCGTGGCCCTGTCCATGCTCAGCACGCAGGATGAGAATTGCAGCAAGGCCCTGAGCTGCCTGCCGCAACTGAAAGGATGCCAGGTCCATTCTACCGTGATGCTGAGCGAAGTGGACCAAAAGATCTTCAAGAAACTGGGCGTCGGCCTGACCTGCGATCCCGTCAAGAAGAATTGACATTCTTCTTTTGATTTCGTATATTTGCGCCGCAATTGCAAGAACAAACTCTTTAATTACTGAAATACTATGCAGATTGTATCCGTTTTCGGTAGGGAGATCCTCGATTCCCGTGGAAATCCTACCATCGAAGTTGAAGTTACCCTGGATTCCGGTTTCGTCGGCGTGGCCGCTGTCCCGTCCGGTGCCTCCACCGGTGAGAACGAGGCTCTCGAGCTTCGCGATGGCGACAAGAAGCGCTATGGCGGCAAGGGTGTCCTGAAGGCCGTTGACAACGTCAACAAGGTCATCGCTCCCGAGATCATCGGCATGGATGCCACGCAGCAGCGTGCCATCGACAAGGCCATGATCGAGCTGGACGGCACTCCGACCAAGTCCAAGCTGGGCGCCAACGCCATCCTGGGCGTGTCCCTGGCCGTCGCGAAGGCTGCCGCCGCTGAGCTGGGTCTTCCACTGTACCGCTATATTGGCGGCACCAACGCCTATGTCCTGCCCGTTCCGATGATGAACATCATCAACGGTGGCGCGCACTCCGACGCTCCCATCGCGTTCCAGGAGTTCATGATCCGTCCGATCGGCGCGAAGAACGAGGCCGAGGCCGTCCGTATGGGCGCCGAGGTTTTCCACGCGCTGCAGAAGGTGCTGAAGGGCCGCGGCCTGAGCACCGCCGTGGGTGACGAGGGTGGTTTCGCTCCCGCCCTGAAGGGCATCAACGACGCCCTGGATTGCATCATCGCCGCCATCGAAGGCGCCGGCTACGTGCCCGGCAAGGACGTGACCATCGCGATGGACTGCGCCGCTTCCGAGTTCTGCTTCAAGGAGGACGGCAAGTTCTTCTATGACTACAAGCAGCTAAAGGACGGCAAGAAGAAGGATCCGCGCGGCCGCAAGCTCTCCACGGACCAGCAGATCAACTACCTTAAGCAGCTGATCACCAAGTACCCGATCGACTCCATCGAGGACGGCCTCAGCGAGGAAGACTGGGAAGGCTGGGTGAAGCTCACCAAGGCCATCGGCGACCGCTGCCAGCTCGTGGGCGACGACCTGTTCGTCACCAACGTGAAGTATCTGCAGCAGGGCATCGAGATGGGTGCCGGCAACAGCATCCTGATCAAGGTCAACCAGATCGGTTCCCTGACCGAGACCCTGGACGCCATCGAGATGGCGCACCGTCACGGCTACACGACCGTCACCTCCCACCGTTCCGGTGAGACCGAGGACACGACGATCGCCGACATCGCCGTCGCGACCAACAGCGGCCAGATCAAGACCGGTTCGCTGAGCCGTACCGACCGTATCGCGAAGTACAACCGCTTGATGCGGATCGAGATCGAGCTCGAGGGTGAGGCGCGTTACGGCTACGCGAAGCTCCGCTAGGCGCTTTTATCCCGCACAGAGTGCCGCAGTATTTTCGGCAGCAGAAATGACCCCTTCCGGGGAATGCTGCCAAAAATACTGCGGCACTCTGCGCTGTGTCTAAGCGGGATCAGTGGATGATGACGCGGAGGCCCGGGTGGCAGGTGGTCAGGATTTCCCGCAGGGGAGCCTCGTCGATGGCGATGCAGCCGCCGGTGTAGGGCTTGGGGCCCTTGCAATGGAAGAAGATGGCAGAGCCTTCCGGCCATACGCAGTCGGCATTGTAGTCCAGCGCCATGCCGTAATTGTACTGCGGGGCCGTATGGAACATGTCCTCGCCTTTGCAGTTGTGGTGTACCACCGCCGTATCGATGATGCGGTTGTACCAGGGGCCTTCCTCGTCGCAGGCGAAGGTGCTTTCCGTGACCGGGAGCCAGGGGAGTGCCGTCCCCGGGTCCGGCAGGATGCCGAAGGCGGTGAGGACGCCGAAATCGCCTTCCGGCGTCTTCGCGTCGCCTTCACGGGTCTTTCTGAGGCCGTTCTTTCCGACGATGGCGCCGGTCTCGAAAACGCGTTTCCAGCGGCAGGCTGAAGTCTTGGCATAGTAGGTCACGCTGGCGTCGCTCCCGCCCATATATCGGACGAGCAAGAGTTCGCGGACGTCGTCTTCGCCAGCATATTGCCTGAGGACCGACCGCCACGGCTCGGCTTCGCGGGGGCAGCAGGCGGTGAGCAGGAGGAGGATGGCCAGAATGATAGGGGATAGGGTCCTGTGTTTCATTTTATTGCGGGTTAGTTATCTCTGGAACATCCCTTTGCTGCCGAGGAATCCTACGCTCTCGGAAGCCATTTTCATCGCCTCACTCGCTGCGTCTGCTATCTTTTTTCCATCGGCCAGGGCATTGATAAAGGATGATGTGAAGGTGTCTCCGGCTCCTTCCGCATCGACGACCGCATCGTTTCTCACGCCCTCAATAACATACCATTCGCCGCCTTTTTCCTTAATCTTGACGCCGCCAGGTCCCATTGTCTGGATAAAGATCTTGTCAGGGAATGCGTCGGCAAAAGAGACGTCAGGCACATTCTCATCCGAGAACTTGATGATGTCGCTCAGGCTCACGGCTTCAAGATCGGCTTTTGAAGCGACCTTGGATGGCTCGAAGTAAACCAGGGAGCCACGCTCCTTGAGCCCCTTGGCCAGGGCCCTGTTGCCGGCCGCGGGGTCGTCAAAGAAGAATACGGCAGGAGCATCCTTCAGGGCCTCGAGAAACGCAGGGGCTTCGTCCCTGGCCCTCAGGAAGTGTCGCTTGGGGAAGCGGCTTCCGCCGGGAGAGCCAGCCCTCACGCTCATCATGTGCTTTCCGTCAGCATCCTTCTTGTGCGTGCACCGCAGCAGGGTAGTGCCGCCGCCAGTTGTGTTGGTCACATAGGTGCAGTCGCAGCCGAACTTTTTAAGGTCCTCCGTAATCTTCAGACCTTCAGGCGAGTCATCCAGACTGGCCACAGGACGGGCCTTCCAGCCCATAGCAGCCAGCATGCACATGACATTCCCGCAGGTGCCGCCTACCTCCTGCAGGACTTCCTTATCGACAAACGGCCGCATTGCGGGCCACGCCGGATACTCCCTCACTACGATGGTATCCAGGTTGAAGATTCCGGTTCCTAAGATAGATTTCTTCATTTTATTCGCTCTCCTTCTTGAAACTAATCAGGCATCCGTCGCTGATGGATATCATGGCGCACCAGTAATGCCAGTCCTCCGGGCAGTAGGTGCGCTGGCCCTCACGAACGCGGGAGACTATCTTGAGGGTGTATTCTTCACCCTTGGCAGAAACTTCGACCGGGTTGGCATCGTAGTTCTCGGTGCCGTCAGGCTCCTCCTCGTCGATATAGGAAAGAATGATATCCTTGAAGGGGCTGTTCATCCGGCTCTGGAGATCGAGGTACTCCATCAAGGTGAACCCTGTCAGAAATCCCGACACATACTCATTGGCGGCTTTGATCTTGCCGTTGATTGTCTCTATGCTGTCATCGTCGGCAATCCTGTACTCTGCAAACGAGCTCATTTGGAAAGCCCTGTTGAGAATCCGGATGATCGCCTCCCTGGTTCCCGCCAGGAGGACGGTTGTGGTGGTTATTGCTTCACTCATTATACATTCTGGGCAGAACCATTTGCCCGGTTTTGTCTATAAAACCCCAAGTGCTATTCTCTTTTACCATCGCCAGGCCGTCGCGGAAATCGTGGACCTCATCGTACTTGCAAGGGATGACCAATTGTCCGGCCTTATTGATATAGCCACGCTTGCCGCCAGGTTCACAAATAACCGCGGCGAGACCGTCACTGAAATCCCAGGCACTGAGAACGCCAAGTTCGGCAAGTTTGAGCACCACGCGTCTGTCCTTGTCGATATAACATTCTTCGCCATCCTTTTTCGCCAAAGCCAACCCTTCTTGAAAATCGTGCGCCCAGTCATATTCGCACGGAATAACTTCGTATCCATTCTTGTCTACAAAGCCTGCCTTACCGTCTCGAGATACCCTGGCCAACCCTTCGTGATACTCTTCTAAATCATCATATTTTCCGCAAGGAACGACTTCACGGCCGACCTTGTCAATGAAGCCCTCTGTTGAATAAAAATCCATGTCCTCTGTCTGCTCATCTTCCGGGAGGAGGTGATCCTCACGCACTATGGTCATGCCTTCACAGAATTGATGCGCACCATCATATTTGCACGGAATCACTTCGTGTCCATTTCTGTCTACAAAGCCTGTTTTTCCGTTCCGCGATATCCTGGAAAGGCCATCGAAGAAACAATCTATATCTTCGGCGTCCTCCAATACCACAGCCCCTGTTTTATCAATAAAAAACCATTTGATGTCGCTTGGTAGGTAAAATGGGACATCGGGTTCAGGCATATCCGGATCCCATATCCCCAGGGAAACCTTTGCCAGGCCATCGCTGAAATCCCAGCCCTGTCTATATTGACAAGGTATAACCTCGCGGCCGGTTTTGTCTATATAACCACATAGGCAACCCTCCGGCTCCGTCCAGCCGGTATTGAACGTAATCGTTTTGTCTGACTGAAGTTTAACGTATGCCATCCCTTCGCGAAAATCCCTGGCGTCGTCATACTTGCAAGGAACCACCTCCCTACCGCTTGTGTCTATGAAACCATATTTCTTATCCTTGCATACCCTGGCCAATCCTTCGCAGAAATCCCAGACACAGTCGTACTTGCATTCTTTTTTAGTATCACAATACTCGTTGAAACTGCGGATCAGTTCCTCATAACACCCGGCAAATTCGTCGTTAACGCCTTTCCATTTCTCCGCCCTGACTTTGAGCACATTAAGGATTTCTTCATCCGATATGAAGTACGAGCCGACGACACTGAGACGATAATTTCTCATATCCCACAGTAATCCGTCATATACGCGCCTGATTGCCTTGACGCCGTCCTCTTCCCAAGATGCGAAACGGCTCCAAACCGTTTGGTTGAGTTTAATTTGATGCTCTTCCTCCAGACGTTGTCTCTCCTTCTCGTCTTCCTCTTCCTTCAGGCCTCTCATCTTCTCGGCTTCCTTTTCCTCCAGGTACCTCTCCCGGATAGGAATATACCTTTCCGGATAGAGTTCCGCCAGTTTGTCCATAAACTCATCATACTCTTCGCGGGTTGATCCGGATCCGTAACGATGCTCTTTTCCATCCGGCTCATAGATGGTTGCGCTTTCGAATCTTATGAACTGTCCGTTCCTGTAGTAGTTGTCATCAACGAAGACGCGGCAATCATACAAGCGGGCGATATCCTCCCAATCGGCCCAGTCGCTGGGGCCATAGCATTCGTAAAGGTACCAGGAAAATTTGGCGGTATAACCTTGCTCGCCCTCTTCGACGCGGACCAGTTCGATGTACCTGCTCGGCTCCGTAGGTGAATCCTCGGCATCATAGGGGTCCGGCCAGGGACAATACTCTTCCATTTCCTTGCTGCCGTACTCCAAAGGTTGAGCCTCGGATTTCAGCTTCGAGTTAGGGCAGTCGAAAGGGCAGTTGGCACAGGCCTTCACCTTGTTATAGAAGGCTTCTTTCCTGGCTATTACTGCATCGTCCTTCATACATTCCTCGTCCAGGAGGTCAAAGATGCCGATATTGTGTCCCTCGCGGCCCGTGAAATAGTCGAGCTTGAGGTTGATAGTATCGATGTCGTCACCTTCCGTGATGGGGTCGCCGCCAGCGACATTACGGATGGCCGCGTTCAGCATCCGGGTGATGTTCTTTCTGGAGCCCGTAACTCCAATGAGGAAAATATCCTGTTCTACGCTCATATCTGTAAATAATATAGATGGTTTATGAACTAATAATCACTCTTTCTCATAACCTCTTCCTCGCACGGGCAACCTTCGAAGGCGTTGCGATCAATAACCTTAAGGGGGTCATTCTTAAATACCACATTAGCAAGCGATGTACATCCTGCAAATGCTCGCTTCTGAATCAAAAGTCCGCCGTTACTAGAAATAATTACGCTTGCAAGGTTCGTGCAGCCATTGAACGCCGATGGTCCTATCAGCCTGACAGAAGAGGGTATCTCAATGCTGGCAAGATTCTTACATCCGCAGAACGCAAGATCGCGAATTTCCAGTACAGTATCCGGTAGGGTAACGCTGACAAGTTCCGAACAGTTAATGAATGCCTCTTCTTTGATATATAATGTTCCGACGGGAATCTCCGCATGGCCGTTTTCGTCAATCGGGTACGGGAGATCCGGTCCGTCTCCAATCTTATCAAGGTATTGGGAGAATTCGTCGACTGTCATAAGACGCTCCAGCGCTGCCATAAAACGGTCCCAGCCGTCATCGTCAAAGGCGCCGCTGTCGGTGTAATAGTCCTCCAGATTGACATGGCAGCCGTCCTTGGTGTATGAGGTCATCTGCTGGATGTCGTCCTCGATGCCTTCAATGCCATCGAAAAGCATCATGCCGTCAAAGAGCACCTTGCCGGGCACAATCTCGGCCGGCAACTCCTCTACAACTTCCGCCATTTCTTTGCTGATGTTGGAGAAGAACACCTTATCCTTGATGATTCCGAAAATTTTATTAGTGAATTCTTTTTGTGTCATTGAAAAGTCAATTTTTTTAGTGGTTATCCACGCGGATCATCCTCATATTCACCAAAGACTGTGGCATAGCAGCCGACCACATCATCATCGTCGCTTTCCGTGAAGATGCTTCCTTCATCGTCGATGGCGAAGTACAAACCGTGGCCGGCCAAATACACCCTTGTATCCTCGCCGCTATTCTCCAGTGAGTCTATTACATCGGCAACGGACCAGATGCCCTCCAGTACATCATCGACATCTTCCACTTCGATTCGCAGGTCACCGTCTTTGTCTTTCCCGATGCCCACGACGCCGAACATCAGGTCGTCCTGTGCCCAGGCCACTACGTTGAGGTCCCAATGCTCTTCCTCGTACTTCTTCAGTTCGTCGAGGAGTTGGCCGACGGTGGTAAGTTTGATGTTCTCTGTTTTCTTCATATTACTTATTCTTTGCTTTCTATTAGTAATACCGACTTTTTGTCGAATCGTTACCTCTTTGCAAAGAAAAAATTAAAACGGCAGCTCTGGGAATGAATCGTTGTCATCCACGTGGGCCGTGTTTTCCTCGTTGGCCGATTCGCTCTCGTCAAGGTCTCCGCAGAGCATACGCACGATTTTGAAGTCTCTTTCCCAGGCATCATCAAGAATCTTATCCCAAGTGGTTCCAAGGGTGGACTTGAAAGTCAGATTCTCGTCCAGAGTGCCATTCATCGCCTCGTTTGCCAGCCACATCATATAAGACCAGCGGGCCTTCATATATTCTTTGAATTCGCGGACGTCATTTTCAGTCCATTCGAACGTGTAGACCCCTTTTTCATTTAAATCCCCATACTCATCAAGACACGGATCTATCACGGCCGATTCAAGCAAAGCGATACCAGCCTCCGTATAACCTTCGAATGGGTGATTGCATTGAATTCCGTCAAAGATACTGGACTCGCCGTCGAGGTGTTTCCGTATCTCCGGAAGCATAACGTCCCAAATTCGCGTATCGTCGCCCAATTCACAGAGAGAGATCTTGTCGATATGGTCCTTTATGATTTTCATAAAACTCAATTATTTCTTCCATTTGGGGATATTGATTACAAGGCGGAAACCCACGATGGAGGATTTACTGTTGGGTGCGCCATGACTTCTGTTAGACACGCGGCAGCGGGCCGGCTCCGACTTGTAGCTGCCGCCACGGAATACTTTATCTGCTCCTTCAGCCTCCGGCTCCGGGTCAGTTTGGGCCTCATCCGGATAATCATCCCATTCATCTTCGCACCATTCCCCGATATTACCGCTCATATCGTACAGGCCAAGTTCGTTTGGCTTTTTCTGAGATACGGGATGTCTATGTCCTTCACTATTCTCACCATACCAGGCGACCTCGTCAAGATTGTCGCTTCCAGAATACTTGAAGCCCTGACTCTTTATCCCTCCTCTTGCGGCAAATTCCCACTGAGCTTCCGTTGGTAGGTGGAAGTGGTATTTGTACGCTGTCAATTCTGACAACCTGCGGGTAAACTTGTGGCAATCGAACCAGGTAATATTCCCCATCGGGATCAGCTCTCCGTCACCAACCTTATCTTCCATTATAAGGTGCCACAATTTCCGGGTGACGGCCGTCTGGCCGATATAAAAATCCCTCAGCGTAACTTCGTGGGCCGGCGTCTCGTCCTCCCGCGATTCTTCCAAACATCTGCCGGACGCCCCCATCAAGAAGGATCCGCCCTCAACGTGAATCATCTTGAAAAAGTCTTCAAAGTTGAGGTTGCCGTCCTCATCCTTCGTGGCAGTGAATACAGGAGCCTCCCTGACCGGATCTTTTTTCTCTTCTTCCTTCACAACTTCCTCGACCTCCATTTCATCGTCGGACTCCCAGAATTTCGGCAGCAGGTCTGTATCAATGTCGTACTTTGCGAATACGTCTTCGGCACGATATGCCCCTTCTATCGGCTTTCTTCCATCAGGACCGATATCATTGATCCTGTTCTCAAGTCCCCTGGTGCCATACACGTCGCTATAGATGGAACTCCTCAGGCCCGCGCTGTAGTCTTCACCGGTATCCTCGCTGGTGTAATTATACAGGTCTTTTTGTGCGGCTTCTTCCAACTGGTCATCGTCCATGACGAAGTGCAGCGCTACATTGCGGTCCATCACAAGACCGTATTTAGACCGGAGTATTGCCATCGCTTCGTCTATCTCCTCTCCATCCAGCCAGGTGCGCCCGCCATCATAGTGACGGAAATGCCACTTGTCTACTGAGAACGGATTGTCTATGGTGACGGTGGGATAGGGGCACAGTTTCTCCAAAACTACGGTGAGATGGTCAAGTTCCTCTTCAGACATGCCGGAAATGCCACAGTGGAAGTTGTACCGTTCAAATCGGTCGTAGCCGAAATAAACCCATCGTGACAGCTTTAACTCTTTGAGAATAATCGTTCGTATCAGATACAGTGACTGAACGGCATTATCCGATGTCCAGTCAGTCTGGTTGATCGCCTTGAAAACTTTGTTTTGGAGTCCGGGCCGATGAATGAAGTGGGTGTTCTGAAGCCCCTTGCATACGACCAAAGGCAACAGAAGCATCTTTGTGTCGTGACTGGCCGCGTACTCAAGCGCTTTCTCCCACTTTTCAGGATCGAGAGATATGGTCCGGCGACGGTATTTTCTCAACCACGTCTTCTTTGCATCTTTTATCAAACCGTAATAATCCCGCTCGTCGCCATAGTAGACATCCACCTCAATGTCGTCATCCTGGCTCATCGCTTCAAAATCAAAGACGTCCGTCAGCTGCATCTGGTCGAATTTGTCCTCATCGGAGAGTGCAAAGATCCTTTGCATGTCCCACTCGTCTTTAGTGTATGGACGGCGGTATCCACCGTTATCGGTAGGGCAGGCCGCGAGTTCCATCGCATCCTCAATCCTGTTGATGTATTTTAAGATGGGAAGTTCAAAAATGGGGTTCTCTTCCAGGTCATAACTGTCCACTAAGAGCCACGCGCTGTCATCCATTGCCTTTTCCTCGAGCTCCTCGTCGGTGTAAATGTCGGAGAGCTCCATCTCTTCGGTAAAATCCGGATTGTTCTCCAGCTCTTCCTCATAGTATCCGTCCATCCAGCTATCGCCAGTGTACCCGGTGTCGAAATCCTCTATCCAGAAAGAGACCCTCTTGCTCTGGTCGTCACTATAGATGAGAATCTCCACGTCTACGGTACATCCACCATAGTAATTGAACGTATTGTTCCTTATTTCGCCAATGGCCAGATTTGCGCCATTCTTATTCTTAACAGTCTCGACTTTACTCATTTGCGTTTAGGGTTGATACTATTCATTTCTGGTGTCCTTTCTTTTTCCCATTTCTTCGCCAGGTCGCCAAGGGTGACATCAATGGCCTCATACTCGTCACAATCGTACTCTCTCTCTACGTAGTCGATTATGGCATCTTCAAAAGAATCGTAATCCTCCATCAGTTCGTCGTAGCTTTCATAACTGTTGCACAACTCGGACATGTCTTCTGCTGCGACGAGTTCCTGGAAGTCAGCTTTGTTGATCTTCCCCACAATGGCATTGTAAAGATTATGGCGGCGGGCCTTCATCAAATAGTCGAATCTCGTCTTGTATTCAAAACTGAATAGTAGTTCTTCTTTTACGTAGAAACTGCATTGAACGATGAAAGAAGCTTGGATATCATCATTGTCCCTGTCATAGTCGAAATCTTCAATGCTCCATTCTGTCCGGCATTCCCCGGTGGTAATTTCACGCGTCTTCTCTACAAGAGGGTCGTGATCCACACTCTTCAAATAAAGATCGGTGCACCGATAATTAATGGATTCATAATGATCTGGGATACACTTATCTAATGCGTCAAAGATACAATCATCGAAGAATGCCATATTGTCATCCTCTTCCTCTTTATTGGCCGGTACGCCAAGCGCATAGAAATCTAATTTCTCAAGGCCCTCGAGATCGTGAAAACTGAGATCTTCCGATATCCCCTCCCAGAACCAATCGTCAACGGACTCCTCGTCAAGGTCATCATCCTCGAAAGAGAAGGGGGCCGAATCGTCAGTTGTCCAGAAAGAGCAGGTGATTAAGTTTTCTTCCTTCCCGTCAACAACTTTATTGTATTTGATTTCAACTTGAACGGAAAAGATATATACCGGTGGCGTATATGCCTCGGCATGCTCGAATCTGCCATCAAAATCAATAATCCGGACCCTTGTAGGGTACTGTGGATTCTTAATAGATGTGCTTACTTCGATGTATTCATCTTTACTTTTTCCCATTTCATCTATGATTATAATACAATTATGCAAGCGAAATCCAGTCAATCGATGCCCCGTTCACCATCATCTCGTAAAAGAATTCATCAGCCAGGTACGTGCGGCTCTTGACCTGGATGGTCTTAGGAGAGGCGGCCTCCGGCATATCCACAACGGCGAAACTGTGCTTGTCATACTCCAGGACCTCGTTTACCGGCGGCATGTCCCGGAAACTGTAGTCCTCATAATCAAGGTAAAGGGCGGAGCATTCGAATGAATCCCATAGCAGTTTCTCTACCACCTGGCGGGCGTACTCGATGACATCCTCGCCGGGTTCCATGCCGATGATGGCTCCATACAGACGGCCGGACCTATGGTGTTGAGGAGTATCGATGAGGACCAGTTTCTTGATCTCGGTCTTGCTGACGCGTGGCTTGATTTCGCGGATGATTACTCTTTCAAGGGCATCGCAGCCCTTGAAAGGGTCCCAAATCGCGTCGAACATCCGCTTGCAAATCATCACCGCACTATCCGGCACCGCAATCTGTTTCAGGCTCTTGCAGTCGGCGAAAGCCTCCTCCTCGATTTTCTCAAGCGTTGACGGCAAGGTGATCTTCCTAAGTTTCCTGCAATTAGAGAAAGCTTTGGTTTCTATGCGACGCACTCCTTCAGGAATGTCGATTTCTGCCAATGATTCGCATCCTGCAAAGGCCCAAGGCTCGATGAACCTTACGCCCTGGGGAATATTGATGGAACGGAGTTTTTTGCAATCTTCAAACGATCCGCGCTGTATGTTCTCGATGGTACGTGGCAGGACAGCTTTGGTTATTGTATCAAAGCCTTTGAACTCCTCCGGGCCGATGTCCGTGACGCCAGGCTTGATGACAAGGACTCCGCCTTCTTCAATGGTATATCTGTCAGTTTCCATTCTACTGCTTTTCAACCAGTTTGTACTTATTCCAATATTCGGCCTCAGAATAGGCGGCCATTGACCCCTTGGGAATATGGATGATAGCGCTTGCGGGAAAAGGCGTGTAATCGATGCGGATCGGCTTTCTCCACGGGGCGATAATCTCTTTGACCTGTGTATAAGAGAAGGCATCGGCCCCAATGTATTCAAGTGATTTCGGCAGCTTGATATATTTGAGATCCAGACACTCCACGAAGGCGCAATACCCAATGCTCTTGATCGTGTCGGGGAAAATGACGGCCTCCAGATTGCGGACTTCGGTGAATGCTCTTTCTGCGATAACCGTCGTACCCTCCCTGACTTCCAGGCAGGAGTGTGGTGGAAGGTATCCGTTGTAGCCGCAGAGGACGTGCCCTAGATAGACGGCCCCTTTCTTCTCTTCATAAACAGGAGTATACTCAAGTGCGCGGCAGCCAAGGGTTCGCAGAGTGTCGGGGAAAGTGATTTCCCGTAAATTGCTGCATCCGTGGAAAGCACTCATTCCAATGCGCTCAAGCGACTTCCCCAGATAAATGGACTTGAGGTTCTTGCAATCCTGAAACGCCGTGTCATCGATAATCTCGATGGTATCAGGCAACCGGACCGAGGTCAGCTCATCGAATTCCAGGAAGGCGCTCTCTTCAATGGTTGTAATATTGAATGTCTTTCGCTCATACTCTACAGTCCCGGGAATAATGATGTCGCCTTTGAAGGATGCTTCATAAGGCGGACCTATCGATACGTCGACCTTGTTGGTCTTGATGTTGGAAATCCTGGCGATGTACTCGTTACCGTCTTCTCCTGTTACGGAACTACAGTCATCCGGGCCGAATGCATTGTAGCCGATTCTGACCTTTTCAGGCAGAATGACATTCTTAAGATCGTCGCAGTCCTCAAAAGCGTGCTCACCTATGTAAGAAATGGTTTTTGGAAAGTTGACGGACCTCAAGGCATCACACCACTGGAAGGCCTTTCCCTCGATTGAGTCCAGACCATTGTTCAAGGTCACTCTAGTAAGGCTATGGCAGCCGGCGAAAGCCTGGAAAGCAATACATTTTACTTTTTTAGGAATTGTGATCCGCTTTAAGGCGGAGCACCAAAAAAAGGCGCCCATACTGATGGTTTCGAGACTCTCCGGGAAAGTAAACTTCTCCAAGGCTTTGCATTTATAGAACGCCTCTTTGTGGATCGTTGTGAGTCCCTCTGAAAAATGGATTTGCTTGAGGTGGGTACAGTTTGAGAAGGCCTCGACCCCGATGACCTTGACAGAGGGCGGGAGCGTCAATACCTCAATCTCCTTCCAAAAGGCGAAATTGTGGTGACCAATGTATGGGATGCCGTCCTCAATGACAAGGTGCCGGAACGGCGCATTGGATCTGATGCTGATATTGTCATCCTTCGCTAGTTTTCCGGAAATTGTCAGCACGCCGTCGTCGGTTATGGTGTAAGTCATAACCGCCCCGTCCTTCCACGTTTTGCGCCCTTTGCTTACTATCCTTGACATACGCTATTTCTCTTTGTCGTTCAGATACCGGCAGATGCAGTCGTCCACCATGGTCTCCACGCTCTCTCCGGGGTA
>JAEEGG010018496.1_pt1 | contig 14162 bp, 17 predicted proteins | sample 9134161 | NCBI WGS metagenome assembly JAEEGG01 (sample SAMN16246543, study PRJNA631951) | gut metagenome | biome: gut microbiome; feature: rumen; material: CR-attached | host: Bos | place: Iran: Karaj | collected 2018-10 | reverse complement strand
CTTCAGGCCGGTGTTGACGATGGCCTGGGCCAGCACGGTGGCGGTGGTGGTGCCGTCGCCGGCCTGGTCGTTGGTCTTGGAGGCGACCTCCTTGACCATTTGGGCGCCCATGTTCTGGATGCCGTCCTCAAGCTCGATTTCCTTGGCCACGGTCACGCCGTCCTTGGTCACCTGCGGGGCACCGAACTTCTTGTCGATAACCACATTGCGGCCTTTGGGGCCGAGGGTCACCTTTACTGCATTTGCCAACTCGTCGACGCCTTTGCGAAGCTGCTCGCGAGCGTCATTATTGAAAACTATCTGCTTTGCCATTTTTCTTAAGTTTTAAAGTTTAAAGGATTAAAAGTTTAAAAGGTTCGTGGTTGAATAGGGCTCGTCCCTTTTTATCTTTTAAGCGAAGCGACCCTTTTCAACCTTTAATCTTAACTAAATGATCGCGTAGATGTCGCTTTCTTTCATAATCATCAGCTTCTCGCCGTCGATTTCGATCTCGGTGCCGCTGTACTTGCCGTAGAGGACTTGGTCGCCCACCTTCACGGTCATCTCATGGTCTTTGGTGCCCTTGCCCACGGCGAGGACTTCGCCGCGCTGCGGTTTCTCCTTGGCGGTGTCGGGGATGATAATGCCGCTGGCGGTCTTCTGTTCTGCCTCGGCGGGACGCACGAGGACTCTGTCTGCTAAAGGTTGGATTTTCATAATATTAATGTTTTAATTTGTTAATTCGTTAGTTTGTTAGTCTTTGATTGCGTCAGCACTCAAGCATTTACGCAATCAGACATTCAATATTTGTGCCAATCCCCATAAAACTGCCAGCGACTGCCACTCGCTGACAAATTGTCAGCCTTGGTGGCAGTCGCCGGTGTTTGCAATACATTGTCAGAATGTGAAGCCGTATCCGAGGCCGATACTGAACGGACAATAGCTTCTTAATTCCGCCTCTGGGCCTGGTCCGTAGCCCCAATGGTTGTGATAGGGTAATTCGTGGTCGTCGCGCAAATGCAATCCGCCTGCCACATTCATGTATATTTGGCTATGTTCAGTGATGGGAAATAGAAATGTCAGCGGGAAAAGAAGGTTTACGCCGTAGGTCTGTCCGATGTCGGGGTTGTGCAGGGTGACCCCATTGGATGTATAGTCATACCGTGTAATCCATCCCCATTCAACGGCGGGTCCCAGTAGGATGTGCATCCAATTGCACTTCAAGATGAAAAATTGCAGCGACAGCGCCACACGCAGATAGTCGGCATCAAAAGTGGCTCCGTAATACTCGTAGCCCAAGTAATCGCGTTCCAGCGCGAGCCTCCATTTCACGAATCTGCTCTCGGCGGCAACGGCGATATTCCATTGGTGGTGATGGAAATAGCCATAGCCGTTGTTATTCCACGGATTTTCTACCGCATAACCTTGCAAATCGGAAAAACTGTTAACCTCATTCGAGTATGGAATATAAAAAGAATTATATACTGTCGCACTTGGGATAAGGAAATTATAGCCCACTTCTGCCGACAGGTGAAACTCTTTGAAGAACGCCCAAAGCGAATCAATCTTGCTCTGCGAAAAGACATTCAAAGAAAAAAGCATCAACATCGTTACTATGGCAATTCGTTTCATTTCTTTACAATTTTGAAGGAAGAAACTCGGTTGTTGTTATCACAGATAGCAAGTATGTATATTCCCGATGGGTAATTCATTATAACTTTTGTGTTAGGTTCTGCAATGTCCGTTTTGTACAGAAGCACACCATCTGATGAATAAACAAGAATCACACCATTACCGACAGTCTCTTTTGGGCATGAAACGGTAACATTCTCTGATGTTGGATTTGGATACACTGAGATGTCTGGTAAGTCATTTTGTTGAATATTAATCATTATTTCCTCTGCGTTGGGGGTGGCGTTAGCATATGCCATCTGCTGTTGTGGCTCTTGATGAATAAAGATGTCAACGTCAGACCCGTACTCGGCTTCAAAACCAGGCCGCAATTCAACTTCGTTCAATGCGCTAATGGTGATTTGTGCTCCTGTTGGAATATTAAGAGAATCTAATATCACATTGTATCCAGCATATGCATTGTTTATTTCATTATTTAAATTTTGTTGCTGTACATCTTTTGTTTGCACCAGTGCATTGTTAGCACTTACAAAAAATCTAAACCAATCCACCTCCATACATGCAGGGAGATGTGTTGTGTTATTGGGTTTTTCGCTTTTTTTTGAAAATACTGCAGTATTAAAAATTATATTCATTGGTGGAAAAGGGAAAAGGCGTTCTTCCATATAGACAGATCCGCTATTTATTTCGCACTCGATGGGTATCTCTGGGAAATTATAGTAATCATAATATCTGAAATGTTCGGAGATTGTATTTCCATCAACCATCCATTTAATATAACCAGGAAGATATATTAAAGTGTAGATATGGAAATCTGATGACATATCGTCATGGATGTATATGTAGTATTTACTGTCAACTTGACCATCGTGATTGAAATCATAATGAACAGTCATGTGTTGTTTTTTGGCAATATTGTTTGATGGTGATTCGTTTATGTATTCAAAGATATCAACTTCGTTTCCGATTAAACCATTCCCATATAGCCAAAAGGCAGGCCATAATCCCCAGCCCTTTGGTATTTTTACTCGGGCTTCATATCTCCCAAACATAAATTTCCTCTTACTCCAGATCTCTCCACTAGTATATTCAAAATCAGAAATATTATAAATTAACGGGTCATAAGAAACAATATACTGCATGTTTGGTTTATATTCTCGTTTTGTAATTATTTTTAGGCTACCATTATTTACCTTAATGTTTTCATCCTGATGCCAGGCCTTCTGTAATTCAAAATTAAAATCACGAGGAACACCGTTTATTACACTCCAATCATTATTATTGAGAGACAAACCGTTAAATTCATCTTCAAAAACTAACACCCAGGGCTCTTCTCGACACATCCATATTGTAGAATCGCAGTATACAGTCTTGAATGTTTCTATATTGTTGTTCGTCTGTCCAAAGGCATTTAATCGTAGTAAAAGAATTATTAGGAGATATAAATCTTTTTTCATAATAAAAGTTTTTGCAAAGGTAAGAATAAAATACTAATCGGCAAAGTTTTTAACATTTTTTTCTTGCAAAAACCAACTGTACGTTGAGAGGGGTCTGGACGCTTGTCGCGAGGGTGGGGTGGCAGAAACGTAGGGTAGCGAATGAGATTTTGCGTATATGGTTGTATTTCAGTGCGAACATTGATCTGGGCTTTGTCGGCACTCCGTCGGCTTGGGGGCCCACCCTCCCTGCATCAACCAAGCATCAACCAGGCATCATCTAGGCATCAACCAGGCTTGTCGCCCTTCGTGGAGCCTCGGTGCAGCCTGCAAAGTGGCGCGAAAACGGGTGGTGTGGACGGCAAAAAAAGCCACCGGCTGACACTTTGTCAGTCCCGGTGGCAGCCGCCGATGAGAGGGAAGAACCTATTTACAATCGCTGGAAGGTGTATTGGCCGATGTTCTCCTTGGTGATGGTGAACTGGTTGTCCGCGAAGGGTACGCCCTGAATGGTGAAGCCGCCGAGGGTGTCGGTGCCGCCGAAGGGGCGGAAGTCGAGCGTCAGACCCCAGATGGGGGCTCCCATGGCGGGTTGCCACATCTCGGAGCGCCACATCTCGAAGCGTCCGGCGCCGAATGGCCAGATAACGTCGAGCCTTTCCAGCCCGTTGACACCCATCTGTCCCACATAAACTTCGGGGTAGACCTCAATGAGGTTCCCGCACACATGCATTACGATATTGAGCCCCCAGTTGCTGCAGAGGTAGGTGTTCCAACTGTCGGTGCGTACAAGAGTGGCCGGGTAGCCGAGGGGATTGGTGTTATAGTGCAGTGTATCGTTGCCGATGGAATTAAGATTGTAAAGTCCGGCCGTGTCGCCCCAACTGTCAATGAGCCAGTAGGCGAAAGGGGTGTTCACCTCGTCGGCGTGGCGGTATTCATACACTCCCACGGGATAGTCGGGCACGTAAGATCGATCTTGCGGATAGAATTGGTGGTCATGCAGGGTGATGTACACGCGGTGGTTCGCGGTGTCGAAGCTCCAGATGTAGCCGAAGCTGTTCATCCAGTCGCACTCGTAGGTGATCAGTCCGCCCGACGGCATGGGCGGTTGCGGCGCTGTGGCATAGGCGGTGCCGTTCCAGGTGCCGGTGGCGGGGTCGTAGGTCACGGTGACGGTCTTGCCCTCGTCCTCCATCTGTGCCATCCAGCGCTTCATGGCCTCGCGGTCGGTGGTGCTGTAGGTGATGGCCTCCTTGGAGGCGCTCTTGTTGGCACTTTTGGCGTTGCGGAAAGTGACGCTGCTGCCGCCCTCCGCATAGTCGCAGAAGCGGTCGAGCAACTGCTGCCATTCCGCCTCGGTAGTGAGGTGGACGGTGGTGGTCTCTGCCGCTACGGTATAGACGATGTCGCGTTCGACCTCGACGGGTTCGGGGTTGCAGGCCGCAAGCATCAGCACGGCGGCCAGCAGGGCGAAAAGTTTGACTGAGGTTTTCATATCTTTAATGTTAGTTTCTCGGACGTACGGCGCGCACAGAGAGGCCATTGGCTCTATCATTAAATCCAATATACGATCCTTCTTCGGTAGGATTGTCAGAATGGTAGAAAATGAAGGCTTTTGCAGCGTATGGACAATGGAGGTAAATCGATGCCGACCAGTAATGTCCGGATCCCCCTGGAGTACATTCGTTGCCACCGGCTGCAGGCAGGAAAATACTGTTGCCGTTCGAGCCAGTGAACCGGTAGCCATTCACACCGTTAAGTGTGGTCCATTCGCCGGTGCAATTATTTATAAGTTCATTCCATTCGCTCTCTGTTGGGGTGCGGGCATTCTCCATATTTGCTGTTGCAGCGTCATCGCAAGGTTCCAGCGTGGTCAATGTGTCGGTGAAACCGTTGTGGCCGTAGATGGAATTGTTGCAGTATTTGTTCAAATGGTTATAGCCGATACCATGACGGTAATTATGCCATGTGTATTCGCTCTTGGGCTGTGTCTCTCCCCAGGCAAAGTAGTCGCCATAGTCCTCGGGTGCAGTTGCTCCCACGTTGCACTTGGCCCACAACAGGCCGCTCGGCAGCCCGAGGTCGACCCAGTTGTTGTTCTGCGGCTGTGGCGCGGTGGCGTAGGCCATGCCATTATAGGTGCCGGAGGCAGTGTCGTAGGTCACCGTGACGGTCTTGCCGGCGTCCTCCATCTGTCGCATCCATTGCTTCATCTCTGTGCGGCTGGTGGTGCTGAAATGTGTCGAATCATGAGTGCTTCCCGTGGTGCGGTTGGCATTGTAGAAAGTTACCGTGCTGCCACCCTCGACATAGTCGCAGAACTGCTCCAGCAATGCGTCGAACTCGGCGTCGGTTCTCAGATGCACGGTAGTGGTGGTTTGGTCGACGGTGTAGACGATGTCGCGTTCGACCTCGACGGGTTCGGGGGTGCAGGCCGCAAGCATCAGCACGGCGGCCAGCAGGGCGAAGACTAATGATGAATGTTGAATGATGAATGTTGAACGGTGTTTCATATCATTATAATTTTCAATTTTCAATTTTCAATTTTCAATTTATCCATCTGGTAGTCCAGCAGGGCTTCGTAATGGATGTCGTCCTCGATGCGGTAAAAGGCGATGGTCATCTCCTCATGCACCGCCATGGCGCGCCAAGCTGGACGTATGTCGCGTTTCACGCGCTGCTCCGGGTGGTCGATGTTGCCCATCCAAGAGGTGACGCCCTCCGAGGTGCGGATGTCGAACTCCTCTTTCAGACCCTGCCAGGCTGCACTGTCGTCGGCCACGAGAATGACCACGTCGGTCTTCACCGTGTCGCACAGCTGGAAGCCGAAGACTTGGGCCACCGTCAGGTTCTTGCGGGCGGCATACTGCTGGTACAGCGGAGCCGTTGCTTCCTCGCGGTTACATCCCACGAGCAGCATCAGTGGTATTAATATGTATAATAAGCGTTTCATAATGTGGGTGTTGTCAGTATGTTGGACGCTACGTCGGCCCAGTGCGCATCGGCTATGCCACTGCGGTTGCAGCAGACTGCGTCGTAGCCCTCGGGAGTTGAAAGGAGGAAGGTGAGTGGTGAGAGCACCACTACAAGCACCAATGTGGAGCAAATCGCGGTGCGGCGCGTGCGGCGACGGCGTTGCCAAACAGGGTAGTCCTGCCGCAGCCGTTGTTGAAGGCCCTGCCGCTCCTCCTGTTCCCAGAGTTCTTCAAATGTTATATTGTGTTCCATTGTTCTCTCAGTTTTTCTTTTATTCGCATCAGGCGGACGCCTATGTTGTTCTTGGTCATTTCCACCCGTCGACCTATCTCTTTGTAGTCGTAACCTTCGAGGTGGAGGGTGACGATGGTGCGGTCGGGTTCGGGCAGTTGGGCTATCAGTTCGTGCAATGTGTCGTGTAGTGTGGTATCTCCTATTGGTGTGTCATAGTCATCGGGCAGTGGCTGGGGAGGGGGCGTGTGCCTCTGCAGGTCGATGCATGTGCTGCGTGCTACACGCCATATCCAAGCTGCCTGTTTGGGTGGTGGACTGATGGATAACAGCTTCTCTTTCAGCTTCCACAGCACCAGCATCGTCTCTTGCAGTAGGTCGTCGATCGTCAGCCCGTCGCGGCTATAGCGGCGGCAGACCGAGAAAAGCAACCCTCGGTAGTGGAGCATCAACTCGCTGAACGTTTCTGTATCCTTCACACTATAATAACGTATTTCGAGAGAGAATAATTACATGGCACCGAAAAAAATAAAAGACGCCTGCCGGTTGGCAGGCGTCGTCAAAACGCATATTAACCTTTTTTTATTCGGCGCGCTCGAAATTGAGGGTGAGGGTGACGGGGGTGCCGTCTTCGGGGTAGAACATGTTCAGGACAAAGGTGATGACATCGGTGGCGTCGTCGTAGGTGAACTGCAGCTGGCCAGGATTGTCGTCCTCGTCATCGGCAACGCCGTCCAGGTAGCCGGTGTGGGTGGTGCCGTCGTAGCTGTACTCATAGGAAACACCCTGAATCTGCTCCAGCACGCCTTCGTCACCGCCAAAGGCTATCACATTCTCCGGGAAGGTGAAGTGGGCGTAGGTGCCATCGAAGTTGAGGCCGAAGGTCATGGTCTCGTCTTCTATACCGGACATGCAGCTGGTGTCGAGGCCCAGCATGTTGCTCAGGAATTCGGCGTAGCTCACGGTGTAGGTCCAGTCGGTGTTGTGCAGGTCGGCGGTGCTCTTCACGCGAGCGTTGGTGTTGGGAGTTGTGGGGTTGTCACCGGGAACGATAACTTCGGGTTCACAGGCGGTCATGCCAATTGCCAGAACGGCGGCGGCTGCAAGGGCAAAAATGTTTTTCTTCATTGTTTTTTGATTGTTTGATTAATGTTTATGATTACTTTGTTTGATTGTTTTCACCAATAAGGACGTAAGAAGTGGTCGAAAAACTACAAGCGGGGTCAATTTTTTTTATTCTCTGTCGAATTGCAGCTGGTAGTACAGGTCTCCTTCCGTGGTATTGAGGTCGCTACTCGATATAATCATGGTGTTGGCGGTGATCCAGTTGACGTTCCAGTTGGTGCCGTGCGGCAGCAGGTCGCTGGACAGTATGCCGTCGTCGGAGAGGCTCCAGGTGCTGCTGTCGGTGGCTGTGGTGCCGTCCAGACCGTGCATGGTGAGCGTCACGGTGCCATTGTCCGAGAAAGTGTAGTACATGGTGCCACCGCCATCCTCCGGGACATAGAGGTCGCTGCCCAGCAGGTTTCCGTCCGGGTCGAACTGCGTCACCACCATGCAGCTGAAGTGCCAGGTGCCGGGCAGTGTGCCCAGGGTGTTGATGGTCGGAGCCGTGGCGTAGGCCTCGCCGTGCCATGTGCCGGTTTGGTTGTCGTAGGTTACGCGGACGGTCAACCCCTCTTTTTCTTTTTGTTTCATCCATTGCTTCAGCTCATCGCGGTTGGTGGTGGTGATGGCGGGTGCTTCTTTGGTCTGTATGACGGGCGCATGGTTGGTCTCGATATTGAAGAATGTCACCGCTTCGCCTTCTACGGCTTGGTTGCAGAACTGCTCCAGCATGGCATCCCACTCGGCTTCCGTTTCCAGTGTCAGACGGCTCTCGCTGTCCCCCACGGCATAGACAATGACGCGTTTGGTGAGTGCACTGTTGTCGCTGTCGACACCAGTGTGGCTGCCCTCGGGTTTCTCACAGCCTGCAAGCATCAGCACGGCAGCCAGTAAGGAAAGTATTCTAAAAGAGTGTTTCATATTGTATGTTATCCTTAATCCTTAATTTATAATTTGCAATTCTTAATTCTTAATTCTCTCCAGCTGGTAGTCCACCAGAGCGTCGTATTGTGTCTCGTTGTCGAGGCGGTAGAAAGCCACCGTGCGGCGAGTGTGAGAGGCGATGGCACGCAGGACAGGAGCTCCGGTCCATTTCACGCGTTGTGCCGGTTGCTCAGTGTCGCCCAGCCAGCTCTCCACACCTTCCTCTCCATCGATATGGAATTCTGCTTTGAGCTCCTGCCACGTCTCGTCGTCCTCGGCCTGCAGCAGCACTACGTCTACGCGCACACTGTCGCACAGCTTCATGCCACACACCTGTGCCACCTTTAGCTCCTGCCGCACAGCGTAGCGCTGATAGAGTGCGTCTTCCGTCAGCTCGCCCTGTTCATGAGAGCAGGAGAAGAGCAGCGCCAGCGGAAGCAGCAGAAGCAGTATATGTATTGTCTTTTTCATTATATCTTTATTTCTTGGGGAGTTAAAGAAGTTAAAGGAATTAAAGGAGTTAGAGACAATAGCATCGTCTTGTACATTTGTCTTTAACTTCTAGCGCGAAGCGCGATAACTTCTCTTAATTCTTTAACTACCATATTGTTATGTTGTTTGATTGTCTTATGCTTCCAGCAACAGTTCTTCGGCCAGGTTCGCCCATTGGCTGTCGGCTATGCCGCTGTGGTTGCAGCACACGCCCAGGTAGGCGGGGTCGGAGGCAGTAGGTGAGAACAGTGGTAACGCAACACCGGCCATTATTGCCAGCGTCGCCGCCACAATCATCGTACGGCGTTGCTGCTGACGCCATACAGGATACTCTTCGGCCAGACGCCGTCCGTGCTCGGCGCCTTCGGCGCGTTGCCATAGTTCTTCAAATCTCTGTTCGTTCATATATTCCATTCCTTTCTTATTTTCTCTTTGATTCGTACCAGCCTGACGCTGACGTTTTTTTCTGACAGACCCAGCCGCTCGCCAATCTCCTCGTAGCTGTACCCCTCCAGCTGCATCCTCACAATCGAGCGGTCGGGCTCAGTCAGTAGGGCTATCCTCTCATGCAGTTCGTGCAGCAACGTGCGGTCGTCGTCGGCGGAATCGTATCCTTCCGGCAGCGCCTCCGTCTCCTCGATGCGCCGCAAGGTGTCGATGACCGCGTTGCGGGCTATCTTCCACACCAACGCTGCCTGCTGGGGTCCCCACGGCATGGCGGTCAGTCGCTCGTGGTTGCGCCACAGCGCCACCGAGGCCTCTTGGATAAGGTCGTCAATCTCCACCCCCCTGTGCCTGAAGCGGCTGCAGAGGGTGAAAAGCAACCCGCGATAGCGGTGCAGCAGTGCGTCGAAGGGGTCGAGGTGCTTCACGATTATAATAACGCAGAAAAAAGAAAAAAAACTACACCGTAGAGTGATTTTTTTTTGAGAGTTGAAGAGTCAAAGGGTCGAAAAGCACTTAAAAATTAAGAATTAAGAATTAAGAATGAAGAATTAAGAATGAAGAATTAATACTTAACACTTAACACTTAACACTAAACACTATCCACTACCCACTATTTTTATATAGTATTTCCCATTTTTTTTGTATTTTTGCACCTTGTTTCAAAATCATCATATCGATGCAAAATATTCGTAATATTGCAATTATAGCCCACGTCGACCATGGCAAGACCACCTTGGTCGACCGCATGTTACATCAGGCCAAGCTGTTCCGCGACAATCAGGAGACCGGTGAACTCATTCTCGACAACAACGACCTCGAGCGTGAACGCGGTATCACCATCCTGTCGAAGAATGTCAGCGTCCGTTACAAAGGTTACAAAATCAACATTATCGACACCCCCGGCCACAGCGACTTCGGTGGCGAGGTGGAGCGCGTGCTCAACATGGCCGACGGCGTGCTGCTGGTGGTCGACGCTTTCGAGGGCCCTATGCCGCAGACCCGCTTCGTGCTGCAGAAAGCCATCGAACTCGGCCTCAAACCAATCGTCGTCGTCAACAAGGTGGACAAGCCCAACTGCGACCCCGAGTTGACGCAGGAGGCCGTCTTCGACCTCATGTTCAATCTCGGCGCCAGCAACGACCAGCTCGAGTTCCCCACCGCCTACGGCAGCGCCAAGCAAGGCTGGATGGGCGAGGACTGGAACACCCCGACGGAGGATATATCCTACCTCATGGACCTCATCATCGAGCACATCCCCGCACCCAAGACCGACGAGGGCACCACTCAGATGATGATATCGTCGCTCGACTACAGCTCCTACCTGGGCCGTATCGCCGTGGGTCGTCTGCACCGCGGTACGCTGCAGGCCGGCCAGCCCATCACCCTCGCTAAGCGCCCGGATAGTTCAGAGTTCGGAGTTCGGAATTCGGAGTTGGCTGCCGCGGCTAATAACTCCGCACTCCGCACTCCGCACTCCGCACTAGTGAAGACCAGAATCAAGGAACTCTATGTCTTCGAAGGCCTCGGCAAGGAGCGTATCAAGACTCCCGTGGAGGCTGGTGAGATTTGCGCCGTGCTGATGGACCTCGACAAGAGCGTGGCGTTCGAGATTGGCGACACCATCTGCGACGCTGAGAACCCCGAGGCGCTGCCTCCCATCGAAGTCGACGAGCCCACCATGAGCATGCTCTTCACCATCAATACGTCACCCTTCTTCGGCAAAGAGGGCAAGTACGTCACCAGCCGCCACCTTCGTGACCGTCTCTTCGCCGAGCTGGAGAAGAACCTGGCCATGCGCATCGAGGAGACCGGTTCGCCCGACGCTCTGCTCGTATATGGCCGCGGCATCATGCACCTCTCCGTCCTCATCGAGACCATGCGCCGCGAGGGCTACGAACTCCAGGTGGGACAGCCGAAGGTCATCATCCGTGAGATCGACGGCCAGAAGTGCGAGCCTATAGAGCAACTCACTGTCCTTGTGCCTGAGGAGTTCAGCTCCAAGGTCATCGATGTGGTCACCCGCCGCAAAGGCGAGGTGGGAACCATCGACACCAAGGGCGACCGTGTGCAGCTCGACTTTACCATCCCTTCGCGCGGCATTATCGGCCTGAGGAACACACTGCTTACCGCCACCAACGGCGAGGCCATCATCGCCCACCGCTTCCTCGAGTTCCAGCCGTGGAAAGGCGATATGGACGACCACAAGTACGGCGCCCTCATCGCCAAGGAGACCGGCGAGGCTACAGCCTATAGCATCAGCAAGCTGCAGGACCGCGGCCCCTTCTTTATCGAGCCGGGCGACCACGTCTATGCCGGCGAGGTCATCGGCGAAAGCTTGCGCCCCGGTAACGATATTGTCATCAACGTGGTGACGGCCAAGAACCTCACCAACATGCGCAGTAAGAGCGCCGACGACAAGAGCACATGCAGCCCCGCCATCAAGATGAGCCTCGAGGAGGCCATGGAGTACATCCGCGAGGACGAATACCTCGAGATTACCCCCTCGAGTCTCCGCATCCGCAAGATTATCCTCGACGAGATCGAGCGCAAGCGCGCCAGGATAGCCGCAGGCTACAAGGACGAGTAATTAGAGATTGTCCCAGAAGATTTGGGGCAGATACACATTTTCCAGCGAGGTGGCTTCTTTGAACAAAGGGGCCACCTCGTCGGCTCTATAGCCCGCGATGCCGCAGCCTACGGCAGTGACCAGGAAGGTGAGCTCTGGGTGCTGCTTGGCACAGGCGATGAAATGCTCTACGGCATGTTGCATTGAGGCTTTTCCCTCCATGGTGGGTAGGGCATAGGTGTGGCCGGTAAGGCCTTCTCCAACACCCCATTCGGCACCGAAGGCCTTGTGTGCGAACCAGGCGGCACCGCCGCCGTGGGCGCCTTGAATGTTGCTGCCGAAGACAAATATCTCGTTTTCGCCAAGTTCGGCGATGCGGTCCGACGCCACACGGCGTCCATTGATGATGTTGGTATTGCTCATAATTGTATTGTTTGTTCGTTGCTGTATTTGAACCGACCTTCCTCTGTGATGGTGTAGATGTGTAATATAGTCTGGTTAGCTAGGGTGTCTATGGGTTGGTCGGCAAGGTGCCGTGTTGTCAGTTTGTCGGTGCGTATGACCGGCTTAGAATTGGACTTGAAGTAGGTATGTGTACGCAGCGTGTCGGTTGCGGAGAGCGGCTGCACCTCGATGGGCTCAGTGACGGTCAGCGTGTCCACGATATCGTATTTCCCATCGAGGAGCAGCAGCGCCAGCCGGTCGGGATGGGCGTCGGCGATGTAGACCTGCGTGAGGGTATAGCCCTTCCACGAAGGACGCATCACGGCATCAAGGAGGTAGCACAGCGGCTGTCCGTCGAGGTGGAAAACCTGCTTGATTTGGCCATAGAAGTGCGTCGTGTCAGCAATACGACGTTCATCGGTCAGCAGGTCGGGCTGGAAAGCAGGGCTGCGCCAAGGGTGCCCATACATCATTTTTTGGAAGGCCTCGCGCGGAATGGGGGTTCCGCTCAGTTTATGGTATCGGTTCAGATGGCGGCAGGCGGGAGTGGCGAGGATCGTACTGTCGAGCGTGGCCAGCTCTTCACGCGAGAAGAGGCTGTGTTCGAGGGCGTAGTTTAACATAATGTTCCCCACGGTGTTGCCGCTTCGCATGACGATACAGAAGCCGTAGGATTGAGTGGTGAGGGAGCTGGAGTCAGTCAGCCTCTCGGTTAGCAAGCGCTTGGCGGCGCGTGGGGCGCGCTCGATGAGGATAATGCCCGTAGTGGCCCGTACGGCGGGCGAAGGATGGTTGCGGGCCAGCGAGTCGAGGTCTTCGATGGCTAGCAGGCGGTTGAGCAGCTGGCTTTCGTTGGGGTAGTAGGTGGAGCCCCACACGTCCATCTGTGGCAGAGTATTGTTCTCCGCAATGCCGGCAATCGCTTTGTCAATAAGCTTGGTCTGCTGCTTCGATAGGATGGAGTGGCTGTAGTGGTGCTTGTTGGATGCGCAGCCAGCCAGCAGCAACAAAAACGTTAACAGAAAGAACCTTCCACTTTTCATTTTTAACTTTTAACTTTTAACTTTTAACTCTTAACTTGTTACCTCACATCCTCCATGGCCCGTTGCACGAAGCGGTTGAGCGGCACGCTGGCGCGCCACACTTTCAGCACCTCGTCGAAGAGCTTGTCGCTGTTGATGAACTTGTCGGGCATGGTATAGCTGGTGCAGTAGTCCTTGTACTTCAGCAGTTCGGCATATTCCCAGTCGGCAGGGTAGCCCTTAGGCACGCGCTGCAGCTTCTTGATGGTGAAGAACTCGCTGCCGAAGTACCGCTTATAGTTCTTCTCGTTCATGATGGCGAGGAACTCGTCGGTGCAGTAGAATATCTCCTGGCGGATGGCGTTGAGGGCCTCGGGCGTGGGCATGAAGATGCCGCCGCCGAGGTTGCAGGTACCCTTCAGGCCGTAGGCCTCTTCGGTGCCAATCTGGAAGTAGTAGCCCGGCACGCCGCTGTTCTTCGGCCCCCAGCTGCTGAGGAAGCAGGCGATGTGGGTCTTGTAGGGCGTCTTGTCGGCCGAGAAGCGCGTGTCGCGGTAGATGCGGTACACAGAGTTCTTGGCCGTGAGGCCGATGAGGGTGTCGTCGTACTTCACCATCTCGTCGATGAGGGCCTGCGTGAAGGCCTCGAAGTCGGCCTTGATGGCCAGCCAGCGGTCCTTGTGGTCGTTGAACCACGGACGGTTGTTGTTGACGGTCAGTTCCTGCAGGAAGGGCAGGGTGTCGGGGTGCAGTTGTGTGGACATATTGTTTGATTGTTATATTTCGTATGCGATGTCTTTCAGCCTTCCGCGTTTGTCGAAGTAGAAGAGGGTGATGTCCACTCCCTGACCCGTTTTGACGAGGAATCCGTCGCGGTGTACTTCGAGGATGCGTACCTCCCAG
>JAEEGG010018494.1_pt1 | contig 14162 bp, 13 predicted proteins | sample 9134161 | NCBI WGS metagenome assembly JAEEGG01 (sample SAMN16246543, study PRJNA631951) | gut metagenome | biome: gut microbiome; feature: rumen; material: CR-attached | host: Bos | place: Iran: Karaj | collected 2018-10 | reverse complement strand
CCAGCAGATTATAGCTCTTGCGGTGATAGGGCATAATGCCGTATTGCTTGATGGCCTCACGGTGCTTCTTCGTGGGGTAGCCCTTGTTCGATAGCCAGTCATACTGCGGATATTCCTCAGCCAACTGGTTCATATAGTCGTCACGATAGGTCTTGGCCAATATCGAGGCTGCAGCTATCGAGAGATACTTCCCGTCACCCTTGACTATTGTGGTATGGGGTAATTTCTCACCTCTCACCTCTGACCCCTCACCTCTTTCATAATAGGGCTTAAAGCGATTGCCGTCCACGATAATCGCCTCCGGACGCACCTGCAACTGATCCAGCGCCCTGTGCATAGCCAGGATCGACGCATTCAGGATATTGATTTTGTCAATCTCCTCAGGTGTCACAACACCCACGGCCCACGCCACCGCGTCACGCTCGATAATCTCCCGTAACTCATAGCGACGCTTCTCCGTCAACTGCTTCGAATCGTTCAGCAACTCGTTCTGATACCCCTCGGGCAATATCACCGCAGCAGCATACACGCTCCCTGCCAGACATCCGCGTCCAGCCTCGTCGCACCCCGCCTCAATCTTTCCTTTATAATAACAGCTTTCTAACATAATCTATATCTCTCTGGAATCATGGCTTTCTCCATATCCTCCGCAAAGATAAGCATTATTTTTGAAAGTAACAACATCGCAAGCTGTTTTTTACCAACCAAGCTCCCTTTTAAGTCACAATGCATTAATGGTAGCAATTGTTAGCATTAAAGGTAACAATTGCAAGCATTAAAACATGAATTCCCTGGGCAGGGAATATTTTTTCTCTGGGCAGGGCGCAAAATTTTCCTAGGCAGGGCGCAAAAAAGAGCCAAGAGTAACCCCGATTTGTCGGAATGTCAATAAATAGAAGACTTCCACTGGGGTGGGTGTTGCCGAAACAGTAACCCCAACACCCAACCTATGACCCAACCTGACACTCCACCCAAAAGGATTTGAAATATCGTCGCGAAATCTGTTAAAGCGTGCATAATGGGGTGAGTCTTGGGTGGGGTGTTAGGTGGAGTGTCGGGTGGAGTGATATGGTAACACTAACCCCTCCGCTTTCCCTTTGCCTAAAGGAACTCCGGGCGATTGGGTGGAGTCATCGTTCCCAGTAAGTAAACTACCAACGAGCCGTAAGTAAACCGCGCGTCCTTGGGAAGCGGACTGGCAGTTTACCGGCACTAAAATGCAATACTCCGAAAGAAATCTTGAATAGTCCAAGAGTATTTTCGATTACTCCGAAAGTATTGACTCCAACACCTTCCCTGCTCATCGTCACTCTCCTCCCTGCTGTCGGCTTGACACTTCCCTGCTGTCGACCGGACAGCAGGGAGCAGAGCGCCGTTCAGCCAGTAAGGTGACGGAATGGACTCCGTGTGATTCTTTGTTTTTCCAATTTTTAACCCTCTTTTTTGGTCGTTTTCCAAAAATTATCACTATCTTTGCAAAAAATACAACCCACAATGCACGTCATTTAAGAAAAAATGCTTATCTTTGCGAAATAAAACTATAGAACAATGATTACACGAGCTGAATGTATAGATATCCTGAGTTCACATGCTGACGAACTTCGTTCACGGTATGGTATCTCTTCTATGCGACTTTTTGGCTCTGTAGCCCGTAATAGTCATAAGGAAGGGAGCGACGTTGATCTCTTTGTCACGATGCCTCCTAAATTCTTTAATTACATAGAAGCCTCACAATATTTGAAAGGCTTGCTTGGTTGCGACGTTGATCTTATTGCAAACCACCGCCACATTCGCCCCTTCTTCAAAAAGCAAATCGAACAAGATGGAATCGATATCTATACGTCAGCTAATGGTCGCTGAAGACCAACTAGAGCAGATTCGCGATGCCATTCGTCAGCTTCAGCAATGGAACGCCTCCATAAAGAGTGCGGACGATTATGCTCTGTCGCCAGATGGAATGAAGACATTGGCTGCTACGTGTATGTTGATTGAGGCCATAGGGGAAGGTGTGAAGAAAATGGATAACCTTACCCAGCAGAAGATGCTGGAGCAACGTCCAGAAATTCCTTGGCGACAGATTAAGGATATGCGTAACCATATTGCTCATGGTTATTTCGACATTAACACCGATTTCGTGTGGGATGTTGTTCAGAACGATCTTGAGCCATTACTTGAAGCAATAGAGTATTTTATTAAGAATATATACGATATCGTCCCTTTTGAAAAGGAATGATAGAAACAAATGTTGAACCCTAAAAACGATGATGCCTATGGGCTGAGAGAAATATAACACGGACATATAGGATGAATATCCGCTTTTAGATTCTTGTTGTTCGAAATCGGCAAAATTTCATAAACAGTTTCGAGAACTGAAGTCGGAGTTCACGTCGTAAGGCGTGGGCTTTTACTCGTTTAAGAAACTAGGTGTTTGCCGATACCTGAACAACGTAGACGAAGTACTTGTCCACGTATTTTTTGTGTATTAAAACAATAACAACGACATAAAACAAAATAATTATGAAGAAACAACTAGTATTTTTTTTAATGGCCTTGCTACCTATGGTTGTTTGGGCTGATGGAGTAAAGATTAATGGAATCTATTACAACCTCTCTGGAACAACAGCAGAAGTCACTAGTAACCCCAGTAAGTATTCGGGTGCCATAGTGATACCTCCTTCTGTAACGTATGGCACAAATAGTTATACTGTTACTGGAATTGGTGATCGTGCATTCTATCAATGCACAGGTTTGACAGAGTTGACGATACCTGCGTCTATTACTTATATTGGCAATACTCCAGGATATGCAGATGTTTTCAGGGATTGCAATGGAAATGTTTTTACGAAGGTGAAAATATCAGATTTGGAAGCTTGGTGTAGAATTACATTTGCAGATGACTCTTATGCGAATCCTCTGATAGTAGCCCATCACTTGTATTTGAATGACTCAGAGATTACTGACTTGGTAATACCTAATACTATCACAACACTTGGAACTTTCCAGTTCGAGGGTTGTCATGGTATAACATCTTTGACAATTCCCAGTAATGTAACAGATTTGGGAATGGCAACATTCTATTATTGTAAGAATTTGACAACGGTCAACATAGCACCAGGGCTAACTTCCATTGGAGTCAATGTATTTAATAGTTGCGAGAAATTGGCTTCTGTTAACATTCCCAATACAGTGACAACCATCAAGTCGGGTGCGTTTTGCTATTCAGGATTGACTTCTATTAATATCCCCAATTCTGTAACTACTATTGAAAATTGTGCATTTAATGACTGTAATAGTTTGCAGACCGTTATTATTCCAAGTAGTGTAACTAGTATTGATGCTTCAGCATTCATTAATTGTACGAATCTACAATCGGTAACTGTAGGAAGGAAAACGCCTGCCACTGTCAATAGCAATGCGTTTTTTAATAGTACAACTTACTATAAACCCCTTTATGTCCCTAAAGGAAAGCTTTCCAATTACCAAGCAGCAGAAGGCTGGAATAAATTTGGTACTATGCATGAGGTGGAGAGCGTTCCGCTTACTATTGGAAATTCTGGCATAGCATCGTTTTGCAGTATTTTTGACTTAGATTTCAATACAAATAACATATGGAAGGATGTTGTCCCATATGCCATTAAATCTTATGATGCAGTTAATTGTAAAGTAACTCTTGAAGTTGCTGAATATCTTTATGTGCCTGCTGGCAAAGGAGTTGTTGTAATGGGAAATCCTGGTACGTACAATATTCCCGTAAACCCCAAGTCTACATTTAATACTTTAACAACGATGCTTAAGGGAGTCAGTTCAGATACCCCATTAAGCAAAGTTGAAGGAGAGTATACCAATTACATATTAGGAGAAAAAAATGGTGAGGTAGGCTTCTATGCAATTACAGACGGTTCTATACTCAGGGCTGGAAAAGCATACCTGCCAATTCCGACTTCAAATGTCCCCTCGCCAGCTCTCCAAAATGGGATTAGCATTGTTATTGATGGCATTAATACAGGAATAAATGGTGTCTACAATGGAAAAAGTTCAGAAAAGAACTTGATTTATAATATGCAAGGCCAAAAGCTCAATCAGCCTCGTAAGGGTGTCAATTTTATTAATGGAAAGAAGGTTTTAATAAAGTAATTGTTATGAAAAAAGAATATGTGATTCCTCAGATGAGGATTATTCGATTGATAAATAATCCAAGTATACTTTACGGAAGTACTTTTAATGTTAGCTCTCCTACAGACGAACTGGATGGAGATTATGCATTATAATCACTTTTTGTAGTAATAAGAAACCGAAATAAAACTATGAAACAACTGAAGATTTGGAGCATTTTGATGCTCGTCGTAATAATGATGCCGCTGGTGGCGTCGTGTGGTGGGGATGACTCTTCTGATTCCAATGGTGGCAATTCTAATAGTGGTAACAAGTCAAGAGTCGTGAAGATAACTGAATCTGGCAGTAAAAGTATTTTTACCGACGAACTAAGCTATGATCCGCAAGGCCGAGTAACGAAGATTGTCGGGAAGAAAAATGGTAATAAAGACTTTGAAGAAGAATACATTTACTCCGAGACCCTCATCATTTGTAATCGCACTTATTATGATAATAGTGGCAGTACGAGTAAAAGCGTTACTAGATATGTCGTGAACAATGGCCGTATTGTTAGCGAAAGGGGTCAGAATAGTGATAGCGATAGGTACACTTACACCTATGACAGCGATGGAAGGCTGAGCTCAGTTATTGTGGCGTCTGAAATTTCAAAGGCAAAAAATGTTGTATGGAAGAATGGCAACATTGTCAAAATTGGCAGTCGCAACTTCGAATATGGCAATTTAGTCTGGTGCAATCCTATCGGTTTCACTCTCAAAGGCTCTGATATGGAAGCTGCGCTTGTAATATCAGGATATTATGGTAAGATGCCAAAGAATATGCCGACGATGTGTATTAGTGGTGAATCAGGTAGTGTGATAACTTATGAATATTCAACAAGTGGCGGTGTAATAGTAATGGTTACTATAACCGAGGATGACGATATTGACGTTGCAACTATTGAATGGAATTAATGATATCAACATGCACAAAGGAGCATAAACATTGTCCGTATGAGTAACAGACTGGTTCGTAATGGTTGTTAAATAGACACGCCATAATAAGAATTATCATTGGAGTCGGAGAGGGTTATTACTTTCTCCGACTCTGTTCTTTGAGTCCTGGGAACTTTTGAAGTTTAGAAGTTTAGATATTTAGGATTTATAGTAAAAAAAGAAAAAATTAAAATTTTTATATTTACATATATACCAAAATCTAAACTTCTAAACATCTAAACTTGCTAAACTTTCTGCTGCTATTGTTGGCTGTTTTGGGAAAAAGTGCTAACTTTCACCTTGGTGAAGATACTTCCGCTCGAAAATGAAAAGAAAAACTCGTTTTCCTTTTGCATTTTACTCGCTTATTCGTATCTTTGCGGTAGAAAAGGGAATGATTATGAAGCAGGTTTTATTATCATTGGTGCTGACGCTGTTGGCGGTAATTGCTTTGGAAGGATGTGCGACGGCTGAAGAGAGGGCAGCAAGGGCTGCTGAGCATGCTGCCAGAGTGAAGGTCGCGCTGACGGAACGGCATTATAAGATTAGTGTTGACCACATGTATCCGATGAAGGGAGGTTCGAAGAGCGTGTCGTCGAGCTATTCGGTGGAGGTGAGAAACGATTCGCTGTTTTCTTATCTGCCGTTTTTCGGACGTGCCTATCAGGTGCCTTACGGTGGGGGCAAGGGCCTGAATTTCTCTGAGCGAATAGGCAGCTATCGGGAGTCGGTGGTAAAGAACGGGTGTCGACATATAGAGATAAACGTGAAAAACAACGAGGATAACTATCTCTATGTGATTGACGTGTTTGACAATGGTAATTCAGACATAGTTGTACAGGCTCAACAACGCGAACGCATCTCGTATTCAGGCGAAATGGTGTTCGAATAAAAAGGAAACGTAATGTATTGACGATTATGGATAAGATTAAGATTGTAGTTGGTGACATCACCACGTTGAAAGTGGATGCCATTGTGAATGCGGCCAACAGGTCGTTGTTGGGCGGTGGCGGTGTGGATGGAGCAATCCATCGTGCTGCGGGCCCAGGCTTGTTAAAGGAATGTAGGACGCTGGGCGGCTGTCAAACAGGACAGAGCAAGATGACGGATGCCTATAATTTGCCTTGCAAAAAGGTTATTCATACTGTAGGGCCTATATGGTATGGAGGCAATCAGCATGAAAGGGAATTGTTGGCGTCGTGCTATGATACGGCCATGCGTCTGGCTGAGGAGAATGGTATTAAGAGCATTGCGTTCTCTTGTATCAGTACGGGCGTCTATGGCTTCCCCAAAGATGAGGCTGCCCGTATTGCCAAACGTGTGCTGAATGAGCATTTACAGAATGGCTATCAAGGGGAAATCATTGTCTGCTGCTTCTCAGAGAATGATGCAAAATTCTATGTTTAAAACATCTGACTGACGCGACGGATGCCGGCCACGAGGGTGTCGATTTCTTCTTTCGTGTTATAAAGGGCAAACGAGGCGCGGACGGTGCCGGAGATGCCGAGACGGTCCATCAGGGGTTGTGCACAATGATGACCTGTGCGGACGGCAATGCCCAAGCGGTCGAGTAGGGTGCCCATATCCAAGTGATGGATGTTGCCTACGTTGAAGGAGACGACGGCGTCCTTGTCGGCGGCAAAACCGCCGACCACAGGACACGGACCGTAAATCTTCATACCCTCGATGGTTTGCAGCTGTTCCATGCAGTAGCGGGTGAGTTTCTGCTCGTGTTGCTTGATGGCGTCGAAACCAATGGCGTTGATATATTCTATGGCTTTGGCCAGTCCGTGGGTAGCCACGTAGTCAGGCGTGCCAGCCTCGAACTTAAACGGCAGGCGTTCGAAGGTCGTCCGTTCCCATGTCACCTTGTCAATCATTTCGCCACCGCCCTGATAAGGAGGAAGTTTCTCCAGCCACTCCTCCTTGCCGTATAGCACACCGATACCTGTCGGGCCATACATCTTATGACCGCTGAAAGCAAAGAAGTCACAATCCATCGCCTGCACGTCCACCTTGAAATGAGGCGCACTCTGGGCACCATCGACTAAGACGGGGATGCCGTGTGTGTGGGCTATCTTGATGATTTCCTCCACAGGGTTTATCGTGCCCAATACGTTGCTGACGTGAGCTATGCTTACCAACTTCGTTTTAGTTGAAAGTTGAGAGTTGAGAGTTGAAAGTTCGAGGCGGCCGTCGTCCGTAATGGGCAGGTGCTTGACCACGATGCCACGCTTCATCGCCTGCAACTGCCACGAGACGATGTTCGAGTGGTGTTCCATCTCCGTTACGAGGACCTCGTCGCCCTCCTTCATCTGGCTCTCGCAGAATGAACTGGCCACCAGGTTAATGGCCTCCGTAGTGCCACGTGTAAACACGATCTCCTCCGTCTTGCGGGCGTTGATGAACTGGCGCACTTTTTCGCGTGCCGCCTCGTGCAGATCGGTAGCCTGCTGACTCAGGTAGTGTACGCCACGATGTACATTGGCATTCACGTTCAGGTATTCGTCCCTCATCGCGTCCAGCACCATCAGCGGCTTCTGCGTCGTTGCCGCATTGTCCAGATACACCAATGGCTTGCCGTAAACCTCACGACCTAAAATAGGAAAATCCTCGCGTATTTTTTGAATATCGTAAATGTTCATTTTCTCTTTGTTCTCGCTTTTCGCTTGCAAAGATAATACTTTTCTATCGAAGACGAGAAGAAAAACGCAAAAAAGTGACGAGGAATCCTGTCAGGAAGATGACCGTCGTGCCGAGTACGATGGCCAGATAGGGGTGCAGGTGGATGCCTGGCAGATTCCATATGGAAGCTAATGATATCCACGCAATGACCACAATGCCTGCAATACAACCCAGCAGTGCCGCCAGACGGTTGATTTTCTGGGGAATACAGCCCAGCAGGAAGAGGCCGAGCATGCCTCCGCTGAATATCGAGCTGAGTGTCCACCAAGCGTCGATGATGCTTTCTACCGAGAGCATCGCAATAGCCACACAGGCCCCTAACATACCTACGCCAAAGCTGGAAAAGCGGACGATGGCGAGTTCAAGTCGCTGGTGCTTTTTAGAGGTAAGAGGTAAGGGGTGAGAGGTAAGAGATATGTCTGATGACGGATTCCAGTTTTGTACTGTTGTTTGAACATTTCTCTTACCTCTTACTTCTCTCCACTCACCTCTAACCTTGAGGAAGAAGGGACGCACGTAGTCGGTCAGGATAATCGTAGCTGCAGAGGTGACGGAAGTCGAGACCGTGCTCATACCAGCTGCGAAAATCGAGGCGATAAGCAAGCCGCGAAGCCCTACAGGCAGACCATTGACGATGAAGTAGGGGAAAACGTAGTCGGGCTTAGCCTGAATCTCTGCGGGCAAGGGTGCCACGCCTGCCTGATAGTACGAGTAGAGTGCCGAACCAATAAGGAAAAACAGTGCCGAGACGGGGATAAAGAGGTAGCCTCCGAAGAGTGCCGAAAACTTCGCGTCCTTGTCCGTCTTGGCAGCATGGTAGCGTTGTACGTAGTTCTGGTCGATACCGTAGTTTTGCAGGTTGATGAAAATGCCGTAGATGAGGCATACCCAGAATGTTGAGGTGGTGAGGTCGCTAGTAAATGCACCTAACGAGAACTTGTTACCCTCAGGACTATTTGCCGCAAGTTCAAAGGTCTGCATAGGTCCTTCGGGCATTGAGAACATCAAGATGGCCAAACACAACACGGCTCCACCTATTAATATGATACCTTGTATGGCGTCTGCCCAAATGACTGCTTTCAAGCCACCCATCATCGAATAAATGATGATGCCAATGGACGTAAGAATGATGACAGTATGCATGTCCCAGCCCATGAGGATATACATCGGCACGGCTAACAGATAGAGTATCGACCCCATGCGTGCAATCTGCGTCAACAGGTAGCATGCCGAGGCATAGAGTCGAGCCCATGCACCAAATTTCTCCTCCAAAAAGGTATAGGCCGATACGGAGCCTGAATGACGATAGAACGGAACGAAATACTTGGCAGCAAAGTAGGAGGCAATGGGTATGGACAAGGAGAATACAAAGGCGTTCCAATCAGCTGCAAAGGCCTTGCCCGGATAGCCGATGTACGAGATGCTACTGACGTAGGTGGCGAAGATGGACATACCCACCACCCAGCCGGGAATAGAATGGCCCGCAGAGGTGAACTCGTCAGCACTGCTGCCTTTCTTGAAGAACGAACAGCCGAAGACGACGACACCTAAGGTGAAGGCGATAAAGACGATGAAATCAATCAGATGCATAGCTTGCCATTCTTGATGGGTAAAGCGTCGAGGGCTGCGCGGATCTTGTCGCGCTCAGGGGCCTCGAACTTATAGAACGGAGAAGCCACGAAATCGTCGTTGATGATACCCAGCAGCGAGAGGGCGCACTTCAAACCTTTCAGGTAGCTGGAGCCGTGACGGCCAACGGTGTATATCGTCGTAGAAATCTGCATGATGAGCTGTTGCAGGTCGAGCACGCGATTGATGTCGCGAGCGGAGGCAGCATTGTACATCGCCACATAGAGTTCTGGGAACATGTTGGCTCCGCCGTTGATGCCGCCTTGCGCACCTAAGAGCACACATTCGCCTGTAATCTCCTCAGGACCTACGAGCATGGCGAAGTCTGGACGATGCTGCATCTTGTACATCACGCTTTGGAAGTAAACGGCATTGGCACTGGAGTCCTTGAAACCCACGACCTGCTCGTTTTTCGCAATACGGGCAACGGTATCAGGTGCGAAGCTCACCTTGACGTGCGAAGGCATATTATATAAGAACACGGGAAGCGGCAACTGAGGCACTAGCTCCTCATAGAACTGAGCCAGTTCGGGCTGACCCGTTGCAAAGTAATATGGAGGCGCTGAGACAACACCGTCAGCACCATAGTCAGCAGCCTTGCGCGCCAGACGGATGCTCTCCTCAATGCTTGTATCCGTGATACATGCCAACAGAGGCAGACGACCGCGATTGATACGACACGACTCCTTGATCATCTGTTTGCGCACGTCGTATGACAGGCTTTGCTCTTCACCTGTTGTTCCCAATACGAAGAGTCCGTGTACGCCACCTTCGATGAGGTGTTCAATGAGTCGTTCGAGGCTCTCTACGTCGAGCGTCTCGTTATTCTTCAGAGGTGTTACCAATGGTGGTATGATGCCACTCAGGGGCTTCTTGAATCTTGTTTCCATTGTTCTATTAGCTTTTTTAGTTCGTTTTTATTAAGACGGATGGCATATTGTTTTGTCATCTGAGTTTTTTTGCGTAATTTTGCAGACTGAAAGACTGCAAAATTACGCAATGACAGAGAAAACGCTGACATACGACCAACTAAGCATTGTCCCTTCCGACGTTTACGAACAGATGGGCTATCACGGTGTGGAACCAGACGAGGCGACACAGCGTGAAACTCTGCGTCTGATAGACGACGTGCGCCAGTGGTTGCGTCCTCAGTTTTGCTTCTTCGTCACACAAGCGTTACCACCCTTTGAAATGGGTAGTATTATCGAACACCAGTTGCAAGGCGCTGAGGCCTACGCCCTGTTTATTTGTACCAGCGGAACGGAATTCGAAGCCTTCCAACAACGGTTGAAACAAGAAGGCGACATGGTTCGTGTGTTTATTGCCGACGCGTTAGGGTCGGTGATTGCCGAAAAATGTGCCGACCAGATGGAACAAGCCCTACAGGAAAATATCGACAAACTCGAGTGGAAACATACCAACCGTTTTTCGCCTGGCTATTGTGGTTGGCACGTCGCCCAACAGCAAGTGCTCTTCCCGTTGTTTGATGGTCATACGTGTGGTGTCCAACTTACTGATTCGTCGCTTATGGTTCCCATCAAAAGTGTTAGTGGTATTATCGGAGTAGGAAAGGAAGTGCGCAAGTTGGACTATTCCTGCGGACTCTGCACGTTTGAGAAGTGCTATAAGCGAAAGAAACGCTAATCAATTACGGCTTGATAATCTTCTCCGTTATTTTATGGTGTCCCTCCGTCACACTTTCCGCATGGCCGGAGAAAGGCATATAGACATCAGCAAAGCCTCCCTCTGGAATGTCAATATCCAATGTAAAGACGTCTTTGTCGATATGCCATTCTACCTTGACAGGGCCATGGGCACTCATTGTCGACCCTTTGCACCAGACGATGTCACCAACGGGATGCGGTTCGATTTCTATCAGATCGCCTGTACGCTGAATACCCAAGAGATCAGGAATCAGGAAATTCTCAATATGCGCCATCATGAAGTGGTTCATCGATGCGCCCATATCTGGATCCCATTGTTCTGTCAACGTGGTGTGGCCTTTCTTTATTTGATAGCCGTATCCTGGCACATCGTCGTGGTTTAGCATCGTGTAGAGCAGTTCGCGCTGACCGTTCTCTATCAGCACGGAGAACAGGTAACGGTTGCCCACATCACCTGTCGACAGACGATTACCGTGGGCTTTGATGTCGTCGATAAGATGCTGAAGTACAGCCTGATAGTCGCTATCGGGAACCAATTTCAGATATAACGGTAAAGCCAGCGAGCACTGACTGCCGGTAGCATAGGTTTTCTTCTGCGAATCGTAGAAAGTACGGTTGAACGACTGACGGATGCTGTCTGCTCGCAGGTTAAAGCGTTCGGAATCCTCCTTATGTCCTAACAGTTTGGCTAACACATAGATGTTACACATCCACTGATAGTAATGGGCGGTCGATACCAAAGGCATAGGCGTGTTCTTCGAGAAACCAGCTCGTCCTGGTCCGTAGTCGTACCAATCGCCCAATCCTTGTCGCAAGATGTAACAGGAGTCTTGTGTGGCCAGATAGTCCACATAGCGCTTCATAGCGTCGTAGTGGTGGTTGGCCAAATCGAGGTCACCATAATGACGCAAGCAGAGCATGGGTAGGGCGATGATGGCTCCGCCCCATTCTGGCGACTCTTGGAATGGACGAGCCCACGAACCAGTGAACTGCGTATATTCTGGGGCAATCTCTGGCATAGAACCGTCGTCGTGCTGTGCATCCACAATGTTCTGCATGGTTTGTTCCATCATTTTATGGGCGTCGTAGTTGTACACCAATGCCTCACCGTTCAGCCAGTCCTGTTCCAGCCAACCGAGTTTTTCGCGCGAGGGACAATCGGTCCATACAGCCTGCCAGTTACTCCTTATCGCTCGGTCAATCAACTGATGGGTAGCATTGATGCGTGGGTTGCTGCACTCAAATGAGCCGATACGTTCAGCGGAGTTATACACAAAGCACGACTCCACCTTCTTCAGCACATCGATGTCACCCTCAATCTGCAGATATCTGAAGGAATAATAGGAGAATCGCGGATGCCATACCTCTTCGTCATTCCGACCTTTAAGGGTATAGGTATAATAGTGCGGACGGCCTGTCTGTCGCTGATTCACCAACCCGTCTTTGTCCAGCGTTTCACCTGGAATGAGTATGAGCCATTGACCAGCCTTGCCCTGAACGGTGATTTCAGGATAGCCTGCAAGGTTTTGGCCCATATCGAGCACAAGGACAGAATCCTTGCGCAAAGTCTCTTTTACCTCATAGCGCTCCATGATTTTTATGGGATGCGCTATCTGTGGACACAAATCACCTTTAGGACCTTCCATCACTACGACGGGTTTCCATCGGCCTTCTTCCGTCTGACTGCTAACTTCCAAGCGTGCATCATAATCCTCACCACCATAAATGCTGTTAAAGGTCACAGGGCTTTCTGTCCATTGCCATTTTTCGTCACTGAAGACGTGTTCACGCATATCGTCCTCATAAATGACATAAAGGAAATAAAGTAGCGTTGGGGGACCAAACGACACCTTCAACTTGGTGTATCTGCCGCCTTGTTCGTTGTAGAAACCGTTGCCTAACAGCACACGCAACTCGTTGTCGCCTGAATGAATATATTCGGTGACGTCATAGGTGTTAAAAAACACCGTCTTGTCATAGTCGCTCCATGCGGGGGCAAACTCCGATTCGCCAACCTTCTTGCCATTGATGGTCGCCTCGTAGAACCCCAATCCACAGATACGCAGTTCGGCATGTTTTACCGTTTTATATGGCCAGAAGCTACGACGCAAAATGATACTTCTGCGCGACAGCGGGTCAGCTTGATCCCACTCTGCCTTGGTCTCTTTGAGTACGCTGCCAGTATAGTGTCGTCCCTCAGGTGTCTTAGCATCAGCTTTCGTGATAGCACCAATCCACTTGGCATCACCAAAGACATTTTGTGCCTTTGCAGGACAAAATGATATGAAGGATATAATCAGTAATATACTAATGCGCAGTCGTCTCATAGCACATTCGGAATAATGATTTTACCTAAGTCGTTGCGCTGGCCTTTCAACTGCCCGTCAACATAGATGCGAAGACCTTTACCCGCATGATAGCGTGAACCGTCCTTGTCATAAAGTATCGTGAGGTTATGGCCGTGATACAGCACGTTATCGAGACAGAAGTAATCCCACTTGTCTTTTGGCAATAAAGGATTGACCTGTAGGGTATTGTCTGCACGAGGACGCAGGCCACAAAGTCCAGTGATGATAAGGTCATTCCACGTAGAGTGGTTGTAGTAACGTGAGCGCTCTTGGTCGCCCTTCAACCAATAGCCCGTCGTCTCGTCGAGATATTCGCCGATATAGGGTTTGCCGCGCATGTGCTGGCTCTGCATGTATTTCTCGAGCTCAGCAAAATACAGGGAGTCGGGAGCCCCAGTGGGAAAACCGCTGGGCACATTGGTGTAGTCGTTAATGAAATTGGCCATAGCTGTCAGCGTCTGACTAGTGGCAAAAGGCCATACGGCACCGTCCCACTCGCACTTGCCTGTGCCATGAGTGCGGAATAGGGGATGGCGACGCTCTGCAGTGGTCTGTCCATAAGGGGCAGAGAAACCTTCTGGGGCGCCAGCCTGAATCCAAGCGACACTGTATTTCGCTTCATCCTTGGCCATATGTGTGTACCAAGGCATGAAGCCAATGGCCTCGCGAACGTTGGCGCTGGAATCGATACGGTGGGTCTCAAAGAACTGGTGTTGCTCGTTCCAGAGTTTTGCGTGTACCTTCTCACTGAG
>JAEEGG010018493.1_pt1 | contig 14163 bp, 11 predicted proteins | sample 9134161 | NCBI WGS metagenome assembly JAEEGG01 (sample SAMN16246543, study PRJNA631951) | gut metagenome | biome: gut microbiome; feature: rumen; material: CR-attached | host: Bos | place: Iran: Karaj | collected 2018-10 | reverse complement strand
CTACCCCGCCCGAGCCGGATTACTGCATCTGACCAGGGCGGTCCCGCCCCCCTACCCCGGTTCCCCGCCGCGGGCCTTGCGGGCGGCGGCGCGGAGGTCGTTCCAGTGGGCGATGCGTTTGCGGATGACGTCTTCGTAGCCCTGGTCGGTCGGATGGTAGTAGATCTTGTCGGTCGGGACGTATTCCTGGTCCACGAAGTGCTCGGGGCCGTCGTGCGCGTACTGGTAGCCGACGTGGCCGAGGGCTTGCGCGGCCCGCTTGTTGTGCGCGTCGCGCAGGTGCCGCGGGACGGGCAGCACGCGGCCCGCCTTCACGTCCGCCATCGCTTCGGAGATCCCCGTGCAGGAGGCGTTGCTCTTCGGCGCCGTCGCGAGGTAGGTCGTCGCCTGCGCCAGCGCCAGCTGCGCTTCGGGCATCCCGACGAAATCGACGGCTTCCAGCGCGGCCACCGCCACGGTCAGGCCGCGCGGGTCGGCGTTGCCGATGTCCTCGCTCGCCAGGATGACCAGGCGGCGGGCGATGAAGCGCGGGTCCTCGCCGGCGTAGAGCATCTTGGCCAGCCAGTAGAGGGCGGCGTTGGGGTCGCTGCCGCGGACGCTCTTGATGAAGGCGGAAATGGTGTCGTAGTGGCCGTCGCCGTCGCGGTCGTACTGGACGGCCTTCTTCTGGATGCTCTCCTCCGCGGCGGCGCGGTCGATGCGGACCACGCCGTCGGGTCCGGGCGGCGTGGTGCGCGCGGCGATCTCCAGGGCGTTGAGGGCGCGTCGGCCGTCGCCTTCACAGACGGCGGCGAGGTGCGCTTCGGCGTCGGGTTCCAGCACGACGCGCATCCGCCCGAGCCCCTCCGGCGCGGCGAGGGCGCGGCGCAGGAGCGTGCCGACGGCCTCCGCCGACAGCGGTTCGAGCTGGAACACCTGGCTGCGCGAGGTGAGCGGGTTGTTGATGAAGAAGAACGGGTTGTGCGTCGTGGCGCCGACGAGCGTGACGGCGCCCTCCTCGACGTACGGCAGGAGGACGTCCTGCTGGGACTTGCTGAAGCGGTGGATTTCGTCGATGAAGAGGATGGTCCGCCGCCCCGACACCGCCAGGCGCTGCTTCGCCGCCTCCAGCGAGGCGCGCAAGCCCGCGACGTTGGAGAGCACGCCGCTGGAGCGGTCGAAGGCGCGCTTCGTCGCGTGCGCGATGACTTCGGCGAGCGACGTCTTCCCGCACCCCGGCGGCCCGTAGAGGATGAGGCTGGAGAGCCGGTCGGCCTCGATGGCCCGCCGCAGGAGTTTGCCGGGCCCGAGGATGTGGTCCTGCCCGACGATGTCGTCGAGCGTGCGCGGACGCATCCGCGCCGCCAGCGGGCGGTCGTCGGAGGGAAGGGAAGACGCCGGCGCTGGCGCGGCCGGTTCTTCCGAATCCAAATCGTCGATCAAGTCAGCCATGCATGGCGTTTTTTGGGACTCTGTCCAAACGGGAGCGCCCCCCTGCGGGCCTCTTTTATTCGTCCAGTTTGTCCACGATGTCGAAGACGCGGTTGACCTTCGTGATTTCGAAGACCAGGCGCGGGCCTTCCTGCAAGCCCGTGAGCACCACGCGCCCGCCCAGCGACTTGGCCTTCTGGAGCACCTGCACGAGCACGCCGATGCCGCTGGAATCGATGTGGACCATGTTGTTCAGGTCGAACACCACGTCCATGCCTTCCTTCATGCGGCCCAGGAACTCCTCGCGCGCGGCGGGGGCGACGGCCGCCACGAAGCGCCCGTCGATTGCCACGACCAACCGGTTGCCTTTTTCCGTAATAGACCAAGCCATCTTCTTGTTCCTTTCCTTCGTCGAACCCCGACACTAGCATCTCCGTGCCGGAAAAACCAGCCGCAACTCCGCCCCGCGGCCCCCTTCCCCCCTCACCCGAACACTTCCCAGTCCCGCCTGGTGCCGGACGGGAGCCCCCGTTCCCCGCCGGAACGGATTTCCGCCTCCAGCACCGCGAACAGCCGCACCACCGGGTCCATCCCCGCCGTGCGCCACTCCCCCCACGACCGGCGCCGGGCGACCCACCGCGCGACGTTCCGCAGCGACCGCCCCGCCCCCGCCCAACCCGCCGCGCGGACTTCCTCCGCGGCGGCCAGCCAAGCCGTGCGCGCCTCCTCCCACGGACACGGGGGGGCGGTCCGCGGACGGAATTTCCACGCCAGCGCGGCCCGGTAGCCGTCATCGCCCAGCGCCTCCGCCCGGTCCACCGCCCGCCAGCGGTAGGCGCCGCGGGCGATCAGCCGCGCATCCCCGGCCCCCAGCACGCACTTCGCGATGTTGCGCGCAACGAAATCGTCCCCCCGGCCCTTCTCCCGCGCCAAGAGCAACCCCGCGCCCCGGTTCGCGAGCAGCCGCACCGCCTCCGTCCACGGCAGTTCGCCCGCCCCGCGCCGCGGAATGCCCGCGAACAGCCGCTCCCCCGGCGCGCCCCACGTGTCGCGGTAGCCGCGCACCAGTTCCTGGACCATCAGTCGCTCCCCGTCGTGGCGCAGCCTCGCCGGCGACTTCGCCATGAACTCCACGTCCACGCCCAAGGCGCCGGACCACTTCCGTTCCAGCGGCCGCAGCGCCTCCCCGATGGCCGCCGCGCCGCCGTCCCCGGACACCTCCTCCGCGATGGCGAAGAAATCCAAGTCGTTCGACAGCCCCCCGTCCGGCATGACGCCGCCCTCCCCGCGCCCGTAGCCCCCGCCCAACACGACGCCGGCCAGCCCCTTGACGGCCAGCGCTGCCACGTCCGACCCGATGCCCCGGACCGCTTCTTCCACGATGCGGTCCGCCGACGGCGACTGCCAGGCATACCCCCGCGCCCCGCTTGCCGCGCTCTCCTCCATCGCCTTTTTCCTCAAACGGTCCCGGCCGGCCGCGACGGCACGGCCTTGGTATTCTTCCGCCGCGCCGGCGGTACGCGGCTCACAGCGTCGCGACCAGTTCCTTCAGCCGCGCGGAGAGCGCCTCCGCGCGGGCCTTGTCCTCGAGCTTGGCCGCGCCGCGGAGCTCGATGGCGACATCCGCCGACTCCTGGTCCCCGGCCATCAGCGCGTTGCCCTTGGCCGCGTGCGCCACGGCGTCCAGCGCGCGCCAGTTCCCCGCCGCGGCCGCCGCGATGGCTTCCTGGGCCTTCTCCTTCATCGACCCCACGTACTCCCCGTAAATCTCCTCCACCACCGGCTCGCCGGCCCCGAACTGCTCTTCCAGAAACGCCCTGCAACACGCTTTCATCGATCGCTCCTCTCTTTCGTTTTGCATTTTAAACCGTATCCTGCGCGGATCATTCCGCGCCCGACCCCACGTGGTAGATCGTCTCGTTCAACGCCCCGTAGCGGTTCCGTTCGATGCCATGGCACATCTCGCGGACCATCAGCCGCCCGCGGCCGCGCCCGGCGCCCCCGCGGTTCGCGAGGTCGAACGCCACGTCCGTGCTGCCGGCGGCCACCTGGAGGCTCGGGTCGGGCGTGCCGCAGTCCCACACCGTGAGCTCCGCGCCCGCGCCTTCGCCCTTGAGCCGCACGCAGGCGACCTCCCGCAGCTGCTGCGGGTACTCGAACCCGTGGTCGTGCAGGTTCATCAGCTTTTCCTCCAACACCAGCTGCACCCGCGTGGAGAGCCCCGGGTCCCACCCCCGCCCCGCGCACCAGGCCTCGATTTCGCGGGCCGCGCGGTCGACGGACTCCGGAATCAGGGGCACCGCCGCGTCGAACATCCCCTCCCGCTGCAGGCGCCCGCCGAAGACCATCTCCGTCACGTCGTCGCCGAAGTACGAGTATCCCATTGCCCGGAACGCCTCGAGGCACTTGTACGGCGCCGCCACCGTCTCCCCCCGGCGCCGCGCCTCCAGGATCAGCTCGTCGCGGATCTTCACCCGTTCCGCGTCCGGCATCCGTTCCAGCCCGTCGTCGTCCCGCGAAATGTCGAGCACCCCGTCCGTGTGGGCCACGCAGACCGCGGTGGGGGCCAGCGGCGTCCGCACGACGTCCTGCGGCCCGTACACCGTGCCCGGCATCAGCCCGATCGGCAGCCCGCCCCGCCGCTCCGGGTTCGCGTCCACCTGGACCTCCTGGGCGGGGTCCAGCACCGCGAGGTCGGGCGCCCCGCAGTTGATCCATTCCACGAACCCCTCGCAGGGGTGGTGGATGCAGACGAGCGCCGTCATGTACGACACCTCCGCCAGGTTCCCCCGGAAGAACCGCTGCAGCAGGTTCGCGATGTCCGCCGGGCCCGCCCGCGGCGCGCCGTCCGGCTGCTCCAGCTGGCGGAGCTGCGACTGCACCGCGGCCATGGCCAGCGCCGCGCTGACCCCGTGCCCCTGGACGTCCCCCAGCACGTACAGCCGGCACCGGCTCCCGAACGGCACCGCCTCGTACAGGTCGCCGGAGACGCCCTCCTTGGGCACCCACAGCGTCGTGTAGAACCCGTCGCGGTCCATCTGCGTCCTCGCCGGCAGCATGCTGCGCTGCACCTGCGCCGCCAGCGCGGTCGCCTGCCGGTCCTCCTCCTCCTTGCGCCGGATGATCCGCTCCACGCGGCGCGAGCCCACGATGCTCCGCACCCGGTTCAGCAACACCTCGGCCTTCACCGATTTCGGGAGGTAGTGGCTGTTCGAGTCCTCCATGATGCGCTTGAGGAAGCCGCCGCCCTCCTCCGGGTCGAGGGCGGTCATGAAGAAGATCGGCATCGCCGCGTCCAGGCCGCGCACGATGTCGCGGAAGACGAACCCGTCCATCCCATCCATCATGATGTCGGTGATGACCGCCCTGAACTCGCGGCAACCGTCCTGCTGGAGCATTGCGACCGCGTCCTGGACGTTCGCGACCTCCACCGCGTCGAACCCCGATTTCCGCAGTTTCGAGCCGATGGTCATCCGGACGAGCTTTTCGTCGTCCAGCACCAGAATCTTGTTCCTGACATCGTTCGTCATCGTTTCGCCTTGTACGCTTTCCTCTTACATACACCCCCCGCCCTTCCCCTTCAACCCCAATCCACCCATCCCCGGAAGAATGAAGAATGGCGCCGCCTTGCGCGGCGTGGGGCGGTTTGGTAGGGTGCGGACATGAAACGGCGCTTCAACACCGCCGGGCCCTGCATCCCCGGCAAACACTACATGCTTCCCGCCCTGGACCGCATGCCCGAAATCCGGGAACTGGTCGCCGGCGAACAGTATTTCGTCATCCACGCCCCGCGCCAGACCGGCAAGACCACCGCCCTCCGAGCGCTCTGCCGCGAACTCGACGATGCCGGCGAAACCGCCGCCCTCTACTGCACGCTGGAAGCACTCCAGGGCATGGAAGACCCCGCCGAAGCCTTGCCGGCCATCCGCGACCTGCTCTTCACCAACTATCTCGCCGGCGAGGGCGAAGCGGAACCCTCTTCCGAATCGATTCTCCGCGAATCCTCCCCCGAGCGCTATGGGCGGGCCACCATCATCCGCAGCACCCTCAGCGATCTCTCCCGCCGCGCCGGCAAACCATTGGCGGTGTTTTTCGACGAGGCGGACTGCCTGTGCGGGCGGGCGTTGATTGCCTTCCTGCGGCAACTCCGCGACGGCTACGTCAACCGCGACATGATTCCCTTCCCCGCGTCCATCGCGCTGGTCGGCATGCTCGACGTCCGCGACTACAAGGCGCAAATCCGCCCCGACGGCGAATCCCTCGGGCAGGTCAGCCCCTTCAACATCATCTCCGAGGACCTGCTCCTGCGGAACTTCACGCAGGAGGAAATCCGCGCCCTCTACGCCCAGCACACGCAGGAGACCGGTCAACCCTTCGCGCCCGGCGCGGTCGAGACGGCCATGGACTGGACCAACGGCCAGCCCTGGCTGGTCAACGCCATCGCCCGCGAATGCGTCGAGAAGATCCACAAGTCCGCCTGCTCCGCCCCCATCACCCCCGAAGACATCGAAACCGCGAAAGAGACCATCATCCGCCGCCGCGACACCCACGTCGACAGCCTCATGGAGCGCCTGCGCGAGCCGCGGGTCCGGCGCATCGTCGGGCCGGTCGTGTTCGGCGGCCGGCCGGCGGGGCTGTCGGTGAACGACGAAGACTACCGCTTCGTCCAGGACCTCGGCCTCCTCCGCGAGGAAAACGGCGCCCTCGTCCCGGCCAACCGCATGTATTCCGAAATCATCGGCCGCTACCTCTCCCGCGACGAGCAGACCCAGATGATGCAGTCCATCCCCGACACCCCGTGGGCCACCCCCGACGGCCTCGACATGCCGGGTCTCATGGCGGCCTTCCAGGAATTCTGGCGCGAAAACGCCGGGGCCGACCGCCACGCCTACGACTACGGCGAAGCCACCCCGCACCTCGTCCTCATGGCCTTCCTCCAGCGCGTCACCAACGGCGAAGGCCGCATCGCGCGCGAAATGGCCCTCGGCTCCGGCCGCCTCGACCTCTGCGTCGAGTTCCGCAACCGCCGCTACGCCATCGAAGTCAAGACCGCCAAGAACTTCGCCGGCGAAAAATCCTTCGCCCAGCTGGCGAAATACCTCGACACCCTCGGCCTCAGCGAAGGCTGGATGCCGATTTTCGACCCCTCCCCCGACAAACCCTGGGACGAAAAACTCTACCTCCGCGACGTCCCCTTCGCCGGCAAGACCCTCCACCTCGTCGGCCTGTGATTCCTGCACCCCGCCGGACGCCCCATGCATTTCACCAGCCCCGAATTCCTGATCTTCCTCCCCGTGGTGCTCTGCGCGTACTACGTCCTCTCCCGCCGCGCGCAGAACGCCTGGCTCCTCGCGGCCAGCTACTTCTTCTACGGCTGGTGGGACTGGCGCTTCTGCTCGCTGCTCGCCCTCTCCACCGTCGTCGACTACACCTGCGCCCTCCGCATCGGGGCGGCCACCGCCGACCGCTCCCGCCGCAGCTGGCTCCTCGCGAGCCTGTGCGCGAACCTGGGCATCCTCGGCTTCTTCAAGTACTTCAACTTCTTCGCCGACAGCGCCGCCGCGCTCCTCTCCGCCCTCGGCTTCCAGCCGCACCTGCCGGTCCTGCGCGTCGTCCTGCCGGTGGGCATCAGCTTCTACACGTTCCAGACGATGAGCTACACCATCGACGTCTACCGCCGCAACCTCGCCCCGACCCGCAGCTTCCTCGACTTCGCCCTCTTCGTCTCCTTCTTCCCGCAGCTGGTGGCGGGCCCCATCGAACGCGCCACCAACCTGCTCCGCCAGTTCGCGGCCCCGCGCACCGTCACGCGCCCGATGCTCGAATCCGGCTGCTTCCTGATTCTCGTCGGCTTCTTCCGCAAGCTGGTGATCGCCGACGGCGTGGCGCCCATCGTGGATTCCGCCTTCGCCGACACCGCCGCCGCCGGATGGGGCACGCTCCTCTGCGGCGCCCTGGCCTTCTCCCTGCAAATCTACGGCGACTTCGCGGGCTACAGCGACATCGCCCGCGGCATCTCCCGGCTGCTCGGCATCGAGCTGATGGTGAACTTCCGCCAGCCCTACCTCTCCCGTTCCATCACCGAATTCTGGCGCCGCTGGCACATCTCCCTTTCCAGCTGGCTGCGCGACTACCTCTACATCCCCCTCGGCGGCAACCGCCGCGGCACCGCCGCCACCTACCGCAACCTCATGCTGACCATGCTGCTCGGCGGCCTCTGGCACGGCGCCCGCTGGAACTTCGTCATCTGGGGCGGCCTCCACGGACTCTTCCTCGCCGTCCACAAATGGTTCCTCGTCCGCGCCGGACGCAAAGTCGGCGCCGCGCCCCTCCCTTTCACGGCGACCGGACTCCTCGCCACCGCCGGGACCTTCCTCCTGGTCGCCTTCGCATGGATATTCTTCCGCGCCCAGACCTTCGCCGACGCCGCCTCCTGCATCGCGGGCATCGCCACCCTGCGCGGAGGGCCGGCGGCCTTCCCGGCCGGACTGGCCGCGAAGGTGGCCGTCTTCGCCGCCCTGACCGCCTTCCTCGACCTCCCCGCCTACCGCCGCGACACCCAGGAAGCCCTCCTCGGCTGGCCCTGGCTCCTGCGCGGCGCCACCTACGCCGCCATGTTCCTGCTGATCATCCTCCTGAGGCCCCTCGACGATGTCCCGTTCATCTATTTTCAGTTTTAGCACCCTCCGCGCCTCCCTCCTGCCCGGACGCGCCGTCTGGCTGGCGCTCGCGCTGGTCGCCGCAACCGAGCTCCTCCTCCGCTTCAGCGCCCCGAACCTCGGTTGGTACGAAGGCATGTCCTCGCTCCCCCAGTGGGTCTCCCGGCTCGAATGGGAACTCCGGGCCCGCCGCCCCACCACATGGCTCTTCGGCAACAGCGTCCTCGCCTACGGCGTCGACACCGACGCCCTCTCCGCAGATACCGGCCGCCCCTGCATCGCCCTGCCCTTCGGCGGCGCGACCCTAGCCGGCGACGCCGCCATGATGCGCCACTTCCACTGCATGGCTCCCGAAAAACCCACCGACCTCGTCTTCTGCATCACCAAGGACGACGTCAACCCCAACGGCGAACGCTCCTGGATCTCCAAAAAATACCTCGGCTGGGACACCCTCCCCGCGCGCCTCCATCCCGACCGCCTCTTCAAGCTCTGCTCCTCGCGGCAGACCATCATGAACACCCTCAAATCCGCCCTCCTCCACCGCGACACCGCCGCCGCGAAAAACCCGTCCGAGCCCTCCTTCGCCGGCGTCATCCCGCCCGAAAAATACGAATACATGCGCCGCCTCATGCTCGACTACGCCGTCGATTCCGCCCCCTTCGACGAAATCTCCGCCTTCGCCGCGTCCAACCACTGCCGCATCCACGTCGTCCTCGTCCCCGTCTCCTCCGCCTACCTCCGCTTCCACGACGACGCCCTCCCCGCCTTCACCGCCGACAAGGCCGCCGCGCGCATCTCCGCCCTCTGCGCCACCCACGGATTCGCCTTCCACGACCTCTCCCGAATGGCCCCCGACGACCTCTCCCTCTACTCCGACCCCTACCACCTCACCGCCGCCGGCCGCGCCGCCTTCACCGCCCGCCTCGCCGACGCCCTCCGCGCCGACGCAGCCCTTTCCGCTCCGCCCGCCGACGCCGCTCCCCTCCGCATCGCCTGCATCGGCGACAGCATCACCGCCGGCGTCGGCCTCGACTCCCCCTATCCCGACCTCCTCCGCGCCCTCTCCTCCAACCGCTGGCAAGTCGCCAACTTCGGCGTCCCCGGCAAGACCCTTCTCCTCCGCTCCGGACGCGCCTGGGCCGACACCCCGGCCGCCGTCCAAGCCCTCGACTACCGCCCCGACATCGTCGTCGCCATGTTCGGCATCAACGACCTCGCCCATCCCGACCTCCTCCCCTCCTTCACCGACGACGGGCTCGCCGTCCTCTCCCGCTTCCGCGAAGCCAACCCCGCGGTCCGCCTGTACATCTGCACCCCCACCCCCCTCGCCCCGGCCCGGCTCGAAGCCGCCGCCAACCGCGCCATCCGCGAAACCCTCGTCCCGATGATCGAAGACCTGGCCATCCGCGCCTCCGCCCGCCTCATCCCCATCCACCTCACCTATCCCTGCACCCTCCGCCGCCTCCCCGACGGCACCCACCCCGACCAAGAAGGCGCCCGCCTCCTCGCCTCCACCATCCACTCCCACCTCGCCGCCCCATGACTTGCCCCTCCCTCCAGGGCCGGAGGAGCGCCCCCGCAGACGACAAATAACCGCTCCCGCCCTTCATCCCCACCCCATCGACATCGCAGGGGCGGACTTCTGTCCGCCCCTGTTCCGCGTCCCGCCCCGCTACGTTCCCTGTTTTCTCACCCGAACCGTTCCAGCGTCCGCCGGATGCGGGCCAGCACCCGGTCGCGCCCCATCACTTCGAGCATCTCGAACAGCCCAGGCCCCACGCCGGTGCCGGACACCGCGACGCGCAGCGGGTGGACGAGATCGCCCATGCCGCGGCCCGTCTTCTCCGCGAAGGCGTGCAGCGCCGCGTCGGAGGCCGCCGCCGAAAACTCGGGCAATCCTTCCAGCAACGCCAGCTCCTCGCGCAGCACGTCCAGCGCGCCTTCCTTGAGGAGGCGCTTGCGGACGGACTTCTCGTCGTAGGGATAGTCCTCCGTGAAGAAGAACGCCGCGTTGTCGCCCAAGTCCGTGAACAGCCGGATGCGCTCCCCCATGCAGTCGATGACGGCACGGAAATAGGCCGGATCGATTGCGTCGTTCCACACCCCCTGGCGCTGCATCGCCTCGCGGCAGCCGGCGGCGCGGTCCTCCGGCGACAGCGCCTTGAGGTGCTGCCCGTTCATCCACAGCAGCTTCGTCATGTCGAGCTGGCTCGGCGCCGAACGCACGCGGTCGAGCGTGAACGCCTCCACCAACTCGTCCCGCGTCATGACCTCCCGGTCGTCCCCCGGCGACCACCCCAGCAGCGCCAGCGAGTTGAACAGCGCCGACGGCAGAAAACCTTTCTCCCTGAATTCGCCCACGTACGCGTCCCCGTCCCGCTTGGAGTACGGCTTGCCCTGCGCGTTGACGATCATTGGCAGGTGGGCGAACTTCGGCACCGGCGCCCCGATCGCCTCGTACATCGCGATGTGCTTGAAGGTGTTCTCCACGTGGTCGTCGCCGCGGATGACGTGCGTGACGCCCATCGTGATGTCGTCCACCACGTTGCCCAGGTGGAACACCGGCGACCCGTCCGACCGCACGATCACGAAATCCTTCAAATCCTCCGCCTTCTTCGTCAAGTCGCCCTTCACCTCGTCGTGGTACGTGATGTCCCGGCCCGGCATCTTGAACACGACGCACTCGCCCTTGCCGGTCCCGCCCTTGTCCTGCTTGTACGCGTGGCCGCTGGAGAGCAGCCGCTCGGCGACCTCCAGGTGTTTCTCCCGCTGGGTACTCTGGTAGAGGACCTCCCCGTCGTGGTCGAGCCCGAGCCATTCCATTGAATCCAGAACGGTCTTGACGGCTTCCGGCGTCGAGCGTTCCAGGTCGGTGTCCTCGATGCGCAGCAGGAACTCCCCTTCGTTGTGCCGGGCGTACAGCCAGTTGTAGATGGCCGCCCTGATGTTCCCGATGTGGACGTTTCCCGTCGGACTCGGCGCAAAGCGCGTTCGGATGCTGCTGCTCATGTTCTCTCTTCCTTTCTGGTCAATCCTCCAATCTTACCCCATCTCCCCTCCCCCGCCCAGCCAAAACTCTTACGCGCCGCGGTCGTTTTCCGGTCCCCGCCGCGTGCAAGGCTTGCGGCGGACGGATGAGTGTGGTAAACAGAACGCATGAACTTGAAATGCGAAGAGATGGCGATTCCGGGTGTACGGCTGTTCACGCCGGCGGTGTTCGGAGATGAACGCGGGTTCTTCATGCAGACCTATCAGACGCGCGAGTACGCGGCGTCGGGGCTGGATGCGGCGTTCGTGCAGGACAACATGTCCCGTTCTTGCGCGGGGACGGTCCGCGGGCTCCACTACCAGCTGAACAATCCGCAGGCGAAGCTCGTCAGCGTGCTGCGCGGGCGGGTGCTGGACGTCGCGGTGGACATCCGCCGCGGGTCGCCGTGGTTCGGCCGGCACGTGGCGGTGGAGCTGTCGGAGGAGAACCGACGGCAGTTCTTCATCCCGCGCGGGTTCGCGCACGGGTTCCGCGTGCTGTCGGAGTCCGCCGACTTCTTCTACAAGTGCGACAATTTCTACACGCCCGGCGACGAGTACGGCATCCGCTGGAACGACCCCGCGCTCGGCATCGACTGGCGCTGGTCGGCGGAAGAGGCCGCCGCGGCGCTGACCTCCCCCAAGGACCTCGCCGCGCCCGCCCTCGCCGACGTGCCGGAAGCCAACCTGCCGGTTTACCAAGGCTGACGCGATGCTCTCGAAGGTGTACTCGGGGGCGGTCTTCGGGGTGGACGCCTACGAGGTCGAAATCGAGGTCGATTCGGGGCACGGCGAGCCCAAGGTGGTCGTCGTGGGGCTTCCCGACGCGGCGGTCAAGGAGAGTTCGGAGCGGGTGTGGACCGCGCTCGTCAACTCGGGCTTCCGCCCCCCGATGGCCCGCACCACCGTCAACCTCGCGCCGGCCGACATCAAGAAGGAAGGCCCCAGCTTCGACCTCCCCATCGCGCTCGGCATGCTCGCTTCGTCGGACCAGATGGTGGCCCAGGGGCTGGCCGACTGGTGCGTGACGGGCGAACTCGCGCTCTCCGGCGAGGTGCGGCGCGTGCGCGGCGTCCTGCCGATGGCGCTCCGGGCGCGCGCCGAGGGGAGGAAAGGCATCCTGGTCCCGCCCGAGAACGTCGAAGAGGCGGCCGTGGTCTCGGGACTTGCGGCGATCCCCGTGCGCACGCTGCGCGAGGCGACCGAGTTCCTGGAGGGAAAGCGGCAGATCGGCGCGTTCCGCGTGGACATGGCGGAAGCCTTCGGCGGCGGCACCCGCTACGACGACGACTACGCCGACGTCAAGGGCCAGGAGACCGCGCGCCGCGCCATCGAGGTGGCCGTCGCGGGCGGACACAACATCCTGCTCGTCGGGCCGCCGGGCACCGGCAAGTCGATGCTCGCCAAGCGGGTCCCGACCATCCTCCCGCCGCTCACCCTCGAAGAGGCGCTCGAAACCACCAAAATCCACAGCATCGCCGGCGTCCTCCCCGCCCACCGCGCGCTGGTGTCCGGACGCCCCTTCCGCGCGCCGCACCACACGATTTCCGACGCCGGGCTCATCGGCGGCGGGGCGCATCCCGTGCCGGGCGAAGTCAGCCTCGCGCACAACGGCGTGCTCTTCCTCGACGAGTTGCCCGAGTTCCACCGCAATGTCCTCGAAGTCATGCGCCAGCCGCTGGAAGACGGAAAGGTGACCGTCTCGCGCGCGGCGGCGACCGTGACGTTCCCGTGCCGGTTCATGCTCGTCGCGGCGATGAACCCGTGCCCGTGCGGCCATTACGGCGACCCGCAGAAAGCCTGCCGCTGCACGCCCCTCCAGATGCAGCGCTACCGCAACAAGATTTCCGGCCCGCTCCTCGACCGCATCGACCTGCACGTCGAAGTCCCGGCCATGGAGTACCGCCAGCTCGCGTCGCTGGAGAAGGGCGAGCCGTCCGCGGCCATCCGCGCTCGCGTCGTCGCCTCCCGCGAACGCCAGCGCGAGCGCTTCGGCGGCGGCTCCGACCCCGCGGCCCCCACCTGCAACGCCGCCATGCGTGCCCGCGACGTCCCCCGCCACTGCCGCCTCGGCGAGAGCGCCAACCTGCTCCTCAAGAACGCGATGGACGACCTCCACCTCAGCGCCCGCGCCTACGACCGTATCCTCAAGGTCGCCCGCACCATCGCCGACCTGGAGGGCCAGGCCGACATCGCCGAGGAGCACGTCGCCGAAGCCATCCAGTACCGGTCGCTCGACCGGCAGTATTGGTCGTGAGCCCCGCTCCCCACATCGTCTGGTACCTCACCGCCCACGGCTACGGCCACGGCGTCCGCTCCACCGCCGTCATGCAGGCGCTCCGGCGCGAATGCCCCGGCGTGCGGCTGACCGTCGTCTCCGCGCTGCCCGAGGATTTCCTGCGCGACCGCCTGCGCGGCTACTCCAACGGAGCCCTCGCCTTCCGCCACAACGCTTTCGACGTCGGCCTCGTCCAGCTCGACTCCGTGCGGGCCGACATCCCCGCCACGCTTGAAAGAGCCGAATTCTTCCTCGTCCATCGCCCCTCCCTCTACCGTTACGAAACCGCCTGGCTCCTCGCCACATTCCCTTCCGCCGTTGTTGCCGACATCCCCGCCATCCCCCTGGCCGCCGCCGCGCGCGCAAAACTGCCGAGCATCGCCATCGGCAACTTCTCCTGGGACTGGATCTACGAGCCCTACACCGAAGCCGATCCCCGCTGGCGCCCCGTCGTCGACGCCTTCCGCGCCGACTACGCCTCCGCCGACGTCCTCCTCCAGTACCCCCTCTCCCCCGACATGTCGGCCACCTTCCCGCGGTGCATCGACATCCCCCTGCCCGCGCGTCCCGGACGCCCCCGCCGCGCCGAACTTGCCGACCGCACCGGCACCGACCCGGCCCGACGCTGGATCCTCCTCTCGTTCACCACCCTAGACTGGACGCCCAACGCCCTGGCCCGCGTCGCCGCCATTGCCGACACCGAGTTCTTCACCGTCCGCCCGCTGGAGTGGCAGGGCATCCCGAACATCCACGCCGTGGACCGCGGCGAATTCCCGTTTTCCGACATCG
>JAEEGG010018489.1_pt1 | contig 14164 bp, 9 predicted proteins | sample 9134161 | NCBI WGS metagenome assembly JAEEGG01 (sample SAMN16246543, study PRJNA631951) | gut metagenome | biome: gut microbiome; feature: rumen; material: CR-attached | host: Bos | place: Iran: Karaj | collected 2018-10 | reverse complement strand
GATGTCGGCTCGTCGCATCCTGGGGCTGGAGAAGGTCCCAAGGGTTTGGCTGTTCGCCAATTAAAGCGGCACGCGAGCTGGGTTCAAAACGTCGTGAGACAGTTTGGTCCCTATCCGGTGTGGGCGTACGAGACTTGAGGGAAGCTGTCCTTAGTACGAGAGGACCGGGACGGACGAACCTCCGGTGTACCGGCTGTCGCGCCAGCGGCATTGCCGGGTAGCCATGTTCGGATCGGAGAAACGCTGAAGGCATCTAAGCGTGAAGCCGTTCCCAAGATCAGGTCTCGCGGGGGCAACCCCCTGAAGGGCCGTCGGAGACTACGACGTCGATAGGCCGCAGGTGTGAGCGTGGCGACACGTTGAGCCGAGCGGTACTAATAGCCCGTGAGGAGCTTATCCTTTCTTTCAACGATTTGGTTCGACTGTCCGCGTGGGCAGCCCGGATCCACGAAGCTTCAGAGCTCTGGCGATTGCGATAAAAGTTTAGATTCCATGCAGAGATTGTTTCAGCGGTTATCGAGTGAGGGTCACACCCGTTCCCATCCCGAACACGGAAGTTAAGCCTCAGATCGCCGATGGTACCTGGCCCCCGGGCCCGGGAGAGTAGGTCGCCGCTGGATTCGCGCCCCCCGTGAGGTAAACCTCGCGGGGGCTTTTTTTTGCTTGTCACCCCGGCCCTAAGGTCCCTGAGCTTGTCGAAGGGCCGGGACCTCCTTGCGCGGCACCAGTCGCGGATACGTTTTCCCTCGCGCTGTCACCCCGGATTTATTCCGGGGCCGGCTTACACGGCACTAATTGCAGATACGGCACTCCCTCGCGGACACGGTACCCCTCACAGATACTTTTCCCTTCGCGGATACGGTACCCATTCACAGATACATCCCCCTTCGCGTTCCTAACCCCTAACCCCTAACTTCTCTTTATCGCAATCCCTCGTATTTTGTATATTCAGTACAAATGCCTAAACTTTTCGCATACATCCTGTTCTTCTCCCTTTTCCTTCTTGCGGCTTGCAACGAGGAGAAGAAGGAATTCATGACCCCGAAACAGGGCGGGATTGTTATTGATGTAAATAACGACGAGTACTCATTGAACGGAACGGTTCTCGGTAAGACTGCCTTCGATATTATGTTGAATGTGGATTTGCTAATTGAGCCTCTTGATAATGAATTGAAAGAGATACGGAGGGTTGAACAGGAGGAAGCCTTAAGGAAGGAAATTTCTGCTGATGAATCAAATGCGAGGCTTCATATCGATGAAAATCTTTCGTATGACGTTTTTTATAAAGTTATGGCTACGATAGGTTTCAACGGATATGTATCAATTCAATATGTAATCGGCTCTAATTTCAGGGAACCGCTTGATATGAATTTGCCGGAAAGAAGTTTGTACCCTTTTTCAGATGAGGGGATAAGTCGTTATACATGCCAACGAGCAAAAAATCGGAGGCAAATGGATAAGTTATCAGAAAAGACTTCTCGTAAAAGGTTTTTGACTGATGAAATTCTGGATAGGCGTATTAAGGATACAGAATTGCTTGTAAAGTGTGCTCAAAAATTTATTGATTTATCCTTAGCTATAAAATCCAATGGAAATGGAGTTTCCTATGTAGTAAGCTTGAATGAATCTGGCTTGATCGATGGGCAAAAAATTTATACCTATGAAAATATAGATGATGTATGGAAACTTATAGAAGATATTCGTCTTAGACGAGACTTGCAAGATAAAGAAGATCGTAATCAGATAATTGTAGTTCTTGGGAAAGACATGTTGGTCAAAAATCTTGCCCCTGTAGTAAAAAAATTAAAAATTTTTGGTTATAAGGTTAATTTTGCAAATTTTGAATAGATAGTATGAGGGGTTTCATGTTTGTCGTAGATTGCTTCAAGGCTATTCGTCTTTTTATTCTTCTGTTGCTTGTATGCGGGATACGCTCTTTCGCAGCGTATGATTCTGCGCCAATCCTTCCGGATACGGTCTTTGTTGAAAATTCTGATGCCGTGAAAGAAGGTATGTCCCACTGTGGTGAAAAAGTTCAATCGAGTATCGTGGATTCTCGCAGATGTCGAGCACACGGCTTTTATGCGAATGAAAAAGCTGATGGCGAAAAAAACGAGGATTCTTTGTTTGCTAGTTTATATGGTTCCTATTCATTGTCGGATAGTTCTTTGAATAAGCCTAATGATTGCTCTGATGCTGAACAAAAAGAGAACCTTTTGTGTGAAAAAGTTCAATCAAACATCGTTGTTTCTCGCGGTTGTCGTGAAGAACATTTTACTTTGGATGAATTTGTTGACGCTTCCGAGTCCGAAGAGTCGCTTCTTGCAAGAGTTTATGGTTCCGAGCCTTTGCAAGACAGTTCGGGAATTTATAGACAATGGGCTTCGAATTGCAAGAAAGAAGAAACTCGTAGAAAAACGGGTGTGTGGCTATATGCTTTTTTTCTTGGCGGTTTAGGCACGGCTGCTGGCATTGGGCTGCTCAGCATTGATTATGAACATACGGCTACAAAAGTTTTGGGAAAGGGTTTAGGATTGTTGTATCTGGCTACTGGGATAGCCTTTCTTTCTATAGATATTGTGGCTCCGATAGTTTGGCTTTTCAAATCTCCCGATGAACGGGTGCAAAAATACGAAGAACGCGAGAATGCTTGGAAGTTGCGCGTCGCACCTTCGGTAAACTTCAGCGAACCCGGCGGCGGATTGATGTTGCAATTGGGGTTTTGATAACTAAAATCAATCTCATATAGCATAAGCCTTGCTGCTCTTTGTAATATTTCTGTTTACAATATTCTATGTTGTTACATTGATAAACTGTCCATAGGAATCGCTTGGGAGTGTGATTTATTTTACATCTGTTTTTGTACTTTATGAAATGTAAGGCGAGCAATGTTGCGGTGCCTGGGGCGAGGAAAACGAGTATGGAAAACAAAGAAATCGAAATCAAGAAAGTCGGACCGATTGTGGAGACCGTTTGGGGCGTTCTCCTGCTTGTGTCCAGCTTTGCTTTGATTTTTATCGGTGGCTAAACCGAATCAGCTTTTGAAAGAAGTCCGTCTGTGTTGGGGACGTTTTTTTATTGGCTTGTGTAAATGCAAAAAAGGCGGCCTTATTGAGGTCGCCTTTGTGTTTTAGTTTGTTGTTTTAGACTCTTCCGAAGCGGCGTGTCTTGCGGAACGGTTTGTCGCCAAAGCTGCGTTCATCGCGGTCTTTGCGGAAGGGCTTGTCTTCGAACTTGCCGGGTTTGCGGTCGGCGAATTGGCGTTCACGGCGGGCCTTGCGGTTCTCGAACGGCTTGTCGCCAAAGCGGTCGCCGCCTTCGCGGCTCTTGCGGAATCCGCCACGGCGTTCGTCATCGCGGAAGCCTCCCTTGCGGTCGCGATGGAAACTGCGACGTTCTTCGCGGCTCGCGTGCGGCCTTGTTCCTGGTGCGGGCCCCTCGGGCGGTTCGTCGGTCATCACGCGGAAGCGTGCGTCGTTGCCGCGGATGGTCATTTCGGATAAAATATCGAGAACGTCTTGCGGAAGCGAATCGGGAAGTTCGACGGTGCTAAACTTGTCGAACAGCTTGATGCGACCGATATTGCTGCTGTTGATGTTTGCTTCGCCGGCGATGGCTCCGACGATGTCTCGCGGGCTTACGTGGTCGATGCGGCCCACGCCAAGGTAGTAACGCAGGTAGCCTTCTTCGACACCGTTCATGCCTTCTTTGCGTTCTTTTTTCAGGCGTTTTTGTTCTTCGCTATTGAGGCCGAAGTTGTCTTCGTTGTGGCTTTCGCCGAGGAAGTCTCTGCCGCTGCGGACTTTTTCGCGGCGTTCTTTGGGCACTTCGAGCGGCGGGAGGTTCGGGAAGAGCGGCTGCTTTTTCTGGTACATCTTGATGACGGCGGCGGCGATGTCTTCGGCGGTCAACGGAATAGCAACATTATCTTCGGTCTCTTCGGCATGCTCAGTGACCTTGCTGTTGCCGGTTGGTGAGCTTGTCGAACCATCAGAGACAAGCGTGCGGACAAGTTCCTTGAACTGGTCGAGTTCGCCGTAGCTTACGACGCTCTTGACTTTAGCCTTGAATGCGTCAACACGCTTCTTGCTAATTTGTTCGGAGGTCGGCATTTCCATCACGTCAATCGGCTGCCGCGTTGCCTTTTCGATGGTCTTGAGCATGCGCTTTTCGCGCGGCGTGATGAACAAAATTGCGTTACCACTGCGGCCTGCACGGCCTGTACGGCCAATGCGGTGCACGTAGGATTCCGTGTCGTACGGAATGTCGTAGTTCACAACGAGTGAAATGCGATCGACATCAATTCCACGGGCGGCGACGTCTGTCGCGACGACGATGTCGAGCTTGCCCATTTTAAGCCGGTTGATGGTGCGTTCGCGCATGGACTGGGCGAGGTCGCCGTTGAGCGGGGCCACGTTGAAACCACGGCTTTCGAGCTTTTCTGCCACTTCGGTGGTGTTCTGCTTGGTGCGTACGAAAATCAAAACACCGTCAAATTCTTCACCTTCGAGCACGCGGGCGAGTGCTTCAATTTTGTGTTCGTTTTTCACGAGCAAGTAACGCTGGCAGATGTTTTCGACCGTGGTCGTCTTGCCTTCGATTCTTGCTTCTTCGTATTCGCCGAGATGCTGGTCGATAATCTTTTTCACGCTGTCCGGCATGGTGGCACTGAAAAGTGCTCGCTGGGCATCGGCGGGGATTTCCTTGAGAATGGTTTCCACATCTTCCATGAAGCCCATGTCGAGCATTTCATCGGCTTCGTCGAGGACAATAGCTTTTACCGCCCCGAGCGAGATGGAACCGCGCTTGATGTGGTCGATGAGACGACCCGGAGTGGCGACGACAATGTTTGCCTTGCGTTTGAGGGCTCGCAGCTGGATGGAAATATCCTGACCGCCATAAACCGGAACAACGCTTATATTCTGCATCTTGACGGCGTATTGCTGGATTGCATCCGAAACCTGGATGGCGAGTTCACGTGTCGGCGTGAGCACGAGCATGGACGTTTCGCGGCTGTTGAACTGGATGCGGGAGAGGAGCGGAAGCGTGAATGCTGCCGTCTTGCCTGTACCGGTCTGTGCCGTGCCGAGAAGGTTCACGCCTTGCAAGAGAACCGGAATTGCCTTGGCTTGGATGGGCGAGGGCGTTTCGTAACCGGCGAGCTTGACCGCTTCGAGAATTTCCGGAGAAAGTCCGAGGTCGTCGAAGGTCACCAAAGATTCGTCTGCGACGTTTTCTTCGTATTCGGAGTCTTCTTTTATGGATGCCGGGCTGGTTGGTGAGCTTGCCGAAACGACTGAGATTTCGTCTGCATTGTCTGTAGAGGCGTTTTCGACTTCGCTGTTTGCGTTGTTCGTTGCGTCTATTGTGTTATCGCTATTGGGAACATTGTCGCAAGCGGAATCTTCTACAGAGTCCGAGATTTGTTCAAGCGAAATTTCATCGCTTGTCGATTCATCTTCTTCGACAAATTCGACTTTTTCGCCTTCGGAGATTTTAGATTTTGCTCCGGACTTGAGAACTTCGCCGTTTTCATTGACGACAACACCGTTCGGGTTTGCGGCAAAGAATGCTGCTTCGTCGGCCTGGTCTTCGTCTGCACCGCCTGCGATGGCGTTCAAGAATGCATCGGCTTCGAGTTGCATCTTGGAGTTGTTTTTTTCGTTTTCGGGAATATCAGAACCCAACTTGGAAGAAAGATTTTCTGCCATAAGTCACCTTCGGGATCCGTAAACTTCATCTGCGGCGTGTGCCGCACCATCACATTGCTCGAACCGAGCATTCAATAAGCCCCGAAGTGCACTCGCACTTATAAACCTGAAGTCTGTTGGGTCCCCTAAAATTTTGTGCCAAATGTAGAAAATAAGGGGCTGAAATCAAAGGTTTTTAAGCTGTAGCTTTGCGAAATAAGAAAAAAGAATGTTACGATAGAATTAAAGATTATTATAGACATTTTAAATGAATTATACTATATTATGCAAACCTCGGAGAGATGCCAGAGTGGTCGAATGGGCCGGTCTCGAAATCCGGAGTCTGTCACAGGACCGAGGGTTCGAATCCCTCTCTCTCCTTGAAACAAAAAGAGCCCCCTTGTGGGGCTCTTTTTGTTTCATAGGCTAGGGATGAGAACCCTCACAGAGGGTTCGACAAAACCCGCGAGAGCGAAGCGAACACGGCGGGTTTTGAGATTGCGGCGCAGCCGCAACCCGTAGGGCGACGAGCGAAACGCAGTGAGCCCGTCGTCTAATCCCTCTCTCACTCCAAGTCAAATGAGAAGGACCCCCTTGTGGGGCTCTTATTGTTTCAAGGAGATGGAAACATGAACCCTCGCAGAGGGTTCGACAAAACCCGCGAGAGCGAAGCGAACACGGCGGGTTTTGAGATTGCGGCGTAGCCGCAACCCGAAGGGCTGCAAGCGAAACGAAGTGAGCATGCAGTCTAATCCCTCTCTCTCCTTGAAGAGAAATGAACTGTAAACGGAACGCAGACAGTTTGCCGTCTAATCTATTTTCCCAAGAAAATCTAAGTCCCCCTTGTGGGTTCTTTTTTGTTTCATAGGCTAGGGATGCGACCCCTCGCAGAGGGTTCGACAAAACCCGCGAGAGCGCTTTTGCCCATTTCTTCTCGTCGTAAGAACTGCAAATTCAAGTGAAGAATCCGGCTCGCCGCAAAAAGCCGGATGTTACGGGCTGGCCCCGGAACAAGTCTGGGGCAGGCTACAAGCCCGTTAGAAGGGGTGACGGAAGACCCTGCCCGGCTGCAATCCCGCAAAGCGGAGATGGCAAAAGGGTAGGGACTGAAGGCAGGGGAAGGCTTTCCCCCTCCTATAATCCACTTGCTTTTTATTAAAGCATTTATTTTGTTCAATAAAAAAGTCCCGGCACATTTTAAATGACCGGGGCGATAATTGTCTTTTTTGTCTGTAGCCGCACAGCGGCGTTCTTTCGTCTAATTTATTCCACCGTCACGCTCTTGGCGAGGTTTCTCGGCTGATCCACGTCGTTTCCGCGAAGGACGGCGATGTGGTAGGCGAGGAGCTGGAGCGGAATGCAGGTGACAATCGGCATGAGCATTGGAATTGTTTTTGGCACCGTGATGATATGGTCTGCGATTTCGTCCAGCGGACTGCAATCCTTCGTCGTGACGGCGATGACTTTGCCGCCGCGGGCCTTGATTTCGCGGATGTTGCTGATGATTTTGTCGAACAGAGCGTCCTTCGGGGCGATGACGACGACCGGCATGTTCTCGTCGATAAGGGCGATCGGGCCGTGCTTCATTTCGGCAGCAGGGTAGCCTTCAGCGTGGATGTAGCTGATTTCCTTGAGCTTCAATGCACCTTCCATGGCGACCGGGTAGCAGAAGTGGCGACCGAGGTACAGGAAGTTGTTCGCCTTGCAAAGCGTCTTTGCGATTTCGGCGATGCTGTCGGAAAGTTCGAGCGTCTTGGAAACGAGGTCCGGCAGTTCCAGAAGGTCCTTGACGATATCGGCACCGGCTTCGAAACTGAGTCTGCGCTGGCGGCCAAGCAAGAGGGCAATCATCGCAAGAACGGTGACTTGGCTTGTGAATGCCTTTGTGCTGGCCACGCCGATTTCCGGACCTGCATGCAGATAGACACCGCCATCGCTGGTACGCGCAATCGTCGAACCGACTCCATTGCAAATGGCGAGTACGGTAGCGCCTTTCTGTTGGGCTTCCTTGAGGGCGGCGAGCGTGTCTGCGGTTTCGCCGGACTGGCTAATGGCGACTACGAGCGTCCCCGGCTTGATAATCGGGTTCCTGTAGCGGAACTCCGAAGCGTATTCGACTTCGACTGGAACGCCAGCCAAGTCTTCAATCATGTATTCGCCGACCATGCCTGCGTAATAGCTGGTGCCGCAAGCTGTAATGATGATCCGGTTGATGGTGCGGAGTTCCTTGATGTTCGTGTCGAGACCGGCGAGCTTTGCGTTGCCTTCGGCGGAAAGCAGGCGGCCGCGCATGGTGTTGCGCAACACTTCGGGCTGTTCGAAAATTTCCTTGAGCATGAAGTGCGGGAATCCGCCCTTGGCGACAGCGTCGGCGTCGAATTCCACGTTCTGGACTTCGCGCTGTACTTCGTGGCTGCTCATGTTCACGATGGAGTAGCCGCCGTCCTTGATTTGTACAACGTCATTGTCGTCCAGATAAACGACTTTCTGCGTGTGGTTGATGATGGCGGATACGTCGCTGGCGAGATAGAAATCCTCGTTGTTTCCGATGCCGAGGATAAGCGGGCTTCCGCGACGTGCCCCGATCAAGACGTTCGGTTCGTCGCTGCAAATGACTCCAAGGCCGAACGTACCTTCGATGAGCTTGAGCGTCTTGAGGACTGCGGACTTCAAATCGCCGTTGTAATAGTAGGCGATGAGGTGGGCTACGACTTCGGTGTCTGTTTCTGACTTGAATTCGATACCTTTGTCAATGAGTTTAGCCTTGAGGCTTGCATAGTTTTCGATGATGCCGTTATGGACAATCGAAATTTTTCCGTCATAGCTTGTATGCGGGTGGGCGTTGATTTCGGTCGGTGCACCATGGGTAGCCCAGCGGGTGTGGGCGATGCCTACAGAACCTTTAAGCACCGTGTCCTTTAATTTTTCTTCAAGAGCTTTGATTTTGCCGGAGGCGCGGACAACTTTAATGTTTTTGTGGTCTATGACGGCGACTCCCGAGCTATCGTAGCCGCGATATTCCATTTTCTTAAGACCATCGACAAGAACTGGTATAGCCTCGCCTTTGCCGTTATATCCGATGATTCCGCACATATTGCTCCTGGTATTTAAATTTTGGCAGAAAATATACTAAATATAACGGTAAAAAATAAACGTATGTAATCTCGCTCACAGATGTTTTGCTATTTTAAGAGAGCCAAATTTTTTCATAGAGGATAAAAATGAAGACTAAAATGATTATTGCGGCTGGTGCTCTTGCCATGCTTATGACTGGCTGCGAACCGTGCAAATCTGCTTCTGCCGAAAAGACATCGCTTGTGACCGAAAAGGACAAGTACAGCTATGCCCTCGGTGCTCATTTCGGTAACCAGGCCCGTTTCCAGTTGGTGACGCGCGATTCTATCGACCTCGACCTCGACCTCTTCATCCAGGCGTTCAAGGAACGTTACAATGAAGATTCCGCCAAGTTCTTGATGAATGATTCCATCGTCATGGAAACGCTCAACAAGCTCTCTGCTGACCGTCAGGCCGAAAAGATGAAGAAGGACAGCATCGCAGCCGCAAAGAACAAGGCTGATGGCGAAGCTTTCCTCGCTCAGAACAAGACTGCCGAAGGCGTCGTGACCACGGCTTCCGGTCTCCAGTACAAGATTGTTACTGAAGGTCAAGGAGCAACCCCGACGGACGAAGACAAGGTCAAGGTGCACTACACGGGTACGCTTCTCGACGGTACCAAGTTCGATAGCTCTATCGACCGTGGCCAGCCGCTCGAATTCCCGGTCACTGCCGTTATCGCTGGCTGGACGGAAATGCTCAAGCTCATGAAGGTTGGCGAAAAGGTTATCGCATGGATCCCGAGCGACCTCGCTTACGGTCCGCGTGGCAACCGCGCTATTCCGGGTAACAGCCTCCTCAAGTTCGAAATGGAACTCTTGGAAGTGATTCCGCCTGCAAAGCCGGCTGAAGAAGCTAAGCCGGAGCCGAAGGCCGCAAAGAACGACCAGAAGAAGGGCAAGAAGCCTGCTGCTAAGTAATCAGTAGCTTTTGCACTTTAAATTTTGTGCCCTGCATCACACTCTGATGCGGGGTATTTTTTTGCTCTGTCATCCCGGCCCTAGTGCCGGGATCACCATCTCTTTGGTGGCATAAAAAATTTTATCTTTGATTTCGTATTTTTCGAGCGGGTGTTTATGTCCAAAATTTTCTTTTTACTGTGTGTCGCAATTGTTGCATTTACTGGGTGTAATGAACAGAAAAAAATCGATGCGTTGATGCAAGAAAACGCAAAGCTCTCCGCGACCGCAGATTCGTTGAAAGCCTTGATTGCAAAGGCTCAGGGCAGCTCTTTGAAGTGGCTCGTGAAAAACGATACTGTCCGTGCGGGCGATGGGCTGTTCCAAGTGTTGTATCGCATGAACATCAACGAAAAAGAACGCGGAAAAATCGTGATTGCCTTGCAGGACTCGGTTGAACTTGCGGCCCTCCGCGTGGGGCAGGTGTTCTATGTGGCACTCGATTCCGCGGGCGATGTGCAGCGGTTCCGCTATGCGCCGAATCCGGCGACGGTCCACATGTTGAGCAAGACGGATTCCGGCTTTGCGTACAGCCGAATCGACAAGCCGGTGACGGTGCGCCAGTCTGCGTTCGAGGGTTCTCTTGAAGTCGGGAGTACGTTGAATGGCATTTTGTACAAGGTTGGCATCCCCGGTCGCATGATTGGTAAAGTGAGCGGGATTTTGCAGTGCAAGGTCGCTTTCCAGTTGGCACGTCCGGGTGACAAGTTCCGCATTTTGCTCGAAGAAAAGTTCTATCAGGATTCCATTTGGATCAGCGGCAAGGTGCTCTATGCAGAATTTAACGGTCATACAGTGGGGCATCACGAAGCGTTCCGCTACGAAGACCCGGATCCGAAGAGTACGTTCAATGCTCACTATACCGAAAAAGGCGAAGCTCTTATTTACGAAGGCTTGCGTTATCCGTTGGACCGCTTGCACATCACAAGCCCGTACGGTACGCGGGTCCACCCGATTACGGGGCGTACTACGGTGCATCACGGTATTGATTATGGCAGCCCGAAGGGTTCTCCTGTTTATGCGGTTGCCGCCGGTGTTGTTACAGTTTCAGGTTACGACGACTTGAGCGGAAACAAGATTGCCATCCGCCACAGGGACAATTCCGAAAGCTGGTACATGCACTTGTCCGTTCGAAGCGTGAACGTCGGTGCGAAAGTCGCTCCGCGTCAGGTCATCGGAAAAGTGGGTTCTACGGGTCGCAGCACGGGGCCGCATTTGCATTTGGGCTTCAAAGATGCTAAGCGTAACTGGATAAACCCTGCAAGAAAGACGATGATTGCAACGCCCAAGCTCGAAGGCAACCGCCTTGCCCGCTTGAAAAAGCAAGTGGCCGATATCCGCAAAGAACTTGAGCTGACGCTTGCCGCTCCTGCAGTAAAGGCGAACGATTCTACAGACGTGCTTGTCCGCATGCGCGTGCTGAAGTAGATTAGAGAATAGACGAGAGACTAGAGACGAGAGATTGCTCGCTATTCGTTATTTACGACCTCTTTCGTCTTAGTTCAAGAACCAAATGCTAACCTCGATCATGCCAAAACAAGCTTTGTCGCGACTCTCGGTTTACGCATTTGTCGTCTGTAGCCGCATAGCGGCGTTCTTTCGTCTAAAATCTTTTCCTGAATTCATCTGGCAAGAAGTAGAATCCGGGCATGGTGTCTGGTTCTGTAGCCGCTTTGGCGAAGTGCCCTGTGTTTGAAGTGCCGTAACCTGCGGTTCTTATGTAGGTCATTTCTTTTGCCAATTGTACGGCCTTGTTTAAAGCTTGCTCGTTATCGTTGATGATAAAGTCTGGTACGATTCCGTATTTGTGGTAGCTCTTGAAATTCTTGTCCACGACCTTCGCGTCTGTAATGATTGCGAGAGCGTAGGATGGGGTTATGAATGTCGCTTGTCCGATACCCTTGCCGTAAGTTGTCGTGCCCACGACCGGATATTTTTTGTTCATGACAACAGACTGCAAGAATATTTCGGAACAGCTTGCTGATTGGTTGTTGACGAGGAAAACATAATAACGGTCTTTGGCAAATCCGTCAAAGCTGTTTATTCTAAATGTCGTGTCGTACGCTTGCTTTTCCCTCATTTTGTCTGGCTTGGTTGAAATAACGCCAACTGTAGAATCTCCACGAGAAAGTAATAGCTGGGAGATGGAGAAACATTGGTCACCATCTCCACCGCCGTTGTCTCTCAAGTCGATGATGGTAGATTTGTATTTTTCTGTTTCGCGCAGATAATTGGTGAACTCGCCGTATGTTCCGGAATTGTCCGATGTCTGTTTTGTAAATTCTAGAATTTTGATGACGGGGATGGAATCTTTGTATGCAAGTTCTACCGTTGGAACGTAGTATGGGCCGAGCGTTATAGGAATGGTGAGTGTCTGGGAATCTCGCAATACGGTGTATGTGATGGTTTCGTCTTTTATGCCGGTGGAAAGTTTGTCGAAAATATATTCGCTTGTCGGTTCAGTTCCTTCGATGGCCGTAATTTGGTCGCCTACTTTAAGGCCGGCATGGTCTGCGGGAGAATTTTTGATGACATTTGTGACAAAATAAGCGTTTGGCGTTGCTTGCTTTTTCCATTCAAAACCGGCATCCATTTTTTCTTCGGATGAATTAAGGCTTGCCAATATGGATGATGAATGGAACGGATCCACATATTGGGTGAACGGATCGTTCATTTGACTGTACATGTAATATACGTCGTAATAATCCCAGGGAACGTTGTATTGCGAAAGTGCTTTGTCTGGGACTTTTCCTATGTAGTCTTCCGTGTCTCCGAGGTATTTGTTTGCATCGTTGTAGTAGTAATAAAGGAGTTCGTAGTTGTACATGAACTCTCTAGTGGCTCTTGATTCTGTCTTGTAGTCCCAAGATGAAGCTGTATCTTCGGATGTACATGCGGTTATGCAAAAAAAAGGAATTGAAGATGCTATATAAATTAATGTTCTGAACGCTGAAATGCCTTTAAATAAATGTCCGAATTGGCCCATTCTATTGCTCCTCCGTCATATTCCGTAATAGAAGTTTCTGTAAGTTCTGGGGCTTGTTTTGCCAAGGCTTCGTCTTGTATTGGAATTTTAACGCCGTAAATTTTGTTTGCCATTTGGGCGGCACAGTTGTTTCCGATGATGTTGTCGCATGTGTATTTCGGGACGATTCCCTTGCCGTGATAGGAATTGCCTTTGGGGGTCAAAAATTCAATGTCGGTAATGGTGGCAAGCCCGTGGGCGTATGTCCAGAAATTGGTCTGCCCGATGCCTTTGCCGTAAGTTGTTCTTCCGACGAACGGAATATTTGTCGTTTCAGTAACAGCTGCAATAAAAATTTCGGCACAGCTTGCGGAACCTTGGTTGGCGATAATTAAGTATTTGCCGGATTCGCCGGGATCACCCGGTTTTGCTTTTCTTGTTTCTGTTATAGAGGTGGAGGCGCCATCGGCTGTCAATGTGCGGCTATGTCTTGTCGAAAGAGTCCCTTCGCTTACAAAGAGGTCTGCCATGTCAAGACATTGATTCACATGTCCGCCGGGGTTTCCTCTTAAGTCCAAGATCCGAACGCGTTTATCTGTTGCTGTCGAATCTAGATACGCTTTGAGTTCCCCATAAGTTCCTTTTTTCTGGTCTGCTGTTGTGGGCTTGAATCCTTCGATGGTGATGAAAATGATTCCCGGAAAGCCTTTAGCGGAGTCTTCATATAATGTATCTACAAAGACTGTCGGCGCATAGACATCTTCTTTCTGGAGCTTGAAAAGTGTCGTGTCGCTATTGTATGCAATGAGAAGGTTTATGTTCTTGTTGAATGTTAGTACCGAATCGTAGATTGCTTTTGCGTTTCCCCCTTTGAGTTCAATCCCATTCACGCTGAGGATGTTCCCGTATCTGGGAATGCCAGCCCTCCCTGCGGGGCTTTTGGGATAAACGCGGGAAACGAAAATGGGGTAATCTACGTCGGTAATATTGTAGTAACGCATCCCGACATCGCCGCCGATGACTAAGCTTGTATTGGTTTGTGTTGCTTTAGTCTCGCTTTTGGCTGGCGGGGTGTATGTTGTAAAACGGTCTTGGAGCGTTTGGTATAGAACTTGTACAGAATCGCCCTCTTCTGGCAGATTGGGGAGTTCTTCTTCGTAGAGGTAAATGTTTTGTAGGAGCCAGTAATTAAAGGAATACTCGGTCGGTTCAGGAGTGCTTTTTACCGGATGGATAAAGTCGCTACAGCCCGTAAGTAATACGAGTGTGCAAAGGCAAAAGAGTAGAGCGGAAAGACTAGAGGTTAGATAATGAAAAGGAGATCCCAGAGTCCGTTCGGTGCACTCAGGGCAGGCTGAACCCGGGATGACATGCTTGTGTTCGTTTAAAAGTTGATGACGATTCACGAACCTCTACTCCTTAATCCTAACCTCTTT
>JAEEGG010018485.1_pt1 | contig 14165 bp, 13 predicted proteins | sample 9134161 | NCBI WGS metagenome assembly JAEEGG01 (sample SAMN16246543, study PRJNA631951) | gut metagenome | biome: gut microbiome; feature: rumen; material: CR-attached | host: Bos | place: Iran: Karaj | collected 2018-10 | reverse complement strand
GATGTCGTTCTTCTTGATGCCGGCATTCAGGCCGATGGCAATGCCGGTGAGTCCCTTGGATTCATATTCCTTGATGAGGTTCTGGATTTCGGGGAAGTGCTTCTGGCAGTGCGGGCACTTCGGGCTGAAATAGTAAATGAGCAGCGGGCGGTTGCTGAAGTGGCTGAACAGGATTCCTGGATCGCTGATGCCCGAAAGGTGTTTGGAAAAGTCCATCTTCATGGGCTGATTCGTTGTGGAATCCATCATCAATTTGATATCGGCAACCTGCGGTTCAGGTGCAAATTGCGCAAAACTCATTGTTGCGACAAAGGCAATCAAACTGAGGATACGAGTGAACATGCTTGTTCTCCTAAATGCTTTTTTAGATTCTATTTTAAACAGTTGTAAAATACCAAAAAATTTAGGGTATAATTGTGATTTAGCGCAAAAAAATGGCATTTTTTTTGTAAAAAATGCGTTTTCTGAGGCTTGAGGCTATTCCGTGAGTATCCGTGCGAAGTTGTGGGGCGAAAATGCGGGATTTTCCATGAATTCCCGTTCCAGAATATCCATGATTTCTTCGGAATATTCGGTTTGCTTGCTGAGCAACTTGATGGCGTCAATTGGGGCGGTTTGCTGTGCCGATTCGCCAGCAAGGATTTTTCCGAATTTTTGGAGCATGACCCAAAAATAGATGGCAAATTCAACTTTAGTAAGGCTGTTGCCGTCGAACAGGCTTTTTTCGTAGTAGCGGAATAGCAGGTAGGCGATGATTTTTTCACCATCGCGATCTGTGAATAACGGACTGCATGGATCTGAGACTGTGCCGGGTTTTGCAGGCGTAGGCCAGCCGCTTTCCATAAGCTTCTTGTAGGCGGAGTCCCAGGCGGGGCCGTAGCTTTCGCCCTTCCCGAGAACGTTAATCCACGACTGGTGGATGTTGTTCGAAATATCTTCGCCTGTGATTCTTTCGGCTGTGTCGTATTCTGCAATTTCGATTCCGCTTGTCTCGATGGCGTAATCTAATAGCTCGACAAGGCGCGTGTTCAGGGGCTTGCTTCTGTCTGCCAGGATTGCGAACAAATGCTTGCGCTCTTCGAAAATGGCGTCGCGGGCTTCTATCGCGTCTTCGGGAATGTCGTCTGGAATGTCTTCGATTTCGCGCTCGACAAAAGCGATGGGCGAGGTGGCGTTCCCTTTGCTTTCGAGCAGCAGGCGCACGCCTTCTTCGCAGCAGAGCCCGATTCCTTTTTCCATGATGTCGCCGTAGACTTCTACGAATCGCGGGTGTTCACGGCAGATGTCGCAAAGGCTCTCTTCCCCGAGGTGGCAAATCATGTCGCAAAGTCCGTCGTTCCTTAAAAAGGGGCAACGGTCGCCGGGGAGCAGCTTGAAATGGCCATCTTCGATGTTTTGACGGAGCTTTTCTCCAAATTCGCCTTTGATTTTGCTGTAGCGCTTGGCGCTAGTTTCGTCGATGTCGATTTCCCAGCCGACGCAGCAAGTGTCTGTGCATTTGTCGGCGATGCAATGGAACGAATCGTAAAAATCAGGAACGCGGAGAAGCATGGTATAAAATTAGGAATTCGGATTGAGGAATTAGGAATTGGTTGTAGAAAAATGCGTTTCGCAAATAACTAATGACCATTGACTAACGGCTAACAACTACATTCTAACAAAAAACTTACGCAAATATTATCTTCTGATTTTTGAAAACTTGCTCAAATGAGCAAAAATTAATGTAAAAATTTTCACAAAAAGTAAGAAAAGTATGCTTTTTTTAAGCTCGACCCCTGTTTTCTGTTGCCACGGTGGGAGAAAGTGGGTATATTTGTGGTGTGTGATAAGTGTTGTGGTAAAATGTGTCAAATATGAATTTCACTTCTTTCATAGGACAAGCCCAAACGGCGATCGATGGAAAGGGAAGGACCTCCTTCCCTAGGGAATTCCGTCGTCAGCTCGCTGAGTCCGAAGGGAAAGAGTTCGTGGTCACTCGTGGCCCGGACCACACCCTCCGGTTGTACGTCCTATCTGAGTACGAGAAATTCATGGCGGACTTGGACAGCCGGTCCGACCGCCGTCAAACCGACTTAGTTCGGAGAGGCCTCTGCCCCACAGTTGTGGAGATGGATGGCCAGAATCGCATTTTACTCCCCAAGATATTGCTGGAGTATGCCGGCCTTAAAGACGAAGTGCTTTATGTCCAGGCCAGCGGTAAGACTCTCGAATTATGGAATCCTGAACGCTTCAACGAAAAGTATGGCTTGCAGACAAATGAAGATGTCGAAGCCTTCGATGCTGCGTTCTATGGTGAAGGTTTGACGGAGGGGGCCAATGGCAGATAAGAACCTCCGCAAGTCAGTACATGTAAACGAAATTTCTGAAGCCGCGGTCGCAGGAGTTCAAGGGAGAGAATTCTATCACGATCCGGTGATGCTCAAGGAATGCCTTGAAGGCTTGAGCATCAAGCCGAACGGCACCTATTCGGACTGCACCCTTGGCGGTGGCGGCCATTCTTACGCTATTGCCCAAGAACTGAATTCCGAAGGTACGCTCCATGCGTTTGACCGCGACGATGAAGCGGTCCAGTTTGCGACGAAACGCCTTGCTGGCGTCGCTCCCAAGTTTATTGTCCATCCGGTTCCGTTTAGCGAACTCGGAAACGAAATTGAACCGAATTCTCTTGACGGTGTTCTTTACGATCTCGGCATCAGCAGCCATCAGGTGGATGACTCTAGCCGTGGCTTTACTTTTGTAGGCGACAATCCGCTCGACCTTCGCATGGACCGCCGCGAAAATGTGTCCGCCCAGGAATGGCTCCGCAGCGTTAGCGAAGATGATTTTGCGGCCGCACTCCGCAAGAATGCCGATATGGACCGTGCGTTCAAGCTTGCAACCCGCATCAAGGAAAAGGTGGGAGAAATTGCCTCCGAAGGCCGCGAAGTACTCCCGAGCGATATCAAGGCCGTTGTCGAAGCCGTGTTCCCGGACAAGCGCCGTGAAGCGAATAGCCTTTTGGCCCGCGTTTTCCAGGCCATCCGCATGGAAGTGAACGGCGAACTCAAGCAGATTGAAGATAGTCTCCGCGCCGCTGTCAATTGCCTCAAGGTGGGCGGCCGCCTCGTGGTGATGAGCTACCATTCTGTAGAAGACCGCTGCGTCAAGGAAACAGCTGCAGAATTTGAAAAAGCATGCATTTGCCCGGAAAACTTGCCGGTTTGCATGTGTGGTGGTAACCACCAGCGTTTGAAGAAAGTGAACCGTAAGCCGATTTTGCCCTCGGCCGATGAAATCAACAGGAACAGCCGGGCTCGTTCTGCAAAATTAAGGATCTATGAAAGAGTATGATCGATAATGTGCAGAATGAAACCGAAAAAACAGGGAAGCATAGCGTGATGGGCTTTGTTCTTATGTTGGTCGCTGTGGCTTCGCTTGTTTTCATGGTCCCTGTGTACATGCAGAACTGCGTCAACAGTCTTTACGGCACTTTGTATGGGCTTAAGGAAAAGTCAAGCTTGCTCCATCGTGAAATCCTCTTGAAGGATTATGAAATCAACAAGCTTATGTCGATGGACCATCTTGCAAAGTTTGCGGAACGTACGGGCCTTGGCTTGAACGATGTTCCGGTAAAAATCATGATAACGGGGGAGTCACGTGAATAAGTACAGTGCTGATCCTCTGGTTATTTTGAAGAGCCTTGTGCTTTGCATGATTGGTGTGCTCATTTTCCAGACCTTTAATATCCAGGTCTTGAACCGTGACGTGTATCAGGAACGTACGAAGTCTACTGTGACGCAGACGAAAAACCTGTACGCTGAACGCGGTTCTATTATGGACAGGAACGGTGTCGTGTTTGCCGAAAGCATGCGCGATACGAACAATAATTTGGGCTACAGCCGCCTGTTCTTGCAGGGGTCGCTTGCTTCTCAGATTGTGGGCAAGGTCGGCTATAATGGTTCGGGCAGCATGGGCATGGAACAGATTTACAACGATAGCCTCCGTGGTGACGAAGGTATCCGCGTGAGTATCCAGGACGCTGCGCAGCGAGAAGTGCTTTCCCGCTCGACGGAAGTGGTGCAGGCCAAGTCCGGCTTGGATCTCGTTTTGACGATTGACCGCAACATGCAGGAAATTGTTGAAAAAGCTTTGAAGGACGGCGTTGCTGAATTTTCTGCAAAGAGTGCCAGTGCCGTTGTTGTGGACCCGTACACGGGTGAAATCCTTGCGATGGCGAGCTACCCGACTTTTGACCCGAATTCCAAGAACCAGGGCGGTGACCGCGCGGGTAAAAACGAAATCGTCTCGATGTCTTACGAACCGGGTTCTACGTTCAAGGTGATTACCGCTGCTGCGGCACTTGAAAATAACGCTGTGAGCCCGAACAAGATTTTTGTGAATGAAGGCCGTTGCTGGCAGTGGAACCCGAGATCCGAAAAGATTTGCGATACCCACGTCTATGGCGATATGGACATGAGCGAAGCGATGGTGCAGTCCTCGAATATCGTGTTTGCAAAGATTGCCTCTGAAGTGGGCGCTATGGGTATGTACAGGATGGCACGTGCCTTTGGCATTGGCGAGAGAGCTTTTGACAACTATGTTGGCGAAGAAAACGGAAGACTTTTGAAGCCGGCTGAACTCACCCGTGACGATAGAACCTTAAAGACGATGGGCTTTGGCCATGCTGTTTCTGTGACGCCGATCCAGATGGTGATGGCTTATGCCGCTATTGCCAATGGCGGAAAGCTCATGCGTCCGCAGATTGTGAAGGAATGGCGCAATTCTAACGGTGACGTCGTCAAGAAGGTGAAGCCGATGGAAATCCGCAGGGCTGTTTCTGAAAGGACGGCAGCGACTATCCGCAAGATGCTCTACCGCGTGGTGAATAGCGGTACGGCAAAGCGCGTTGCATCGCAGAAGTTGCCCGATGTCTTGTTCGGTGGCAAGACAGGTACGGCAGAAAAGTACAATCGCGAAACCCGTTCTTATGACCGCAATTCGCAGGTGGCTTCGTTTATCGGGCTTGCTCCGGCTGAAGATACCCGCTACGTGTGCCTTGTGCTTGTCGATGACCCGCAGGGGAAGCATGTCGGTGGTCTTACGGCTGGTCCTATTTTCCGCCGCATCATGGAAGCGATTTACTACCACCCGGCTCTTTCCCCGCGTGCTCATAACTTGAAGCAGGTCCATCTTGGTTCTCCTTGCGACAAGGATTTTGCAGGGATGCAGGTTTCTGCGGCTAAGGATTACGCCAAGAAACACAAGTGTCCGGTCCGCTTTGAAGGCAAGGGACACCGCGTGATTTCGGAACGCCTGGATGCGGGCCTTGTCAATGGAAAAACGCTTTTGCTCGGCGATGCCGTGGCTAGCAAGATGCCCGACTTGCAGGGACTTTCTTTGAAGGATGCTCTCGAAGTGATGGGGAACATCCGCATGAACGTTGAATATACAGGAAAAGGCCGCGTTGTCGCCCAGGAGCCCAAGGCTGATGAAACCTTGCAGAGAGGTGCGATTTGCAAGTTGACCTTAAAGGAGAAAAGCTGATGATTTCGGAAGGACTGATGCAAAAGTTGTCCGTGACGGGGCTTTGTGATGATTCCCGCCGTGTAAAACCGGGGAATTTGTTCTTCTCCATCCCGGCGGAAGGCTATGAGGCTTTTGCTCGCAGTGCCATAGCGGCTGGTGCCGTAGCTGTTGTGGGCGAGACGATGGCTCCCGAAGGACTCACGTCTAAGTGGATCCAGGTGCCGGACGTGAAGGCAGCCCGCCTGGAAGCCGCTAGAATTTTCTACAAGGATCCGTTCAGCAAGCTTATCTGCCATGCCATTACGGGTACGAACGGCAAGACGACTAGTGCGTTCCTCATGAATGCGATGCTCGAAGCGGAAGGACGCAAGACCGCTCTGCTCGGCACCATCAAGAATAAGATTGGCGACAAGTCCGTGCCGGCTTCGCTTACGACTCCGGGTCTTTTGGACCTTTATGAATTTGCATCTCGCGCTGTGGCTGAAGGCTGCACTGACCTCGTGATGGAAGCGTCTTCTCATTCGCTCCACCAGGGCCGTGTTGCCGGTATTCGTTTCAGAAGCGGTCTCTTTAGCAACTTGACGCAGGACCATCTCGATTACCACAAGACGATGGATGCCTACTTCGAAGCCAAGAAGTTGCTCTTTACGAAGTACCTCGCTGAAAATGGCGTGGCTGTCATCAATATTGATGATGCTCACGGCGAAAAGCTTTTCAACGCTCTCGATTGCCGCAAGGTCGCTGTTTCAAGACTTGGCAAGGCCAAGGCTGACGTGAAGCCGTTTGGCGAAATCAAGAGCACTGAAGACGGCCTTGAATTCACGCTTCCGATGATTGCAACGGATAAGTTTGAAACTCCGCTCTGCGGCGACTTTAACGTGGACAACCTGCTCCTGGTGCTTGCATGGGCTCATGCTCTCTGCGTACCTGAAGATGCCATGCGCAAGGCTATTGCGACTGTGCGCGTTCCGGGCCGTTTTGAAAAGGTCTGGAGCAAGGACGGCAAGCATGTGATTGTGGACTACGCTCACACGCCGGATGCCCTTGAACGCGTGCTGAATGTGGCCCGTAGCCTCTGCCGCGGCAAGCTTTCGACCGTGTTTGGCTGCGGTGGTGACCGCGACAAGACGAAGCGCCCGATTATGGGCGGCATTGCTGAACGCATTGCAGACAAGGCTTGGCTCACGTCGGACAATCCGCGTACCGAAAAGCCTGCAGATATTATCGCTGACGTTCGCGCCGGCATGACGACGGACAAGTTTGAAGTGGTTGAAAACCGCGAAGAAGCTATCAATCGCGCTTGTGCAGAACTCAAGAGCGGCGACTGGCTTGTGATTGCGGGCAAGGGCCATGAGGATTACCAGATCATTGGTAAGACCAAACATCATTTTGACGATCGCGAAATCGCGGTGAAGGCGATGACTGATGCTGAAGCTTGATTTGACTATTGGAGAAATGCTCAAGATTCTGGAAACCGAAGCTGTCGGCGTTCCGGCCCGCACCTTGAAACGCAAGGTGAATCTCTGCATGGATTCTCGTGAAAGTGCCAAGGGAGTCGTCTTTTGGCCGATTAAGGGTGCTCGCTTTGACGCCCACCAGTTTGTATCTCAAATGGAAAAGGATGGAGCTCTGATGAGCGTTGTAAACCAAACTGCTATCGATCCGAATTTCAAGATGTACGCTCCGGTCGAAGATACGACGAAGGCTCTCTTGAAACTGGCCAAGGGCTATCAAAGACTTTTCAAGTTGAAGAAGGTCGCCATTACGGGAAGTAACGGCAAGACCACTACAAAGGAAATGACGAAGGCTGTACTTTCGATGAAGTACAACACCCATGCAACTAAGGGTAACTTCAACAACCATATCGGTGTCCCGATGACGTTGTTCCAGCTGAAGCACAGCCACGAAGCCGCTGTTGTCGAAATGGGTACGAGTGGTCCGGACGAAATTCGCCCGCTTTCGATGGCTACGGAACCGGATATTGCCGTGATCACGAACATTGGCGCAAGCCACTTGGAACGCCTCGGCGATTTGGACGGCGTGTTCAACGAAAAAATCAACATTACAGCTGGCCTCAAGAAGGGCGGCACGTTGATTGTGAACGCTGATGATGAACGCCTCTGCAAGGTGAAGGCTACCAAGAATTACAAGGTCGTAACGTTCGGTGTCCGCCGCGGTATCCTCAAACCCGAAAAGCTCAAGTGGACCGAAAACCTCTGCGCTGATTTCTACATCGGCCGTACGCACTTTGTGTTGAATGTTCCGGGTGACCATAACCTTTATGACGCTCTCGCAGCAATTGCCGTGGGCGAAGCTCTCCGCATCCCGAAGGGTGATATTGCAAAGGCTTTGGCAAGCTTTACCTCTACGAGCATGCGCATGGAAATCAAGGCCGCAAACGGCTTCAAGGTGATTTCGGACTGCTACAACGCCAACCCGTCTTCGACGAAGATGGCGCTCCAGACGCTCGGCAACATGCGTGTCGAAGGCAAGCGCATTGCTGTGCTTGGCGATATGCTCGAACTCGGCAAGGAAAGTGGCAATTTGCACAAGCAGATTGGCGCCTTGGTGCCCGAAATGAATTTTGACATGCTCCTTGCTGTCGGCAAGGAAGCTAAGAAGTATGTGGAAGGCGCGAAGTCCCGTGGCATGAAGAACGTGCAGTATTTCGAGTCTGTCCCGGAAGTCATTAGCCAGTTGAGCGAAACTGTCGCCGAAGGGGATGTTCTTTTGGTGAAGGGCAGCCGCGGTATGCACATGGAACAGGTGGTCGATGCACTCCTCCACATGGTGCCGGTATTCAAGGTTTAAGGTAAGGTCTAGTAGTTAAGATGTCATCAACATCGCAGACAATAGGTATGAACAAGCTCCTGCTATTTGTCACATTAGCATTAATGTGCTTTGGCTGTGTTGCTGTCTATTCTGCATCTGCGCCTGTGGCTCTTTCGAAGAATTTGCCTGCGGAATATTATCTCAAGGCGCATCTTGTCAAGGTCTTGGCGGCAGCCGTGATTATCGGCGTGTTCTACAAGATTGATTATGCGCTGTGGAAGGTTTCTGCTCGCCTTGTCTTTGGCGTCGGTGCCATTTTGACGTTGGCGGCTATTGTCTCGGGCGGTGCGGTGAAGGGTGCTTCACGCTGGATTTTCGGTATCCAACCGTCCGAAATCTTGAAGTTTGGCTTTATCATCTGGGTTTGCTCGAAGCTTTCGAACGCCGGTGATGAAATCAAGTCAATCAAGTGTACTGTTATCCAGCCGGGTGTACCGATGTTGATCTCGGCGATTTTGCTTGCTCTGCAACCGAACTTTTCGATGCTTATCATGTTCGGCACCCTCTTGCTTGTGATGCTTGTTATTGCAGGCGCAAACTACAAGTACGTTGGAATTTCCCTTTTGGCATGTATCCCGGTGGGAATTCTCGTGCTCTTGAAGAAGGCGCATACAAGCAGACGTATCACGGGATTCCTCTCGGGTGATGGGACTAAGAGCGATGCGATGTATCAGGTGGACCATGCCCTTGAAGCTCTTGGGAATGGCGGTATTTTTGGAACGGGTGTTGGCTTGGGTGAACAGAAGCTTGGCTACTTGCCCGAAGCCTATAAGGATGTGGTGTACGCTGTGATTGGTGAAGAATTTGGTTTTATCGGGACTTTCCTTGTGCTTGTCGCCTTTGCGATCCTCTTTTCGCAGGGCTACAACATTGCAAGGGGGGCGACGACTCGTTTTGGCAGGTATTTGGCTGTGGCGCTTACGACTTCGATTTTTATGAATTTTGTCATCCACATTTGCGTGTGCGTAAGGCTTATCCCGCCGACGGGTCAGCCGCTTCCGTTCATCAGCTTTGGCGGAACGAACTTGTTGATGACAGCCGCGTTTATTGGAGTTTTGCTGAATATTTCTCGCCCGACAAGCGGCAAGAGCATTCGCGAACCTTATATGAGCAGCCCGATGACATTTGAAACGGGTCGGTTTATGAATTTTAGGACAAGAAGGAGTTCTATATGAAAAAGTTCCTCTTTGTTTGCGGTGGCACGGGTGGCCACATTTTCCCGGCAGTAGCTATTGCCGAGAGCTTGAAGAAGATGGGTGTTACTCAGATTACGTTTGCTGGCCGTAAGGATTCTATGGAAGAACGCCTTGTGGCAAAAAATTGGCCGTACGAATACATTTCGGCAGTTCCGCTGCACCGTGGACCGTTCCTCAAGAATTTGGCTTTGCCGTTCAACTTGACAAAGTCCTTGATCCGTGCCAAGAGCGTTGTAAAGAAGGTGGCTCCGGATGTTGTGATTGCAACGGGTGGCTATGTCTCGCTCCCGATTGTGCTTGCTGCAGGTTCTATGGGTATTCCGGTCTATTTGCAGGAACAGAACGCTGTTGCCGGTATTGCTAACAAGGTTGGCGCCCGCTATGCAAAGACCGTCTTTGTTACTTCCGAAGAGGCCATGAAGGGTTTCCCGATTGAAAAGACCCGTATTCTTGGCAACCCGATCCGTGACTTGCCTGCTGCCGATTCCCTGGCTCGTCCGGTGGAATTCCGCGAAGGCCGCAAGGCTGTGTTTATCGTTGGCGGTTCCCAGGGTGCTGTGGGCATCAACAACAAGATTGAAGAAAGTATCGGCCGCATTGCCGCCCACGAAGATATTAGCGTGGTTTGGCAGGTGGGTGCCAAGAATGTCGATGACATCAACAAGCGCCTCGGTATTTTGCCGAACGTCGCTGTCCGTGGCTTCTTGGACAACATCTATGCTTACATGAAGCACGCTGACTTGATTATTAGCCGCGCTGGTGCATCGGGACTTGCAGAAATTCTTGCTTTTGGCAAGCCATCTATTTTGCTCCCGTATCCGCATGCGACTGCAAACCATCAGGAACACAATGCACGTGTTGTTGAACGTGCTGGTGCTGCCCTCGTGGAACTTGATGATGAACCGAATGATCTTTGGAACAAGGTTGAATCTCTCCTGTACGACCCAGAACGTCTGGAGAAGATGGGCGAAGCCGCCAAGACGCTTGGCATGCCCGATGCCGCTGACCAGATTGCAAAAATTATCCTGGATATGGAGAGAACGTAATGCAGATTAATGATTGTAAACGTGTTCGTCGCCTTCATTTTGTGGGCATCGGTGGCGCCGGTATGTCCGGTATTGCCGAAGTGCTCCACGAAAATGGCTTTGTGGTGACGGGTTCCGATATGGGCGAAGGCGCTGTCATTGATTACCTGAAAGGTCTTGGCATCCGTATTGACCCGAAGCACGAAGCAAAGAATGTCGTAGATGCGGACTTGGTCGTTTATTCCTCTGCCATTCCGTTTGACAATCCGGAACTTGTCGAAGCCCGCAACCGCCGTATTCCGGTGATTCGCCGCGCTGAAATGCTCGGTGAACTGATGCGCCTCAAGTACACGCTCTCTATTGCCGGTACACATGGCAAGACCACGACGACGTCTATCGTTGGTGCCATTTGGGAAGAAGCTGGCCTTGACCCGACGATTATCGTGGGTGGCATTGTGAAGGGCAAGTGCAGTGGTGCCAAGGTGGGCCACGGCGACTACCTCATTGCCGAAAGTGACGAATTTGACCGCAGCTTCCTTTCGATGATGCCGTCTTCGGCCATCATCACGAACATCGATGCCGACCATCTCGATACTTACGAGAATATCGATGCCATCAAGGATGCTTTCACGCAGTTTGCAAACAAGATTCCGTTCTACGGCCAGGTGATTGTATGCCTCGACGATCCGAACGTGCAGCAGATTTTGTCGCACCTCAAGAAGCCGGTAATTACGTACGGCTTTACTCGCCAAGCCAAGTACCGCGTTGAAAATCTCACGTTCGTGAAGGGTTATCCGCAGTTTGAAATTTTCTGCGATGGCAAGAGCCTCGGACAGTTCAAGCTCCAGATTCCGGGTCGCCACAACGTTTTGAACGCAACGGCTGCTGTTGCCCTTGCTGTTGAAGAAGGTATTTCGATTGAAGTTGCCCGCAAGGCCGTGGCTGCATTTGAAGGTGTGAAGCGCCGCTTTGAATTCATCGGTGAAAAGAACGGCGTCATGGTCTTTGATGACTATGCTCACCATCCGACCGAAGCAACCGCGACTCTTCTCGGATTCCGCGAAGCGTTCCCGGACAAGCGCATCATTGTCGCTTTCCAGCCGCACTTGTTTACGCGTACCCGCGACCAGCACGAAGCTTTTGGTAGCGCATTCTCGAACTGTGATGTGCTTTTGGTGACTGACATTTATCCGTCCCGCGAAAAGCCGATTGAAGGCGTGACCGGTGCGATGGTGGCAAACAGTGCCGCTGACCGTGGCCACCGCGATGCCCGCTTTATCGGTGATGTGAACAACTTGATTCCAGTTTGCAAGGATTTGCTCAAGCCGAATGACGTGATTGTTCTGATGGGTGCCGGCAACATCTGGAAACTTGGACAGACGATTTTGGAGAAGAGCATTTGACGTCAGAAGAAACAACAATGTTCGGTCGACGGATCGGATACAACGAACGCAAGCGCAAGCGTAAGCGTGCCCGTATGAGACGGATGCGCATTGCCAATGCTGTTCGTTGGTTCAAGCGCAAGGGCTGGGTCTTGACTCTGCTCCTTGTCATTGCTGCCGTCGCACTGTGGCAAAGTCGTTTCTATCTGCATCAGATCAACCCGCTTGAACTTAGGCATTTGCAGTACATCGAAATCGAAGGCAATCGCATGCTTTCTTGGGAAGATGTCGTGCAGAGCGCTCAGGTGGAAACGGGTATGCTCATGTCGGAACTGGATGCCGACTCTGTGAAGAAATCCCTCTTGCAGATTCCGCTGATCCACTCCGCCGAAGTCGAGAGCAAGTTCCCGTCTTCGCTCTACATCAAGCTTCAGGAAGCGTCCCCGATTTTGTCCGTGCTCGAAGATGGCAAGGGAACGGTCTACTCCGAAAGAGGCCTTTCGCTCCCGATGTCGATGATGACTGCGCTCCGCTTGCCGATTCTTGAAAGTGAATCGGTGGGGAAGGTAAAACAGGTAGCACAGTTCCTGTTTGCAATGCGTAAGGAAGACAAGCCCCTTTATGACCGCGTGTCGCAAGTGGGCTGGTCCGAAAAGGATAGGGCGTTCGAAGTGTTCTTCAAGGATGCCGGATTCCGCGTGATGTTTCCGGAATCGAACTGGGATAAGGATTTGTTTACTTTGTACGATGCTATCGGAAAGGGCTTTAGAAAAGATCTCCTTTGCGCTGGCGAGGTCGATATGAGATTTCATGGATTTGCGTATTTAAAAAACTTTGATAAGAGGTGTATCAATGGATGACAATAAGCAATTAGTCAAAAAAGAGGACTACATTTTCGGGCTCGATATCGGTGCCTCGAAAGTGAACTTGTTCGTTGGCATCTCGGAAGGCGAAACCGTCCGAGTCGTGGAATGCGGTGACTTTCCGCTGGAATCGTCTGACGAATACGATTCTGTCGTCGAGACTTTGCAGAAGTCTGTCCATATGCTTGAATCATCGGCTGGTGTCGATGTGCGCGATGTCTACGTAGGCATTGCAGGGAAGCATGTGTCTTCCTTCAGCTATAAGGGTCTCGTTACGCTTCCGACAAACGAAGTCCGCGATGAAGATATCATCAATGTCCAGCGTCAGGCAAGTACGCTTCCGGACAAGGCTGGCGAAATCATCCATATTTTCCCGGGTGAATATACGCTTGATGACAGAACGGGCATCCGCAATCCTAAAGGCTATTCTGGCCGTCGCCTCGGAGTTGAAGTTCAGGTGGTTACCTCACGCCCGAACGCTCTCCAGGATATCGCAAAATGCGTGAACCGCGCTGGCCTCAACTTGGCGGGCTTTGTCCTCGAACCGCTCGCTGCCGCATCTGCCGTGCTGTCCGATGATGAACGCGAACTTGGCGTCGCATTGATTGACATTGGCGCAGGTTCTGCGGACGTGGCTGTATTTGTCAAGGATTCCGTGCGCTATACGGCGTCGCTCGACATTGCAGGCAATGTTATTACAAGTGACATCAGCAAGTGCCTCAAGGTTCCGGTTTCTCTGACGAAGGCCGAAGAAATCAAGAAAAAGTATGGCACCTGCTCGCTCAACAATTTGATTGAAGATGAAACATTCCCGGTCCCAGGTGTGGGTGACCGCGGAGAAGTTCTTTGTTCTCGTAAGCTTTTGGCACAAATTATTACTGCTCGCGTTGCAGAAATCTTCAAGCTCTTGGCCAAGGATTTGGAAAAGCACCACCTCGACACCGTCATTGATGGCGGCATTGTCCTCACGGGTGGCTGCTGCAACCTTGCCGGCATCGAAGATATTGCAGCTAAAGTATTCAAGAAGCCTGTCCATATCGGTAAGCCGAGAGGCACGAGCGGCATTCAGGAAGCTTTCCAGAATCCGTCTTATGCAACAGGCATTGGCCTCTTGTACTACGCGAACAAGAAACATCGCGAAAGAAAACAGCGTGACACGGATACCCAGTTGCTCGTCACTGTGAAGAAGGGCGTCCAGCGCATTCGCGACTTCATCAAGACTTACTTTTAACCGTTAAACCACTCAAATCAGGGAGATAAACTATGAGTGACTTTGCAAATATCAATTTCGAGGCTATGTCTCGTATCACGGGTGATGACACTCCAACCAGAAATGCCAAGGTGAAGGTCTTTGGCGTCGGC
>JAEEGG010018482.1_pt1 | contig 14166 bp, 9 predicted proteins | sample 9134161 | NCBI WGS metagenome assembly JAEEGG01 (sample SAMN16246543, study PRJNA631951) | gut metagenome | biome: gut microbiome; feature: rumen; material: CR-attached | host: Bos | place: Iran: Karaj | collected 2018-10 | reverse complement strand
CGGTGGGCACCAGGCCATTACCTTCGGCGATGACCGCCAGCCGCGTATCGTGGGAAGCAAGTGTGTCGGCTGCCACCTTTGCCAACTGGTGTGCCCGACCGGCGCCATCGGCCTCTCCAAGCGCGTACCCAAGCGGAGGGTGGACACGCATGGTTTATAAATGATTGATTGATAGTCAATTGTGTTTTTAATGGTGTCAGGCCTCTTCTTCAAGGTTCAGGCTTGGCACCATTGTTTTTGTAGAATATTGATTGTCAATTAGTTCTATATGAGTTGGTGCCAGGCCTCCGGAGAGAGGCCCAGGGTGCGAGAATGCAGGTACAACGGTCGATAAACGGGAAATCGCCAGCAACTTGCAGACCTTGCTACGAAGTGCTGACGATTTTCGTTCTCGTGCCCAAAGCCGGGCTCGAACCGGCACGTCTTTAAGGGACACTGGATTTTGAGTCCAGCGCGTCTACCAATTCCGCCATTCGGGCATAGGATGGTCTCGGAGGGAGACGGACTGCAAATTTACCGTAATTTCGGAGATTTGCAAAATATTTCCCGTATCTTTGCATCCTATGCAGAAAGAGATCGTCATCAGCATCGACGGGAAGGCTGCCGGCCGGGTGGCCGGCGGAAGCCGTATCGCCGGGATTGCACCGTTGCTTGCGGGAGAGGAGGAGGTTTTCGTCGTCTATGATGCGAACGCGGACTGGGTGGCGGCGGAGGTGATTGCCGCCGTGCCGGGAGTACGCGGAAGTATTGCCCTGGAGGCCTCGGAGGAGGGGAAGTCGATGGAAACGGTGCTGCTGATCGTCCGTTCGCTGATGGAGGCCGGGGCGTCCCGGAAGGCGCTGGTGCTCGCCGTCGGCGGGGGAATCACCACCGACCTGGCGGGATTCGCTGCATCCATTTACAAGCGTGGCGTCCGGTATGCGAATCTGCCCACGACCCTTCTCGCCCAGGTCGATGCCGCCGTCGGCGGCAAGACGGGCGTGAACCTGGACGACTACAAGAACATGCTGGGTGTCATTGTCCAACCGGTGTTCACCTTCATCTGCGCCGAGGTCCTGCGGACCCTCCCGCGACGGGATTTCCTGTCCGGTGCGGCGGAAATGCTGAAGACCTTTATTATTGAGAATCAAGACGATCACTATGACCGGGCGGTCCGCTGGCTTACCGCGGGCGGTTCCGATGCGGAGCGGCAGGAGCTCGTTTACGCCGCCGCCGGCGTGAAGGCCGGCATCGTTTCGCGCGATCCGTTTGAGGCGGGCGAGCGGCGGAAACTGAACCTTGGCCATACGTTTGCGCATGCCATCGAGCATGAGGCGCGGCAGCGCGGGGACGACATCACCCACGGCGAGGCCGTGGCGATGGGCATCATCCTCGCCGCCCGGCTCTCCGACGCGCTGGGCGTGTCGGCCGGCCTGGAGGCCCGCCTGACGGCGGACTTCTCCGCCGCCGGCCTCCCCACGCAGAGCCCCTACCCGGTAGAAACCCTCGCTGCCGCCATGGACAAGGACAAGAAAGCCGAGGGCGCGCTCGTGCACTTCGTCCTCGCGGAACGCATCGGCTCGGTCCTCATCCGCGACCTTCCCATCTCGCTGGCGCTTAACGCATTGACTACCAGGTAGAAAGGTGGGTTCCCTGTGCGTCGGAAGGAACACAGCGAAACCCGTAAACGACTAATAGACAGGCGGTTGGCCGCCAGAAAGATATGATTTGTACATCCATACAAGGCAAGACGCTGGAGGAGATCCTCGAGATCCTGGAAAGCGGGGAAGTGGAGATGGCGGAGATCCGGCTGGATCTCTGCGACCTGGACGAGGAGGAGGTTGAAGAACTCTTCACCCAGTCCGACGTGCCGCTCATCGCGACCTGCCGGATCGCCAGCCTCGCGCAGCGCGTCGCTGCGGAAAGCGACCTGCTGGACGATGCCGGCAAAGTACTCTCCGAGCAGGGGCTCTATGCCTCCCAGCCGCGCAAGGGTCGCAATCCGGCCGAGGAACTCGCTGAAAACCAGTTGCTGAAGGCCATCGAGGCAGGCGCCAAATATGTGGATCTGGAGATGGAGGCCCCTCCCATGATGGGCCGCAAGATCCGCCAGGCCTGCCAGGAATACGGCACGATGCTTATCCGTTCGTTCCACGATTTCGAAGGAACGCCGCCGGAGGCCACGCTGCTTTCGACGCTGGAAAAGGGCCGTCGCTTCGGAGGCGAAGTGGTCAAAATCGTGACCACGGCCACCTGCAAGGCCGATGTGGACCGCATCCTGGCGCTCTACCGCGAGGCGGAGCCCGGCACGCTCGTCGCCTTCTGCATGGGTCCGGAAGGCCGTGAATCCCGCCTGGAGGCACTCAGGCTGGGCGCGCCTTTCACCTACGCGTGTCTCACGACGGAAGAAGCCACTGCTCCCGGCCAGTGGACCGCCGCCGAAATGGACGACGCCGTCTATGGCGACTTCCGTTTCATCGGCACCGACGATCCGCTTGAAATGCCGGCGTCGAAGAGTTTCGCGCAGCGGGCGATCATGGCCGCGGCGCTCGCCCAGGGCACGTCGCACCTCACCGGCTATTCGCCCTGCGGCGACAACGAATCGGCCCTCGCCGCCGCCCGTAAACTGGGTGCGCGGGTGAACGTGAACGGTTCCGAACTGGAGATCACGGGCATCGGTGCCTTCGAGAACTGCCTTTCCATCAGTGAAATACAAGTAGGGGAGTCCGGATTCCTGACCCGGATGCTCATCCCCGTCCTGGCGGTCGTCGCCGACGGTCCGGTGTATGTGACCGGCGAGAAGACCCTCCTTAACCGTCCTCTCGCCGAAGCGCACGACATCATGGCCTCGTTCGGGGTGCGGCTCCTGCCGGAGACCGTCCCGCCCGAGAGCCGGAAGAATGACTGCTACATTCCGCTCACGGTGCGCGGACCGCTGGTCCCGGGCCGGGCCGACGTTTCCGGCAAGGGCGGCTCGCAGTTGATTTCGGGACTTCTGGCCGCGCTGCCGCTGGCCGGCAACCGTTCCACGGTGTATGTCCACGACCCCCGCAGCATCCCCTACATGTTCATCACCGTGGACGTGCTCCGCAAGTTCGGCATCGAAATCGGCTCGGAGATGGAAGGGGACGACGATTTCCTGCAGACGCAGGACTGGACCCTGTGCACCGGCGTGACTTTCAAGATGCGTGGCAACCAGCATTACCGTGCGGCGGATTTCCGCATCGAAGGCGACTGGTCCGGTGCGGCGAACTTCCTCGTGGCCGGTGCCATCTTCGGCGACGTGGAGGTGGAAGGACTCGATACCCAGTCCCTCCAGGCCGACATCTCCATCATGGACATCCTGATGGACGCCGGGGCGAGCATGTCCCAGTTGGAAGGCGACACGCCCACGACCGGCTCCATCCACGTCTCCCGGGCGCCCCTCTGCGCCTTCGAGACGGACCTGAACAACTGCCCGGACCTCTTCCCGATCGTGGCCGTGCTGGCCGCCTTCTGCCCGGGGGTGAGCCGCATCCGCGGCGTGGAGCGCCTCCGCCACAAGGAGACCGACCGCGCCGCCGCCATAGAGGCGATGCTTACCCAGATGGGCGTCCCGGTCCAGGTCGATGAAGACGAAATGACCATCGAAGGCATGGCCCTCCCGCAGCGCCTCCTCACCGGGAACCTGCTGAAGGGCGGTACCTATACTTCCCACGGTGACCACCGTATGGTCATGGCCCTCAAGGTGGCCTCCCTCGGCGCCGACGGTCCCGTGGAAATCGACGACACGGCCTGCGTCGCCAAGTCTTTCCCGGGTTTCAACGATTTATTTGACAGACTATGAATGCATTTGGTAACATATTCAGAGTAAGCATCTTCGGCGAGTCGCACGGAGAGGAGATCGGAGTGGTGGTGGACGGCCTCGCGCCGGGCATCCCGCTCAACGAGCAGGACTTCACGGCAGACATCGCCCGCCGCCGGAGCGGCGCGAAGGGCACGACCCCGCGCGTGGAGGCGGATGAGCCGCACATCCTCAGCGGCGTTTACGAAGGCTATACGACGGGCGCTCCGCTCGCCATCGTCTTCCATAATACGAACACGCACAGCCAGGACTATGAGGCCCTGCTGAATGTCCCGCGCCCCGGTCACGCGGACTATACGGCGAATCTCAAGTACGGCGGTTTCCAGGACCCGCGCGGCGGCGGCCATTTCTCCGGTCGCCTGACGCTCCCGGTCGTCGCCGCCGGCGTCATCGCGAAGAAACTGCTCTTCGCGACCATCGCAGGCGCCACCCGCGGCCGCGTCCAGTTCCGCTGCGACGCCCGCCTCGTCGAAATCGGCGGGATCGCCGACCAGTCGCAGTGGGAGGCCGCCCTGGACCAGGTGCTAAAGGAAGGAGATTCGCTGGGCGGTGTCGTGGAATGCGTCGTGAACGGCATTCCTGCCGGGCTCGGTGAGCCCTTCTGGGACAGCGTGGAATCCCGCCTCTCGCACGCCCTCTTCGCCATTCCCGGTGTCCGCGGCGTGGAGTTCGGTGACGGCTTCGCCGCCGCCCGGATGAAGGGTTCCGAGCACAACGATGTCTATGCTCCGACCGGTTGTGGCGGACACGGACACGGCGGCTGCCACGAGCACGGTGCCGACCACGAAGGCTGCTGTCACGAACACGGCGACCATGAGGGTGGTTGCTGCCACGAGCACGGTGAAGGCGAGGGTTGCTGCCACGGTGGCGAAGAGCACGACCACGAAGGCGGCTGCTGCCACGGCGGCGAAGGCCATCACGAAGGCGGCTGCTGCGGTCACCACCGCAACCGCTTGGTGACGCCCGCCACCAATCACGCCGGCGGCGTGAACGGCGGCATCACCAACGGCAATCCACTGGTGTTCCGCGTCGCGTTCAAACCGACCTCCAGCATCGCCAAGGCCCAGGAAACCTATGACTTCGCCAAGGGCGAGATGACGACGCTGCAAGTCCCCGGCCGTCACGACACCTGCTTCGCCCTGCGCACGCCCGTCATCGTAGAGGCGATGGCGGCCATCGTTCTCGCGGACCTTGTCGGCATGGCGTGATGGAAAAGAAGCGTCTTCTCTCGATCGATACCCTGCGGGGGATGGACATGCTCCTAATCATGGGCCTGTCCACGCTGATTGTCAGCGTTTGCCGGCTTTTTCCCGGCGGCGCGGACTTCTGGCTCGCCCGCCAGATGAGCCATGTGGACTGGAACGGTCTCGCCATTATGGATATGGTCTTTCCGGTCTTCCTGTTCATCGCAGGCCTTTCATACCCGTTCTCCTATGCCAGCCAGGTGGAAAAGGGACGAACCTCCTGGCAGATCCACCGGAAGATTTTCGTCCGCTGTCTTGCGTTGATAGCGCTGGGTATCGTCTATAACGGATTCTTCAACCTGAGATTCCCGCAGCGGTACGCCAGCGTGCTGGGCCGCATCGGCCTTGCCTGGATGTTCGGCGCGCTGCTGTATGTCCATTGCAAGCCGAAGGCCCGGATTGTCATCGCCACGGCCCTGCTCGTCGGTTATGGCCTCCTCATTACCTTCGTCGGCGCGCCCGATGCGCCCGCCGGTGCCGGCCCGCTCACGCAGGACGGCTGCCTGAACGGCTGGATCGACCGCCTTCTCCTGCCCGGCAGACGCTATAACGGGAATTTCGATCCCGAAGGCCTTCTGGGTGTGATTCCGGCGACGGTGACGGCGATGCTGGGTATGTTCACGGGCGAATTCATCCGCCTCCCCGAAGAAAAATACAACGGTGGGAAGAAGACCATCCTGATGCTCGGTGCCGCGGTCGTGCTCATCGCCATCGGCCTGCTCTGGAGCCTGTCGCTTCCGCTGAACAAGAATCTCTGGACCAGCACGTTCGTCCTGGTGGTTGGAGGAATTTCCGTCGCCTTGTACGCTGTCGTCTATTATGTCGTGGAGGTGAAAGGCTGGCAGAAATGGACATTCCCGTTCCGGGTGATCGGCCTGAATTCCATCACCATCTACATGCTGCAGCAGATCGTGCCGATGAGGGAAATCTCAAACTTCTTCCTGGGCGGCACGGCCGCTCTCCTGCCGGAAGCCTGGGGAGCGGTCCTGCTGGCCGTGGGCTACATCGCCGTCTGCTGGCTGCTGCTGTATCTCCTTTGGAAGAAGAATGTCTTTCTGAAGGTATAGGACAGGAGTTACGGCCGACGCCTTACTTTTATTATGTCTTCAAAGTATTTGGCGGAACAGGTATAGTCCTCTCCTCGATAGGTGTACGTGAACACGGCCGTGGGGGAATAGATGCCCGAAGCAGGGACGTTGATTCTCTTATCGAGGGATTGTCCGGCTTCCAGGTCGCCGTCGATGGACAGAAGGTCACTCGCGGCACCGCTCTCTCCATCTATCAATTGGACCGTCTTGACATGGACGGTTTCCGTACTCATGTTCGTGATACGGAAATCCAGGTATCCCCCTGTCAGCATCGAACCGTCCCCAAACGTAACATTACCGCCCAGATAATCGGCGATGACGCTTTCAGGGGAGTCCGCCAGGACAGTAACGGTGCAGAAATCGGCCAGACCGTCGACTTGTGCCGTGATTTCGGCCAGTCCGAAGCCTATGGCCGTGACCATACCTCCTTCCACAGAGGCCACATCGGGACGGGAGGAATGCCAGATGACATTCTTGTCAGTGGCGTCTTCCGGGAGGATGGTCGCATCCAGCATGGCCGTCTCTCCCACCTTCAAAGTAAGGTTCTTCGAACTCAGTGAGATGGACGTGACGGGGATGACGACAGTGACCTCACAAGTCGCGGAGAAGTCTCCGGCCGAAGCCGTAATGGTGGCATTCCCGCTGTTGACGGCGGTCACCAGGCCGTTTTGGTCGACGGTGGCGACGGCGGGGTTCGAACTGGTCCAAGTGACGGTTTTGTCCGTGGCATTTCTCGGAGAAACGGTCGCCGTCAACGTCTCGGAAGAGCCCTTTGCCAGAGAGAGGCTCGTCTTGTCAAGCGTGACGGCCGTCACGGGGATACTGACACAAATAACGGTACAAGAGGCCGTAAAACCACCTGCGGAAGCCGTAATCTTGGCCTTGCCCTCCTCGAGCGCGGTAACCTTTCCGTTCTGGTCGACCGAGACGACGGAAGGATTGTCACTGCTCCATTGGACGGTTTTGTCCATGGCATCGTCGGGAGAGACAGTCGCCTCCAGGAGCGCGAACGCGCCTTTTTCCAAAGTGAGGAGGATCATGTTCAGGTGGATGCCGGTCACGGGGACGGTGACGGAGACGGAGCAAGTGGCAGAGACGCCGCCCGCGGAGGCCGTGATCTTCGCATTTCCGCCACCCACGGCGGTTACGGTGCCGTCTTGGTCGACGGTAGCGACCGCGGTGTCGGAACTGGTCCATTTAACGGTCTTGTCCGTCGCATCACTGGGTTGGACATTGGCCTTCAAAGTATGGGTATCTCCCTTTTTCAACTGGAGGGATGTTTCTGTCAGGCTGACGCCTGTCACCGCGACCGTCTTGGCAAGCACGGTGACTTTGCACTTGGCCGTTTTTCCTCCGTCTTCGGTCTTGGCCGTGATGGTGCCATGGCCCAGGACCAGTTTGCCGTTGACGGTCGTCGTCGGTGAACCCGGTTTGAAAGAGGCCTTGACCGTGCCGTTGGAAACGGTGATATTGGGGCTGCTGGAGGACCAGAGTACCTTTTGATCCGTCGCATCGCTGGGAGTGATGGTCGCCGTGAGGGTAACGCTCTCTCCATCGGTCATTTCGACCGAATCCGGACTGATGGTAATTCCGGTGACGGGGACCGTACCGGGCTGTTTTTCGCACGCGAGAAGCAGTGCCAGCGGCACCAAAACGCTCAAGAAGGTTCCTTTTCTCATATTCATTAAAAACTGTTATCTTTGTAGTCCTGCTGCAAAGGTAGCATTTTTATGGACAACAGCGACAAGATCATACAGGATTTTACTTCCGGGGAATACAAGGAAGGATTCGTGACGGACGTGGAGCAGGAGTTCGTTCCCAAGGGCCTGAACGAGAACATCATCCGCACCATTTCGCGGCTCAAGGAGGAGCCGGAATGGCTGCTGGAGTTCCGTCTGGACGCGTTCCGGAAGTGGCAGGCGATGGAGATGCCCCGGTGGCCCCACCTGGACCTTCCGGAGATCGACTTCCAGGACATCATCTACTATGCGGCCCCCAAGAAGGATAAGGACCGGCCGAAGGAAATCGACCCGAAACTGGCGGAAACCTTCGAGAAACTGGGCATTCCGCTCAAGGAGCGGGACGTCCTCGCCGGCGTGGTGGCTGTCGATGCCGTCTTCGACTCGGTATCCGTGACGACCACTTTCCGCAAAACCCTCGCGGAGAAGGGCATCATCTTCTGCTCGTTCTCGGAAGCGGTGAAGGAGCATCCGGACCTGGTGCGGAAATATCTCGCGACCGTGGTCCCTTCCGGCGACAACTATTTCGCGGCCCTGAACAGCGCCGTTTTCTCCGACGGTTCGTTCTGCTACATCCCCAAAGGGGTGCGCTGCCCGATGGACCTGTCGAGTTATTTCCGGATCAATGCGAAAGGGACCGGCCAGTTCGAGCGGACGCTCATCGTGGCCGATGAAGGTTCCTACGTCAGTTACATGGAAGGCTGTACCGCACCCATGCGCGACGAGCAGCAACTCCACGCTGCGGTGGTGGAAATCATCGTGGAAAAGGATGCCGACGTCAAGTACTCCACCGTCCAGAACTGGTATCCGGGCGATGCGGACGGCAAGGGCGGCATCCTGAACCTCGTCACCAAACGCGGTATCTGCAAGGGCGACGGGGCGCACCTGAGTTGGACCCAGGTGGAAACGGGATCGGCCGTCACCTGGAAGTACCCGTCCACCATCCTGAAGGGCGACAACACCGCCTCGGAATTCTACTCAGTCGCGGTCACGAACAATTTCCAGCAGGCCGACACGGGAACGAAGATGGTCCACATCGGCCGGAACACCCGCAGCCGGATCGTCTCCAAGGGCATTTCCGCAGGGCGGAGCCAGAACAGTTACCGAGGCCTCGTGCGGATGGGTGCCGGGGCGAAGAACGCCCGCAACTATTCGCAGTGCGACAGCCTCCTCATCGGCTCCCAGTGCGGGGCCCATACTTTCCCGGTCATCCGTTCGGACAACCCGACGGCCATCGTCGAGCATGAGGCCACGACCTCGAAGATCAGCGAGGACCAGTTGTTCTACTGCAACCAGCGCGGCATCGGCCCGGAAGAGGCCGTGGGCCTGATTGTCAACGGGTACGCCCGGGAGGTCCTCTCCCGTCTCCCGATGGAATTCGCGGTGGAGGCGCAGAAATTATTGCAAGTGTCACTTGAAGGATCGGTCGGATGATGGAATGGCTTGATATCGTGATTTTTACCCTGGGCGGAAAACCGGTGCTGCTGGTGGATTTCATCAGTTCGCTGCTGGGGCTTACCTGCGTCTTTCTCGCGGGCCGGAACTCGAAGTACAACTTCTGGGTGGGCTATCTGTACACGGCCGCCCTGTTCTTCCTGTTCTGGTCGCGAAACCTGTACGCGAACCTGCTGCTCCAGCCCATCTCCCTCGCCATCAACGTGTTCGGCCATTGGCGCTGGACGCATCCGAAGGAGGAGGAACGCTCGTCGGAGGATGCGAACAAACTGCGTGTCAGCATGTTGTCCTGGCCGCAGCGGGGATTCACCGTCGCGGCGATCCTCGTCATCGCCCTGCTCTGGGGCTGGGTGATGAAGACCTTCTTCCCTGCCAATCCGGCTCCGTACCTGGACTGCTGCGTGACGGTCCTGATCCTCACGGCGCAACTCCTGTCGGCCCTCAAGAAATGGGACTGCTGGATGGCCTGGCTCATCGTGAACATTACCCAGATCATCCTCCACGTGAGCGTGGGTAACGTGTTCATGCCTATCGTCTGCGGCCTGTACCTGGTGAACGGCCTGTGGTCGCTGTATTCCTGGATGAAACTGTACAAGAAAAATGGATAAGTTGCTGGAAATAAAGAATCTGCACGCCCGGATCGGGGAGAAGGAAATCCTCCGCGGGATCGACCTGACCATCGGGCGGGGTGAGATTCATGCCGTGATGGGACCGAACGGGGCGGGCAAGTCCACCCTGAACGCCGTCCTCACCGGCCGGTCGGACTATGAAGTGACGGAAGGAAGCATCGTCTATGACGGGAAGGACCTCCTCGCGATGGCGCCGGAAGAGCGCAGTTGGGCAGGTATCTTCCTGAGTTTCCAGTATCCCGTGGAGATTCCCGGGGTGACGATCACCGCGTTCATGAAGGCGGCCATCCAGGCCCGCCGGAAGGCGCAGGGCCTGCCCGAGATGAAGACGTCGGACTTCCTCAAACTCCTCCGGGAGAAGATGGCCTTCGTGCAGATGAAGCCCGAATTCGCCAAGCGGGAAGTCAACGTGGGCTTCTCCGGCGGCGAGAAGAAGCGCAACGAGATCTTCCAGATGGCCATGCTGGACCCGACCCTGTCCATCCTGGACGAGACGGATTCCGGCCTGGACGTGGACGCCCTCAAGATCGTGGCGGACGGGGTCAATGCACTCCGCTCGCCCGAGAAGTCGGCCATCATCATCACGCACTACCAGAAACTCCTTGAATACGTGCAGCCCGACGTCGTGCATGTCCTCAAGGACGGCCGTATCGTCCGTACGGGCGGCCGCGAGGTGATCGAGGCGATCGAGAAACAAGGTTTTGACCAGTTCTGATGGGATACGGTAATTACAGGGATCCTTTCGCGGGGCGTCGCCCGGACTATGTCGTCCGGGCCGGGGAGAGGCTCGAACTGACGTTCGTGGTCCTTCCCGGGGAATCCCGTGACATCGATGTCGCCATCGACCTGGTCGGGGAGGGGGCGGAAGTGACGCTCAAGGGGCTGTACCTGAGCGGCGGAGACGAGCGGGTGAATTTCCGCATCCTGATGCACCACCGGGCGGGCGGGTGCGTTTCGCATCAGTTGTTCAACGGCATCGCGGGCGGCTCGTCCCGGGTGACGTTCGACGGCCGCATCATCGTGGCGCCGGATGCCCAGCAGACGGAAGCCTATCAGGAGAACCACAACATCGTCCTGTCGGACAACGCCCATGTGGAAACCACGCCCCAACTCGAGATCTATGCCGATGACGTGAAATGCTCCCATGGAGCCACGGTCGGCCGTTTGGACGAGGAAGCCCTCTTCTACATGCGCACCCGCGGCGTGCCCGAGGCGGAAGCCCGTGTGCTGCAGATGCTCTCCTTCCTTTCCCCGGTGACTCCCGAAGGCGACCGGGAACGCGTGGAACAGTCTGTGCTTCAATTGGTTTAATTTTCGGAACAATCTCTCAAACCGCATGTTCAGAAGGATTCTCGTCATTTCCCTCTGCCTTCTGGCCGCCCTTTCCTGCGGCCGGCGTGACGGTTTGGACCATGCCACCCGGTCGCTGCTGAACGAACTGGATGGATACGTGAAGGCCCGGGACGTGTACGTGGCCCGTAAACTGGACCAGATGGACGCCCTGCGCCGGCTGTGCCGCGCCACGGACGATCCCGCACGTCGCTTCGACCTGGAAATGTCCATGGCGGACGAGTACTTCGCCTTCAGTTTCGATTCCACGCAGGCCTACCTGAAGCATTGCCAGGAACTGGCCCGGCAACTCGGCGACCAGGAGCGCTACAACCACGCGTCCATCCAGTTGGGCCACCTGTACGCCAAGGCGGGCAGTTACATGGAGGCCAACGGCGTTCTCTACGGCCAGATCGATACCGCCAGCCTGTCGGAAGGGCTGATGACGGATTACCTGTATTACCTGTATGACTTCAGCATGGACCTGGCCGACAATTCCGGCCTGGTGGAGCGCCTGGCCATTCCGCCGGCTTCCTCGTTCCGGCAGAGACTGCTGGACCGGCTCCCCAAGGACAGTGACCGGTGGCGCATCCTGCTGCGGGACCAGTTGACCGGGGAAGGACGGCTGGCGTCGGCCGACAGCGTTGCCCGTCTGCTGCTCGCCGGCACCACGCCGGATGAGCATGCCTATGCCATCTACGCATTCCATCTGTCCGACATCGCCGAACGGGACGGCCGTCCGGCCGACCGCATGGCCTGGCTCGTCCGGTCGGCGGAATGTGACCTGATCAACGCCGTACGGGATTATGCTTCCCTGACGATGGTCGCCCAGCGGATCGTCTCCACCGATGTGGACCGTTCCTTCCGCTATCTCCGCCTTGCCCAGGAAGATGCGCTGCTGTACAATGCCAAATTACGTCCCTGGCAGATTTCCCGTTCCCTGATGGAGGTGGAGGACGCCTATACGGAACGGCTGACGCGCAGCCGGAGGTTCGTGGCTGTCTTCACGATCCTGCTGGCCTTCCTGGCGGCCGTCCTCTCGATCATTGCCTGGTCGCTGGTGGTCCGCTCCCGGAAACTCTCCCGGCTCCGGAAGGAACTGGAGGAAAGCAACGCCCGGCTGGCGACGGCCAACCGGAGCCTGAATCAGATGAACCAGGTGATCTCCAAGTCCAACCAGGTACAGGAACAGTACATCCTGCAGTTCCTGGAAGGGCTTTCGTCCGACATCTCCCTGATCCGGGCGGAGGACAACCGGTTCCGGAACCTCCTCAAGCAGGGGAAAGCGGACCAACTGCTGAAGGAACTGTCCATTTCCGGCCGTTCGGAGAAAGCCCGGGACGATTTCTACCGGACTTTCGACCGTACCTTCCTGGCGCTGTATCCCAACTTCGTGGAGCAGTTCAATGCCCTGCTCCAGCCCGAGGCGCGCATCGTTCCGCCCAAGGACAGGCTCACGACGGAACTCCGGATCTTCGCCCTGATCCGGCTCGGCGTGGACGATTCCAAGCAGATCGCCACCATGCTGGACTATTCCGTCAGCACCATCTATAACTATAAGGTATCCGTCAAGAATGCGGCTGCGGGGGACCGGGACAAGTTCGAGGAACAGGTGAAAATGATAGGGAAGTAGTGGATTCCTGTCTATTTTTCCACTACTTTTTTAGCCTTTTAAAATCTTTTAATTTAGTGGTTATCAATTAGATAACCACTACTTGCCGATACTATTTTTTCCTTAATCGCGCGATATATGGGTGTCGCGCGTAATTTTGCCTTGGAATTTTGTTCCGGACAACAACCATTTTAACAATAACCAACGCACAACCAAACAAATCGCGTATGAAAAAAATTGCTTCCCTAATCCTTGCATTAGGATTGAGCCTGGCAGCCTTCGCGCAGAACGTCACCGTCAAGGGTGTCGTCCTGGACGAATCCCGCCAGCCGATTGTCGGCGCCTTTGTAGTTGAGCAGGGAACCAGCAACGGTACCGTGACCGGCATGGACGGCGAATTCGCCCTCCGCGTGCCCGCCAAGGCCTCCCTGGAAGTCACCTGCATCGGCTATGTGACCCAGGTCGTTGCCGCCGATCCCGACCGCAGCCTCGAAATCGTCCTCCAGGAGGATGCCGAGATGCTGGAAGAGACGGTGGTCATCGGCTACGGCGTCCAGAAGAAATCCGTGGTGACCGCCGCCATCTCTTCGGTCACTTCCGACGACCTGAAGGTACAGTCCCAGAACCGGGTGGACAACATGCTCCAGGGCATGACCTCCGGTGTCCAGGTCACCCAGACCTCCGGCGCTCCGGGCGCCAGTTCCACGGTGATCGTCCGGGGTATCGGCTCCATCAACCATGCATCCCCGCTGTACATCGTGGACGGCATGCCGGCCGGCAGCATCGACTACATCAACCCGAACGACATCGAGCGCATCGACGTCCTGAAGGATGCCGCTTCCGCCGCCGTTTACGGCGCCCGCGCGGCTGATGGCGTGGTCCTCGTGACCACCAAGTCCGGTTCGGAAGGGAAGACCGTCGTCACCTACGACTTCTCCTACGGCCTCCAGAATCCCTGGCGCAAGCCCTCCGTGCTCAACGCGACGGAATATGCCATCATGATGAACGAAGGCATGCTCAATGCCGGTAACGCTCCCATCTATGACGATCCCTATTCCCTGGGAAAGGGCACCGACTGGGTGGAGGCCATCTTCGACAAGAACGCCCCCGTTGTCAAGCATGACGTCAATGTCTCCGGCGGCAGCAAGCGCGTCAATTACAGCGTTTCCGGCGGTTACCTTTCCACGAAGGGTACCATCGGCGGCCGTTTCGACCAGTCCTATTATGACAGGATGACCCTGCGCGAG
>JAEEGG010018479.1_pt1 | contig 14167 bp, 6 predicted proteins | sample 9134161 | NCBI WGS metagenome assembly JAEEGG01 (sample SAMN16246543, study PRJNA631951) | gut metagenome | biome: gut microbiome; feature: rumen; material: CR-attached | host: Bos | place: Iran: Karaj | collected 2018-10 | reverse complement strand
CATCCTGGTACAGTCGGCGAACTCAGCCACGATGTCCTCGTCAGTCGCGTCCGGATAGTAGAGAAGGTAATCCTCAATCCAGTCGTAGAGGTCATAGTCGCGCGCATGGCCATATCGCCCCCATCCATAGTCGTCCTCCGAAGTGTGAGAGTAGACTTCCGTACAGGTCTCGATGACGTGGGAGATGAATTCGATGCCACGGATAAGGTCGGCCTTGACGGTAACCTCGGTATCATGGTGGTGATTCATATAGCCTATGCTGAGATTGATCGCACTAACGGCGAGGCCGCGCTCCTTGAGACAGAAGACATCTGTGAGAAGGCCGGACGTGGGCTTGTATCCGTAGGCTTCATACCCGGTGGCACGGAGAAACTCGTCCGAGCAGAGGGTGGTCCAGCCGTTGTCCGTGATGATGTCCGTTCCTCCCTTGCGGTCCGGCTCGATCACAAAACGGCAGTCATCGAACCAGGAGAGGTCACATTCGGAAGCGCCCTGAGCCCCGACTTCCTCACGGGTAAAGAGCGCAACCTTCATGACGGGGAATCTTTCGAGCATGAGAATGGCGGCGAAGATACCGTTGCCGTCGTCCATACCGGCGGATTCCTGTCGCCGGTTCTTGAGACTGAAGCCGAAGAGAATCTCGTCAGTCTCGTAGGTGTTGAAGTCCCTGCTACGCGTGTCGCATACCATATCGAGGTGAGCGGCGACGCAGGGGTAGGTGTCCGATTGACCGCGGGTGATGAAAAGGTTGCCCGCGGGGTCGGTGAACATGGTGCAGTCGGGGATGTTCTTCCTGACGTAATCCCTGACGACCTTGCGGCGCTTGCCTTCCTTCCCGGAGAGGGAGTGTGCCGCGTAGATTTGCTTGAGTAAAGTAAAGTCCATAATTAGATGTGTTTGATTGTTTGACTTAATAGGCACGACGGTCGCAGTATTGGCCACCGACATAGAACATCCGACCGGCAAGGATTTCACGGATGAGCGTATCGGCGAGGATGTTCTGCTCGACATAGGCGCCAGTGTCTTCCTGCCAGGCATTGTAGACCCGGATGTCGGTAACGGATTCCACGTAGATGTGATCGTAGTGAGAATAGGTCCAATTGACGGCCTTGTAGTTGTTCTCGGCCTGCTCCCGGCAATCTTCACAGCAGAAGTCCATCCGGCACAGGTCAGAGTGAACGGCATTTCCCTTCAGTTCCCAATGGTGACAGATGGGACATTCGAAGCAGTCCTCAAAGTGGTGATACTCGTCTTCCGAATCTATATAGCGGAAATCTGAGAGATCATCCTCCGAGCAAGTGTATTCCTGTCCGTGGTAATAGACGGTTACGACGTCGCAATAGACATCCTCATCATGCCAGGAGTCATACTCAGTTTCGTCATCGTCATCTTCGGAACCCCACAGGGAACCGTCGGTCGTGTCCAGGCAGTAGTCGTAGCTTTCGGAGCTGTAATTCCGGGCCACGCGTTTGTCCTGATCATAGTAGATGAACGAGTCCTGGTAGGAGAGCGCATCGTCCCCGTCCAAGTCGCAGTCTATGTAGAAATCCTTGTCGCCGAGAGAATTCCCGTCGTTGTCCACATAGGAATTGATGGCGTGGCAGTCTACTCCGGGTTTCTTGTACCCGTCGATGAAGCCGCCTTTGATGAGAGCGTCCACCAGGCACCGCTTCAGAATTTCGGAGCCTTCGGTAGAATACTGTCTTTCCGCCAATCTCCAGGTTTTACCCGGCTCATCGGCATCATAGACCTTGTTGAAGATGATGCACCGGGCGACCACCTTGCCGTTGCTGTTTTCCAGGTAGGCGGCAGAGGCATCCACGGCGTCACGGTAGAAGCTTTCCAGGCCGCGGTCCATCATGCAGGACCCGGCATATCCGTCAAATTCGGAGGAGGTGTAAATCTTCTTGAACTCCTTGTTGACGCGGAGAACGGTATCCTGCGGAAGAAGTCCGCGGGTGAAAGTCTCCCAGTCTTGGCAGAATTCCTCGCAGATCCATAGGCGGACGGATTCCGGGAGGGACTGGCCATATTCGGATTCCAGGATTATCTCATTCAGGAGACGGCCTGCCTTCTTCTTGTAAACCCGACCCTCAAGCTCATGGTTGATGTAGCGGATGGCGCGGCAGTCGGAGTCCTCGCAAACGCCTTTCATGAGGTCGGTTTCGTATTTCCGGGAATAGAGCACTTTGTCCATGACCTCGACACGGTAGCAGAGGTCCATGTCGTTCATTCCCGAAATGGTGAGTTGTTCCCAGACGACCTGCTTGAGCGTGGCCATGTCCGGGATGTTGATGAGTGTGCAGTCCCCGGTCCGCACGGCGTTGCGCAGCAGCTGGGGTTGCTTGATGAAGGCCAGTAGAATCTTGTTACGTCTCGACTTCTGGCCACTGTCGAAATGGGTGATACCGAACTTCCCCTGAAAGCCGGAGTAGTTCTGAAAATCGTAATACAGCATGTTGTATTGGTGTTTAATGGATTGTCATAAACGAAAAAGGGGGCACCAGATCTAAGTCTGATGCCCCCGTTCTTCACGTGGTATCTTGGCGTTGCGCCACTAGCTGATGAACCAGCTCCAGGTGTCGTCTTCATGGTTGACCGCACGGGCGATGCCCTGTGCGACATCGAACGCATTGATACAGCGTTCCATGGCGACATCTATATAGTTGTTTCTGTAGTTCGTCATCAGCTGGTAGAATTGCCAAGCTGTGATATCCTGTCCATTGCCGGCGAAATTCTCGTCGGTGTAGTAATCGCGCACCATCGAGTTGATTTGCGATTCGGGCAGCAGGAATTCGGGCAGGCCTAGTTCCCTCTTCATAGCCGCCGGCATTTGGGAAGCCATGCGGGCTCTCCCAAGAAAACGGGCGAAAAGAGGAACGTCTATGGTGGTCTGGCCCAGTCGTTCCATGTCTTCGAGGTGACGCTGATGGTCATACCTGCTGAAGACCTCCAGGCAGTAGCGGTAGAGGTCCGTCAGGTTGGTCACCTTGATGGATAAGTTCACGCCGTCCGTCCGGAGTAAGAGGTTCGTGCAAACGGTGTTGACGAAGCCGATTCCGAGGCGGAAGCGTTGCTGTTGCGTTGATAGTCCCAGCAGATTGGTTTCTGCGTAGCTCCGGACCCCCACCACTTGAAGGTTAAGGAGGTTGCCGTTGACTACGCGCTGGATGCTGGGAATCTCGATCATAAACATCATCCGCTGCATGTAGGAGCTCTCGTCTTCCGGCATCAGGTTCTCTACGAGTTTACCTGCGCCATTTCGGGTACGGAGCTTCATTTCGTGGGAGCAGCGGATTACGGGCGCCTTGACGGTCTGACCATGGAAAAAGGTCTGGACACAGTCAAGGGCTGTGGTTGCAAAATCTGCATGACTGATCGTCTCGACGTTGTCACGTGAGAAGACAGGGGTGCAGTAGCGTTCTTGCAGTTCGGGGAGTTCCACCGGGATGGTGTTCCCCAGGATGAACGGGTTCCTTTGCTCACCCATCTGGACGGTCCCTTCTTGGGATTCGACCATGACGGGATAGAGCGACCCGTTGAATTGATTGTTTTCCATTTCTATAATTCTGTTTCTTTCTTGTTTAACTTTCTTTCATAGATGGAGCCTATCTTCTGACACCCTTTCAGTATCAGAATGACTGCCTCACATGCGAGTATAATGTCCACCAGCATAATCAATCAGCCGTAAAAGGTTTTGTCTCTGCGGCAGGAACGCAGGTGGAGACCTTGATAGAGTTCTTTTTCGCCTTCCTCTCGCGATACTTCTTGGCGAGATCTGTGGCGAGATCGACGCTCAGCAATACGCTTGCTGTAGCGACTAACAGATGCAGTAAATTTTTCATGTGATAAAATGTTTATTGGGTTAATGATATAATGTTCTAAATAATTGATTTCTACATAAATAAGGCTTTAAGGACGGCAGGGAGGAGGTGAAGAAAAGTCCCAATCTACGTGGACGGGGGCTGTCGGAGAGTTGCATATCAGGACCGGCATAAGACAAGGCGCCGGGTAAGCAAGAGAATGATATGCGGTTAGATGCTCTCCTTTCAATAATAAGGGTTTCATCGGCTTGCAGAATTAACGGGAAATGATTATCTTTCGACGCTAAATATAAATACATTAGCGTATGAAAAAACTGATACATCTGTCAATTGCGGCGCAGGTGTTTCTCCACACCGCTCCATGCGCTTCATCTCAAAAGCGTTTGGCCGCGTTCCGGTCGCGTACTCGACCCTATGTTGCCCCTTCTGGTGATCGCTATCGTCCTCTCTCTGCTGGGAGGACTGAGTTTTGTCAAGCAGCTGCTATGAAAAAGGTGACCAGTTTTATAATTCTCATTTTTTTATATCTATCTACTTTCGCCCAGGAGGTAGATCTTCCGCAGGTGTTTTCTCCCAATGCGGCAGAGATAGGGCGCTATGGCAAGGTGCCGGTAAGCTATTTTACCGGGCTTCCCCAGATAGAAATACCGTTGATTCCATTGAAGACCAAAGAGGGCGACTGGCCGCTGAAGATGAGCTATCGGGCCGACGGACATAAGCCGGATATTCAGCCGGGATGGACTGGGCTGGGCTGGACTTTGCTTTCGGGCGGATGCATCAACAGGATTGTCAACGGATACAAAGACGAGATAGACGAAGTTGAGGATGGCCTCGTCGGAGATCCATTAGGGTATTTATATAACTGCCATCGCTTTCGAACTACAGATCCCGAGGATGAAACTCAGATGCGGCAAATTTACAATTCAGGGGGCGTAGTGATGGAGGGCTGGCCTGACGAGTTTCAGGTAAACTTGCCGGGGATATCCGCCTCGTTTTTTGTAACAGGTTATAATACAGGTACCGGGGCCTGTGAGATCAAGATTCAATCCCGTAATCCGGATTATTTCCGTGTTGACAGTCTTATTCTCTATCGCCCCCCTCATCCTTATATGGAAGAGGTTTTCCGCAAAGGGGCAGAGTTCTTGGAGGCCGCGACATATACCCATATCAAACTCATCCAAATAACTGATTCCCAGGGCATCATATATCGTTTTGGCGGCGATGATACGTCGATAGAATTTACCTATGATCCGACAGGCGATCCTATAACTATGGAGTCGGCTGCCTTTAAAGCGACCGCAAATACATGGATGCTAAGAGAAGTCCTTTATCCGAGCGGTGAACGGATTACTTTTTCTTACAAGAAGGACGGTTTTCCTGTCGTTGTGCGAGATATTCATCATAGTTATACTCTAAGTAGGAGGTGGGGAGTGTCTTATGGCGAATCAACCCGCGATGGCACCAACTATCGTAAGAACATCAATTTTACTTTCCTGCGCCCTTCCTATTTAACTGAGGTATGCACATTCATTTCACGCGATACCATTCGGTTTGCGACCAGTCAAGCCAGGGGGTTGAAATCCACCTTCAGCGACCAGGATTTTTATTGCCGGGCAATCCGCGAAGAGACGCTTAGCGCAGCTGGTTCCATTGTGCTTCAGGATTTTAGGGATTCGGATTATTTCTTGAAACTCGATTCCATCATCACCCGTCGTGGGACGGTCCGCTTTCAATATAGAGACCATAGCGGGGCAAGAACAAGACTCAGCAGCCTTCATCTGACAGGAGAGGGCTGTACTCCTCTGGTTTGGTCGATGTATTACAATGATGACAATGACCTTCCTGCCTTCAATTCAAGGGAGACGGACAATTGGGGGTACTATAATGGAAAATACTATGGCAATATAGTTGATTTTAACTATTTGTCAGCATACCGGACTGCGGATGATTTCTGTTGTCAGGCAGAGACCCTTTCTTCCCTGACGTATCCGACAGGAGGCAGCAGCTCTTTCGAATATGAATTGAATGACTGGTCTCGCGTGCAGGATGTTTACGCTCCGCCGGGCGGGAGAATCCGCACCTCCGGGGGGCAGGGGGGCGGACTTCGCATCAGTAGGATCAGAGATTATGACGGACATCAGTGGACCAGCCGCCGTTTTTATTATACGGATATTGATGGCAATAGTTCCGGCGTGTTGAATGGTGAGCCGCACTATATTGCGAGTGGCTCTTACAGCGACCAGGGAGGAGAATACTCGCAACACTTCTGGGATGTATTCGAGAATGTATTTTCTCAAACTCTGACATACGGAATGTCTGATGAGCGCGGAATTGCGCAAATCCCATCAACGGACGGTCGGATGGTGACTTATGACCGTGTGGTGGAAATGTATGACGACGGAAGCAGTATTTCCTACTCCTATACAAATGTTTCAGAATACCCGGATGCCGCGGACGGAACCCTGATGACGAATGTCGACAACATTTTAATCAAGAACCCTGTCTCTTCCCGTGAAGTCTGCCGAGGCTTGTTGAAAGAGAAGGCGTGGAGGGACCATAACGGGAGCGTCAAACGGAAAGAAGAGAATAGGTACGAAATTGATACAACGGATTATGTGAACGCCTTTTTTATGGGGAACGTCTGTTCATATATCCGCCGTTTGTCGTGTCATAGGATATATACTTGTTATCCGGAACTGAAACAGCGAATCGTCAGGACATTCCCGGAAATTGGGTCAACCTCCCTGATTGAAACGACGGAGTATTCTTACGACAATTATCGAAATATGAGCAGCAGGACCCGTTTCGTAAGAAACTCCCCCAAGGATAGGGAGGAATTCAAATATTCAGGAAATTTAGGGGGGCAAGTGTATACGGCCATGATTGCGGCCGGGCAAGTCGGGATTCCCATAGAGCGGAAATTATTGCGCGACGGGTTGCTTATATCGGCAGAAATGCTTAGTTACGACATCAGAAACGGGATGTTTTTACCATATCGCCATCATCTCGCATCCCTAGGAGCCGGGAAAGATCCCTCATACATTGTGTCGACGGGCTACATGTCGGTTCATTATGGACCACCTGACATAATATTCCATCAGTATGACAGTCATGGTAATCCTTTGCAAGTCCATCTCCGTGCCGGATGGGATTATTCGTGGACATGGGATGCTGATGGGATGTATCCTTTATCACGGACAACCACTGGGTTAAGCAGCCTTCTTTCTTTGACCGATGGCTACTTTTGGGACAAGAAGCATCGCGGGCTTTTGAGTCATACGCACCCCAACACTTTGTCGACATCATATTCCTATGATTCGCTGGGGCGATTAACAGACACCTGGGATTATAATGGAGACCGGGTGTCACATTACGAATATGATATTGCCTCGTCCACGATAAAGACATTCCAATACAATGATGACCTTGAGAATGATTACAGTGAATCTTACGTACGCTATGATGGCTTAGGCCGCAGGAAAAGCGAAGTTTTGAAATATGCAGGAGGCACAGATAAAGATCTTGTGACCTGGCAGGAATACGATGCATGCTATAGACCCTCGAAAGAGTGGCTTCCGGCAGCGATCCCCACATCTTTCGTCGGACTATTCCGAGAGGCATTCCGCCAGTATTCCAATCAATCTTATTCTGACAGCAGCGCATATTATAGGTCGGTGTATAATGGAACACCGCAGGAGAGGCTTCGCAAAACATTTGCTCCCGGACAGAATTGGCATCGAGCAGATAAGGGAATCCGTCGTTTATACGGAGCCAATGAATCCGGGAACAATGCGTTGCCGGAGCTGATCTGTGACTCGTTATGTCTGGCGGCATCAGGAGACAGTCTGGTGTTAACTTATGGCGGCATTTATTCCGGAGGAACATTCTCCGTTGAGCAGAGTGAAGATGAGGATGGGAATATCCATTTGTCATTTGCAGATCTGAATGGGAATCCGATTCTGGAAAGGGACATCCTTGATTCAGAAGAAGGAAACGGTGTAGTATATGCTGACACTTACTATATTTATGACACGGCGGGCAGACTCCTGATGGTCTCTCCTCCCGAGTTGTCAAAACGCGTTAAAACGGCAAACTGGAACAACTATTATAGTTCATCCGGATGGCGGGATGTCGCCAATTACACCTTCCGATATGAGTATGACGACAAGAACCGCTGTATCGCCAAGAAACTCCCCGGGGCGGATTGGATATACTATGTCTATGACACTGACGGACTGTTTGTCCTGTCCCAAGATGGGAACCAGCGGCTTCGGAACGAATGGTCATTCAAGATGACAGACAGGTTGGGACGTGAATGCATTAAAGGTGTGTTTACAACAGGAAATGAAGTTTCTCAAATGCGAAGCACTCTGGCCCATTCGCATGTATATGCCGAATATAATGGCAGTCCAGGGAATGGAGGGTATACAATATCAAATATTCCCTCTTTTATGTATAATGCTATTGAGCCCCTGGAGGTTACCTGGTGGGATAATTATTCATTCAGGGGGAAGGTTTTGACTCAAGATGGAAATGTCACGTTCGATCCGGCTCTCTACAAAGTCGGAGAATGGGCAGGAGAACCTTGTACCGCCATCCATTCCAGTGCTGCCGGACTCGTTACAGGGAAGATGTGCCGACTGATGGGCGATTTGCCTGACTCAAGCGTTACCGGTTGGCATAAAACGGTCTATTATTATGATGAGCGGGATAATCTTTCCCGAAAAATAGACGGATACGGAAATGGTTGCATTGTCAGGGAGACGGTTGAATATGATTTCAGAGAACTGCCTGTCCGGCGCTTCAGGCTGTTGAATCCCGGAACGACGGGCCAGATGACGGAGGGTTATCAATATACCTATGACAGATGGGGTCGCCCGCTTATGACAACCCATAGTCTGAATGGTGACTCGCCGGTGAAGCTTAAGATGTGCAGCTATGATTCATTAGGTCGTTTGTCATCATTCGCCACAGATATGAACCCAGACGTTGCATCATATTACACCTATAATACCCGAGGTTGGCTGACAGATATTAGCGGAACGTTATTCTCAGAGCATCTTTATTATGAAACACCTCGCGATACTTCCAGTGTACCTTGTTGGAGTGGTAACATCTCGTCAATAGCCTGGCGATCGGACGCCCCGGTTGACAGCCTGACTGTCTATGACTTTACTTATGACCGCATTTACCGATTGACTCGGGCTGATAGATCGGGCGCAGGACCTTTCCGTGGGTATGACAGAACCTATTCATATGACTTGAATGGGAATATAGAGGAGGTAAATGGCCTTTATCTTGCCGGGGTGAACGAATGGCGGCGCGGTTGTTTCGCCTTCTCTAAAACAGGGAATCAATTGTCATCGTTCAGTCATCACGCATATCGATTAGACGGAACCAGCCCATCTCCACCTCGTTATTATTCCAAAGAGTATGAATATGACGCAAATGGGAACCTTTCTTCTCGCTTTGCTATATGGAAGGGATTAGGGACCATTATCCATTTTGGGCCGACTGAAATGGCTATTGATTATAACGTTTTGAATCAGCCCATCCATCGGTGGAACTCCTCTGCCGAGGAATGGATGGTGTATGATGCGTTGGGAGAAAAGCAGGCGCTGTACCATACGACCTATACACAGACGGACACAACCTCCTGCAAGATTGAGTATGTCGGGAATTATGTCTTCAAAGACGGGAATCTGGCGTTGATTCAGTTTGACGGAGGGTATCTTGATTATGACATCTTCTCTAACGAGGATACGGCTGCAGGATATTGCTGGTACTTGAAGGATCATTTGGGGAACAATCGCGTGGTCGTCGACGGTATCGGAACGATTGTTGCGGTCAATGATTATGATCCATATGGCAGCACGCCGGGAGAAATGGAGAACGAACTGACGGAAACAGACGGCTCATTTACGATGGACGGCACGTTATGGAAATATGGCGGCAAGGAGCGGAGCGAGAGCTTCCGCGACTATGACTTTGATGCCCGCCGATACTCAACCGGTCTGCTCCGCTTCACCACTATGGACCCCTTGTCCGAGAAATACTACAACCTCTCCCCTTACACCTATTGTGCTGGGAATCCGGTGCGGTATGTCGATCCGACGGGGAGGAGTACATGGGTCTATGAAAATGAAGATGGAACTTATACCGTTTTTGGGGGTGATATTAATGATGACGATTACAACGTTTATGTATATTCGAAGGATAATAACGGGGAATATGTTATTAGAGGCGATTCTATCGGAAAAACAACATCTTTAACGTCGTTTTATAGTTTCGATAATAAAACCTGGGCTGTGGGAGCCATAATTGATATGCAAAACAATAGTGGGTGGAACTTCCTGAATGATTTCGTTTCATCCCCTCCTGATATTATCACATATATGATAAATGCGACGAACAATAAAAAATATGATTTTAAAGTCACCAATGGCGATAATACACACCAGTATTCGGGTATCGAGCATTATCGGGGGATGCCTTTAGGGGATGGTATAATTACATCTGCCCGGGATGTTGGGAACATTGCCGCTGGCTATATTGCAGGATATAATGGAATCCCTTATTCGGCAAGTAGGTTTGCTTTTGATTTTCTTCAGACCTACACCGACAACAAAATTAGTATTGAAAAAGGGGCCGGTTTCGTCGGATGGAAAATTGAAGAAGCGACAACCAGAAACGCACAATTTCTTGGATGGCGCCTGGGTATTATCTCTCGACATCGAAAAATCTATGGGAGATGAAAAGATTTATTTATCTCATTACGATATTGATCTGCTGTGCTTGTTCTTCTGGATTGCATGGAGAACCAACATATTTTTATATTGAGGAGATTAAGACATTTTTTGCAGTTCAAGATAATACCGTATTCATTTCGGAATATATCGAGAATCTTCCCAATAATATTAATCTTCACAGCTGGTGTGGTTCATCCTACTCATGGAGTACGACCAAACTATCAGCCTCTATTTCCATCCCTGTTTCTGAACAAAATATCGTTTTTCTCCGAGATCCGAACAACATTGTCAAATGCAGTTCTTATCAGGATTTCGTAGCAAAACTTCCCAACTTGTTTCCAGAGCAAAAGGACAGTACTGTAGACATCAATCTTCCATTAACAGTCAAAGATCACACGATTTCATATTGTATAGGGGAAAAACGATACACAACAAAAGCAATTCCAATTCCATCACAGGAAAAGGTCACCCCCAGAATACGCATTCATGAAGAAATCCCTGATCATCTATTCCAATTGGATGGACGTAGAGATTCATTGTCAGTCAAGATAAGCGGTGCCGATGAGCGACTAGTTAAAATTGGAGAGGATTCCATTATCTGTCATCCAATCTATATGCACGATGCATTTAGCACAAGTAAATACTACAGTGTATTCTATGTCAATAAAGAGCATCCGAATGTCCTGTTCTGTGACGGAAGCGACTTTGACTCATACTGCGATTCCACGATCGTAGTCATAACCCCATTGAATAAGATACTTCGAAAAGGCAATGAAATTAACAAGGACTGGATTCAATACTGCCCATAAGAAGTATGATGCGTTGGGAGAAAAGCAGGCGCTGTACCATACGACCTATACACAGACGGACACAACCTCGGCAACAACAAAGTCAAGGTGGTGTTCCTTATTAACCCCAGAGTCGCCTTCATCCTTTCGGCGACCCTGCATCAATTGTTCTTGCCGGATTGATTCTCTCTTCCATCATAACTCCCAATTTTTTCTAACTCTCTATATATGAGATAAATAATGATATAGAAATTGGGAGTAATTTTTCCCGGAATTTTTGGCGGCGAAAAAAAAATAAAGATCCCCGCCGACCACCATTTCCTCTTCGGCGGTCTAATCCATAAACGGGAATCTTTCTTCAACCAGAGATCCAATCCACCGCCGCTCCATTGTCTTGAGTGAAGCGGGGGGATCAGATCGGCTATGACAGTGCTTCCGGTAATCCTCCTCGGTCCGGCTGTCATGAGCGGTTTCTGGCTGTTGAATTATTTATCTCTATACATAAGGAAATAACATCTTTTCAACAGTATTAGCCCTTTATTCTTCGGCGGTTGATAATCTCGGCGGAAAACCATATCTTTGCACTTGGTCGCGGGTTTTTGAACTTATTTGCGACCGGTAGTTCATTGGCACATATATGGTCACACTTTTTCGGCGGTTGAATTCGGCGGTTAAACCCCTTATAAGCATCTGTCGTCGTGATTATCCGTCGTATAGGAACCCGGTTGAGGTCGCAGGTTCGAGTCCTGCCCCCGCTACTCAATGAAAGAGGAATTCCTTACAGGAGTTCCTCTTTTTCTTTCATTCCCGGAATAAGTGCTATCTTTGTAAAGATTTTTTACAGCGGTGTAAGGAATCTTTACAGTTTTACGAGGTTTGTGAATTCTGTAAGTGGTTGGGATTGTGTGGATTGTATCAAGTGGAATGGGATTTGACCGGTGCGTGGGCGGACAATGTGGATTTTATAATGGCTTCAAAAATTGGAAAAATACTGGTAGTTGATGACAACCTGGGGATTCGCCGGGCGTTGGAAATCTTGTTGCCGATGCATTTTGCGGAGGTGAAGACGATTCCCTCGCCGGCCACCCTGGTGAGTTCGCTGGAGCAGTTCCGGCCGGATGTGGTGCTGCTGGACATGAATTTCAACACCAGCATCAATACCGGCAATGAAGGCCTTTATTGGGCCGGGGAGATCAAGAAGATGGTGCCGGAGGTGGAAGTGGTGCTGTTCACTGCTTATGCCGATATTGCCTTGGCGGTAGAAGGGATGAAAAGGGGGGCGTTCGATTTTATCGTGAAGCCGTGGGATAATGAGAAGCTGATTGAGGTGCTCACTGCAGCCCGGGATAAGGCCAGGAAGGCGATGAAACGGGATGCCCGGTCAGAGCCGTCCATGACGACGGAGAGTCCGATGTACTGGGGCTTCTCTCCTGCTATGAAGGCAATCCAGAAGACCTTGGATAAGATTGCGCCCACCGATGCTACTGTGCTGATTACCGGAGAGAACGGTACCGGCAAGGATGTGCTGGCACGGGAGATTCACGCGCATAGTCTCCGGAGCGGGAAGCCGATAGTGGCCGTTGATGCAGGGGCCATCACGGAAACGCTCTTTGAGAGCGAACTCTTCGGCCATGTGAAGGGCGCCTTTACGGACGCCCATACGGACCACGTGGGTAAGTTTGAGCAGGCCGATGGCGGAACGTTATTCCTGGATGAAATCGGTAATATTCCGCTGCACCTGCAGGCGAAACTGTTGCGCGCCATCCAGAACCGGAGTATCGTCCGGGTAGGCGGCAATGACTCCAAGCCCATCAATATCCGGCTTATCTGCGCCACCAATATGGATCTGGAGCAACTAGTCCGGGAAGGTCGGTTCCGTGAGGATCTTTACTACCGCATCAATACCGTTCATATTGCCCTGCCGGCGCTTAGGGAGCGGAAGGAGGACATCGTGCCGTTGGCACAGCTGTTCCTGGAAAGGTTCACCGAGAAGTATCATCGGCCTTTGACTGGGATTGCTCCGGATGCGGCAGCTATGCTGACGGAGGGCCGCTGGAGCGGGAATATCCGGGAACTGCAAAACTGCATCGAGAAGGCGGTCATTCTCTCTGACGGCAACGAACTGATGGCGAAGGATATCCAACTGGAGCAGGCCGCCAGGCCGGTCGGCACGACCATCAAGGCGGTGAGCGAGGCTGAGGAAGAAAGGCTGGTCCGCCAGGCGATGGACCGGACGAATGGCAATATCTCAGCTGCCGCGAAGATGCTGGGAATAAGCCGGCCGACGCTGTATGCAAAACTGAAGAAGTACGGGTTATGACCTTCACCATCTGGCATATCATTGGGGCCTGTGCCATCGTCGCAATTATTGTGGCGGTAATATCTACGCTCAGGACCAGACACAAGGATGTCAGGAAGGTGGCCTATATGATGGATGCGCTGGAGGACGGCGAACTGAATTTCCGCTTCCAGGACAAGAATAAGTTCAACCGCACCTTGAACCGCATCCGCACCATCTTCGAGAAGCAGCGGCAGCAGCATGAACAGGATTCCTGGACCAAACTCATCCGGGTCCTTACGCATGAGATTATGAATACGGTTTCGCCGATAGCCTCTCTCTCCGATGCCATGGCGAAGTCCGTGGACGAAAATGGCCACAGCGAACTGGACATCAAGGCAGGGCTGGAGACCATCAGCGACTCTTCCAAGAATCTCATAGACTTTGTACAGACCTACCGCCAGCTCTCCGGTGTGGCAAAGCCCATTCGCAAAGCGTTGGATCTGCAGGAGTTGATGGATAGCGTCA
>JAEEGG010018478.1_pt1 | contig 14167 bp, 7 predicted proteins | sample 9134161 | NCBI WGS metagenome assembly JAEEGG01 (sample SAMN16246543, study PRJNA631951) | gut metagenome | biome: gut microbiome; feature: rumen; material: CR-attached | host: Bos | place: Iran: Karaj | collected 2018-10 | reverse complement strand
TGTCCGTCGAACATCGGTGAACCGGAGTTGCCGCCCGTAATGTCGTTATTGGTAAGGAAACAGAGGTGCATCTTTCCCGTGGTCTTGTCGGTATAAGGGGTGAAATCCTTGGCCGAGAGCAGTTCGTGCATGATGGGTTCAGCCTTGTAGTCCTCGATGGAATCGCCCTTTTTCATCTTTTCAACCATGCTTTCAGCCGTGGTGTAATAGCCTGAGGGCTTTCCGTCGAGCAGGTATTCGCCCACCTGTCCGTAGGAGAGGCGCATGGTGAAATTGGCATCCGAGTAGTGGGGCATGTCTTCTTCCATGCGGAGTTTGGCGGCGCAGAGCATCTTCTCCTGGGCATTGATGCTGTCGGTGATGGTTCCGATTTCATCGGAGAATGTTCCCATGCCCAGTGCACCGAGGTCGATGCCGAGCTGAATGCCCGGGTCTTTCAGGTATTTCTTCTTGCTCACGTAGATGCGCTTGCCGCTTTTCATGAGCATGCTCTTCTTGTAGAGCCAGTTCACATATTTTGTGAAGTCGCCGCGGAACTTGCGGTCGACGGTCTTGAAGCAGTCGGGCCAGTATCTTTCGGGAACCTTTTCACGGTAGTTCTTCATCAGCGCGGCCAGCACTTCCTTGTCGAGCGCTTCGTCCCACTCGTCGCTGTTGTCCTTAAAGACGATGTACTGCTTGCGCGGCTTGTCAACGGGGCCCTGCAGTTCCACGCCGCCGTTGTTGGCTTTCATGGCGCGCGTGACCAGTTCGTTGGTGCGCCGGAAGGTCTCCACATAATAGCAGAGCGCACGGGTGGCCTCGAAACGCTGCTCGTAGAGTTCCTTCAGTTGACTGAAGTCGAGCCGGTCTTTCAGGTATCCCGTAGAGTCCTGATAAGCGCGGATGCGGTTCTCGTAGGCCTGTTTCTGCTGGATGATGCCGATGGAATCGATACATTTGTTCATGCCCATCGAGTTTTTCCAATAGTTGGCACTCTGGGCATATTTGGAATCGTACTTGATGCGAACAGCCTCCGATGCGTCCATGTGGCGCTTCATAATCTGCTGTTTCAGTCCGCGAACCTGCACACGGGTGGCATTTTCGGCATCGCGCATTTCCTTGATGCCATAGGATGACAGGTAGCGGCTGGTGCTGCCGGGATAGCCCACGGTCATCGAGAAGTCGCCGTCTTTATAGCCTTCGGTGCTGACGGGTGCCCACGATGCGGGATGATAGGGCACGTTGTCTTTCGAGTAGCTGGCCGGACCATTGGTCTTGGGGTCGGCATAGATGCGGAACACGGAGAAATCGCAGGTCTGGCGAGGCCACATCCAGTTGTCGGTGTCGCCGCCGAACTTACCCATCGACTTGGGAATGGCAAAGACCAGGCGCAGGTCGTTGAACTGTTGGTAAACGGTGGCAAAATAGCTGTTGCCTTCGTAGAACGGGTCTATCTCCACATGGAGCGTCTGATCTACCTTCTTTATCGAGTCGTTCAGGAAGTTTTGCAGCGAGTCAACGAGTTCGCCCCAATCGTCGTCGGCTATGTTCCGCTTCTTGGCTTCGGCCCGTAGGCGGTCGGTAATGTCTTCCTGCGAACGCATGAACGAGACGAACATGTTCTCGTTGGGCAGTTCTTCCTCGTAGCTTTTTGCGATAAAGCCGTTCAGCATATAGTCGTGTTCCACGGTGGAATGGCTGCGGATGGACTCGAAACCGCAGTGGTGGTTGGTGAAAACCAGTCCGTCGGGACTGACCACCACGCCCGAGCAATAGCCCGAGAAATTCACCACGCAGTTCTTAATGGCATTGGCATCGCTGTAGAGTGCAGTGCTGGGCAGCGAGAAACCTTCCTGCTGCATCTGTGCAAACACCTGCGAGGGCAGGTTATATAGCGTCCACATTCCCTCGTCGGCAACTGCCTTTTGAGAGGAAAGAGGAGAGAGGAGAGAGGAGAGGGAGATGCACAGGGCGATGATGTTCTTTTTCATGTTTTATGGATGGTTTATGATTTGCGGAAATATTTGCCAACGACAGGAAGATTGGACAAGGGAAAGTCGCGCTTTACGATGAGTGCGACGAACAGCAGAAGCAGGACGGTGTTCAAGGCGAGGGCCCCGAACATGCCGAGATTGTGGTTGAGCATCAGCATCAGCACCATCAGCAGGGCGGCAAAAACCACATAGAGAGCAATGTCCTTCAAGGGATAGTTGATGGGATTCTTCTTGCGACCTACGAGGTAACTGAGCGCCATGCAGGTGAAATAGCCGGAGAATCCGCCCCAGGCACAAGCCATATAGCCATAGCGGGGCACGAAGATTACGTTTACCGCGACGAGCACCATGCAGGCAATGCCCGAGAAGATGGCTCCCCAGATGGTCTTGTCGATGAGTTTATACCAGAAGGAGAGGTTGAAATAGATGCCCATCATGATTTCGGCGGCCATGACGATGGGCACCACGCGCAGGCCTTCCCAGTAGTCGCTGCCGATGATGTAGCGCAGAATGTCGAGGTAGGCGATGACGGCCAGATAGGCCAGCAGGGTGAAAATGATGAAGTATTTCATGGCCTGGGCGTACATCTCCTTGGAGTCTTTTTCACGGGCCTTGCCAAAGACAAAAGGCTCGTAGGCATAGCTGAACGCCTGGGTAATCATCGCCATAATCATGGCTATCTTCGAGGCTGCGCCATAGATGCCTAATTGGGCATGGGCATCGCTGGATGTATAGATATAGGGGAAGAGAATCTTGTCGGCCGTCTGGTTCAGGATACCGGCAATGCTGAGCACGAGCAGCGGCCAGGCATAGTGGAACATACGGCGGAAAAGCTCACGGTCGAAGATCCATCGGAAACCGCTGAGCTCTTTGCACAGACAACAGAGCAGGATGCTGGAACAGGCAAGGTTGATGTAGAAGGCATATCCCACGTCCTTTCCGTTGATAACGGCAAAGTAGATGAGGTTCATCGTGATATTCAGTGCGATGTTCAACAGCTTCAGCGATGCAAACTTCAAGGGTCTTTTCTGGTAACGCAGATAGGAGAATGGTATGGCAGAGAAAGCATCGATGCCGACTGTAACGGCCATCACCCAGATGTATTGCGGATGATCGGCATAGCCCATGGTCTGGGAGATAGGCTTGATGAAAAGCAGCACAAGCACGATGAAGGTGAGAGCCAAAGTGCCCACGGTAATCAGTGTGGTGCTATAGACGCGGTGGGGATCCTCGCCCTCCTTGTTGGCGAAACGGAAGAAAGTGGTCTCCATGCCAAACAGCAGGATGACCATGATGAGGGCCGTATAGGCATAGATATTGGTGATGATGCCATAACCGCCGGAGGCTGCTGCCAGTTTTGCCGTATAAAGCGGGACGAGCAGGTAGTTGAGAAACCTGCCGATGATGCTCGAAAGTCCGTAGATGGCCGTGTCCTTGGCCAGTGATTTCAGGTTTGCCATAATTATCCGAAGAATAGATATGCGATGAAAATCGCCGAAATGATGCCTGCCAAGTCGGCCAGCAGTCCGCAAGTCACGGCATGGCGGGTGTAGCGGATGCTCACGCTACCGAAGTAAACGGCCAGCACGTAGAAGGTGGTGTCGGTCGAGCCTTGGAAGATACAGGCCAGACGTCCCACGAAAGAGTCGGCACCATAGGTAGTCATGGCATCGACCATCATTCCGCGTGCACCTCCACCGCTCAGCGGCTTCATCAGGGCTGTTGGCAAAGCTCCGATGAAATCGGAATTAATTCCCAAGGCATCCACGCACCATGCCAGACCGTCGATAAGCATGTCCATGGCACCCGAGGCACGGAAAACACCGATTCCAACGAGGATAGCCACCAGATAGGGGATGATGACGACGGCCGTCTTGAAACCATCCTTTGCTCCTTCGATAAAGGCATCATAGACGTTCACCTTCTTGCGGACACCCGCCAGGATGAAAGTAACGATGACCGTCATGAGCAGAATGTTTGCCACCAAAGTGGAAACCACGTTCATCTGGTCTTTATCCAACTGTGAGAATCCCCAGATGATGCCTGCCACCAAGGCGCACATGCCACCAAGTGTGAGCAGCAAAGTCTTGTTGAGGAGGTTGATTTTCTGATAGAGCGAGGTCACGATAATGCCCGCCATGGTGGAAAAGAACGTCGCCAGCAGGATGGGGATGAAGATGTCGGTTGGCTGGGCAGCCCCCTGCTGTGCACGATAGACCATGATGGAAACAGGGATGAGCGTCAGTCCCGAGGTGTTCAGCACAAGGAACATGATCATCGGGTTGCTGGCCGTGTCTTTCTTCGGGTTGATTTCCTGCAACTGCTCCATGGCCTTCAGTCCCAGGGGCGTTGCAGCGTTGTCGAGTCCGAGCATGTTGGCCGCAATGTTCATGAAGATGCTTCCCGTGGCAGGATGCCCCTTGGGAATATCGGGGAACAGCTTCGTGAATACGGGCGAAAGCACACGGGCAAAGAGATTGATGACGCCTCCCTTCTCGCCAATCTTCATAATACCCAACCACAGCGACAAGACGCCCGTCAGTCCGAGTGAAATCTCGAAGGCGGTCTTCGAACTGTCGAATGTGGAATTCATCATGGCGGGGAAAACTTCCACGTCACCTAAAAAAATAAGTTTCACCAAAGCAATGACAAATGCGATGATGAAGAATGCAATCCAAATGTAATTTAAAACCATGCTGCAAAATTAGTGCAAATTTTCGATTAAGTGAAGAGAATGAAAAACTTTTTCATTATTGAGGTAAAGTTTTTCATCTAAACGTGCAGCATGATAGCAGGTTTTATGTCAAAGCGTGGGTTTTACGGGCAAGAGCGTTCCGTCATCGTTGAATTCTAAGGCGTCGATGCAAATTTCGCGGTTGAAACCCGCATTCCAGTCAAGTTTTACGGCATTCGGGCGCTGGAACCGGTGGTACACGATGCGCCACTCATCTTGGTCGGGGAGTCTTAGAATGGCATGGTGACCAGTGCCGTAAATCTGCTGTTTCGGGTCTTTTTCCAGCAATATTTGTTTTTCAACTGTGGCCTGACGACCGTTGCGGACAAAGGCAGTCGGCGATTCGCTGATGAGATAGCGCACACGGTAGTTCTTCGAACGTGTGTCGTTCTCTGACCAAGTGAAATAGTATAGCCCGTTACGCTCGAAGACGTAAGTCCCCTCATTGTAGTGGAAAGCTTCTTTCTGCGCCCTCGGTATGAGTATGGTGGTGTCTTTCAGGGATACCATGTCGTCGTTGAGCTCCGAACAGGCCAGGAATCCGTTGCCCCAATAGAGATAATACTTGCCCGTCTTGGGGTCTTGGAACACGTCGGGATCAATGGCCTGACCGCCTTTCTCGCTCGATGGACGCTGGCTGATGAGCGGTTTGGCGGAAACCTTGAAAGGTCCTGCCGGATGGTCGGCCACGGCAACGCCTATCTTGCCTTCTGCCACGAAATAGTAGTAATACTTGTACTTTGCCCGTTTACCCTTTCCCTTGACGTGCTTTTCTATGATGCAGGGCGCCCAGCCTTTGCTGTCGGCCCAATCACAATCGGCGGTCAAGTCAATGATAACGCCCTCGTAGGTCCAGTCCTTCAGGTTGCTGGAGGAATAGCAGCGGAAGTCGTGGTTGTTCCATCCTACAGCCCCGTCGGTGGTGGGATAGAGATAGTATTTCCCGTCTTTCTTGGAAAAGAGTATCTCGGGGTCGGCATAAAGTCCCTCAATCAAGGGGTTCTTGGCGTTTGGCTTCAGCGTCAGTACCTCAATGCTGTCGCTCCAGTTCTGCAGCCGATTGTATTCTTCTTCGGTAATGCGCATGAACGAGCCATGCTGCGGACGGTCCACACCTTCTATGTTCTTCGGATTCTTGAAGTTGCGCATGAATCGGTCGGCCTCGCAGATGCGGTAGTTCCTGGGCTTCGATGAATATTCAATGTAGCCAATCATCCACGTGTCGGAACCTTCCAGTTGGAAGGCCGAGACTCCCTCACATTTCTTATTTCCTTCAAAATTCACGTAGTCGTCTTCCACGGGTTCGCTCCACGGACCAGTCAGACTGGGTGCCGTGGCGGTGAACAGTCCGGGTTTTCCGCCTTCTTTCTTAATCATCATGTGCCACTGCCGGTCGGCTTCCACCCAGTTGATGTCGGCATCGATGGTGGCATATCCCCAGTCGAAAAGCAGTTGCGGCTGGGTGAGTTGGGTAAAACTCTCGTCGGCATGACTGTAATACATACGGTCGTATTTCTCCTCGGCGCGGTTCCACATGGAGTAGTATATCATGTAACCGCCCTTGCGGCCGTCGGGCCATGTGAAATCTTCATCCCACACTATCTGCGGAGCCCACACTCGGTTAATGGTACTCCAGTCTTTATACACCCTTTCACCTTGCGGATTGCAGAAAATGGATGTTCCTTTGCGGAAGTCGTAGCCTTTTGACTTCCAGTGGATAAGGTCGTCGGAAGTGAGCAGACAGATGCCATAGTTGTCCCAAGTCTCCACTTTTCCCATTCGGTTGCGCGAAGCCTGCGAGGCATCCATGTCGGTGAACACCATCAGGTAGCCGCTGTCGTCGTGCTTACGGCAGATGAAAGCGTCGCGCGAACGCTTCTCGATGGGCGCCATTTCGGCATCGCTGAATATGGAGTCGCCGTTCAGCAGGTCGTGCCAGTGGCGTCCGTCGCGGCTCAGCGCATAGGCTGTCCATGCCGGACCAGCATCGTTCATGTGGCAGTAGAGATAGCGGTTGCCTTTCTGCAGGTTGCCTTTGGCAAAGGTATTGACTGAACACAAAGACAATAAAACACAAAGAACGAATGAGAATTTTCCTTTCATCGCATTACCTGAGTTTGCAGTTTTGTCTTCAAAGTCTTGAAACCGTCTGCCTCGATGGTGAGCACGGGCTTCGCTGCCTGGCACCCTGACCGCAGGATGACCATTGCCGAACCGTTGTAGAGGCGGCGCTTGTTGGTTACGTTCAGTTCGTCGCCCTTGTGGTCGCCGCTGGAAACGGCTATAATCTCAGCCCCGTCGCTGACCGTGAACGTCAGTTCCTGCTGGGCATTATACACCCGGCGGCCTTTCTTGTCGACGGCGTAGATGCGCACATGCTGCAAGTCCATGCCGTCGGCCTTCCATTCGTTGTTGTCGGCGATGGCCACCAGTTTCACGGCTTCGCCCGTGGTTTCAATCTTGTGGCGGGCAACGATGGCCGATTTGTTGCGGGCAACGGCTTCGCAGTAGCCGTCTTCGTAGGCCACGTTGTCCCAGCGGATTTGGTTGCGCATCTTCGGACTTTTCTTGTCGTTCTGCTTCACCCCCTGACTCTTTCCGTTGACAAAGAGTTCCACCTCGTCGGCATTGGTGTAGGTGATGATGTTCAGTTTCGAGCCCGGCTTGCGGTTCCAGTGGTCGCTCATGCCGTCGTTGCCTGTCTGCACGCCGTTCCACATCTGGTCGCCCTTCGAGTCGATGACGGCGATGTGCACCACGGGTTCTTCTGGCTTGAAGAAACTTTTCATGTAATACGCCTTGGGCTTGGGCTCCAGCGCAATGTCGAACACGCCTTGTGTCCAGCCCTTCATGGGCCATCCCTGACTCTCGCCCAGGTAGTCGATGGCACCCCAGTAGGCCAGTCCGATGACTTTATCCAGGTTCATGGCGAAATAATTCTCGCCCATGGCCGATACCGAAGCCTCGCTTTGGTAGAACTTCATCCAAGGGAATCGCTTGCCGTCGCCGGGGAAATACATATAGCGGTAGTTGTACGACTGCACGTCGGTCAGCATGGCGAGGTCGCAGGGCAGCGAGTCGGTTTCCCAGTTGCGGTAGCGGGGATGCATGGCCACCGTCACCATTCGCGTGGAATCGTAGCGGTTCAGCAGCGTCTTCATCAGCCGGTACATTGTCACACCGAAGTCGTTGTAGGGCTGGTTGGGGTCTTGTTGCAGTTCGTTGCCCAGACTCCACATCACCACCGAGGGCGAGTTGCGGTCGCGCTTCACCCATTCTGGCACGTCTTTCTGCCAAAGGGCTTGGAAGGGCACGCGTCCGCCCGTGTGCTGGCGCGTCCATTTGTCATAGAGTTCATCCACGACAAGGATGCCGTAGCGGTCGCAAAGCTCGATGAATTCGCGACTATAGGGGTTGTGGCTGGTGCGGATATGGTTCATGCCGAACTCCTTGATCAGCTTCAGACGCTTCTCGATGGCACGCGGATAGGCGGCAGCGCCCAGTGCGCCCAGCGTGTGGTGGTTGGCATATCCCTTCAGCAAAACTTTCTTGCCGTTGAGCAGCAGTCCCTGGTCGGGTGTCATTTCAATGGTGCGGATGCCGAAAAGCGATGAGGCTTCATCGACATTTTTGCCGGTTTCATCGGTCAAAGTCACCACGGCTTTATAGAGATTCGGATACTCGCAGTCCCACAGTTGCGGCTGTGCTATTTCGGCTTCGGGCAGCCGTGCCTCCATGGTGCGCGATGCCGTGATGCGTTTCTGCTGCGAGGTTCCCTCATAAACCAAAGCTCCGTCGGGAGCATATATTTTCACGCCCACGGTGGTTTCCTTGGCCTTGCCGCGGTTGGTGAACTCGGCCGTGATGTTTACGAAGCGGTTGTCGCGTGTCGATATGCGCAGCGGATGGCGCTCGAAGTAGAGCGTGGGGTCGGTGATGCGGATGTTCACGCTGCGGAACAGTCCGCCGCCGGTGTACCAGCGCGAGTTGTTAGGTTCACGGGTATCGGCCATCACGGCTATCACGTTGTCCTGTCCCCATTTCAGCCGGCTGGTGATGTCTATTTCGAATCCCACATAACCGTAGTCGGTGCCGCCAATGCGTTCGCCGTTCAGATAGACGTCGCCCACATACATGATGCCTCCGAAATCCAGCAGTATGCGCTTGTTTTTCATAGTTTCATCGGGCGTCAGGTGGTAGCGGTACCATCCCTTGCCCATCTCTTTGAAGCCGCGGCTCGACAACCGGCTCTTGATATTGGCAGCCACGTCGGTGTTGTCGGGGCGCTCCGAGGGGTCGGGCTCCACCCAGGGCTGTTCTATCTGGAAGTCGTGGGGCAGACGGATGCTGCGCCATTGACTGTCGTCGGTACTCACGGCAGCTGCATTCTGCACGTCGCCTGCATGGAATCGCCAGCCCTCGTTGATATTTTTCAGGGTGCCCTGTGCCATCGTTGGCGTGGCATACAGCATCGCCGCCAGGCCAATGGCAGCCTTGCAAAGAATGTTTTTGTGGATTCTTATCATATTATATATCTCTTCTTTTTTATTTCTTCAACACCCTATAATACTCCACGGCTCCCAGCAGGAAGCAGCCCGTGCCGTAGTCTTCGAAGTCGGGAACCTTGTCGTAGGCCAGCGGCTGTCCGGCCGACGGGTCTTTGCCGGTGCCCTGCACCCAACCCAGGAAGCCGTCGCGGTGGACGGCGTCTTTCACCATGGCGTTCCAAGCGCGGTCGCAGGCGCTGCGATACTGCTTCGGTTTCAGTATGCCGTGGTTCATGCCCCAGCTCATTCCATAGAGGAACAGCGCCGTACCCGTGAGTTCCTTGCCGCCGTAGTTGCCGGGCGACATCAGCGACGGATTCCAGAAACCGTCCTCGCGCTGGCAGGCCAGCAGTCCCTGACTCATCAGAATGAAGTCACGCTTCAGACTCTTATAGTATTTCTTCGACTGTTTCGAGAGCTTTGGCATGGCCTCCAGGTCTTCCATCACCTTCACCAAAGCGGCATAAACCCAGCCCGAACCGCGGCTCCAGTAGCAGTTCTGCCCGTCCTTTTCCTTATAGGGAGGCACATAGTCGGCATCGCGCCACCACAGGCCCTCCTTCGTGTTGAACAGTCCGCCGGCCAGCGTGTCGCGGCTCCAGGTGTACATCCGCATGGCATGGTCTATGTATTTCTGCTCGCCCGTGATGCGATACATCTTCGAATAGACGGGCATGGCCATCTGTATGGCATCAATCCAAGTCCACCAGCCGTAGAGCGCGCCGTTGGCCTTGCGGTCGTTGCCGGTCTTCATCTGGTGTGCCAGGTTCTCCTTCACGTGCACAATCATCTTCTCCTGACCGGTCATCATGTAGCGGTCCAGGTAAGTCTGCTCGCAGCACTGGTCGTCGGCGTCGCACGAGGTGATGCCGTTGCGTGCCGTCCACTGGTGGAAGTCGGCCCAGCGGTCGGTATAATCGAGGTAGCGCTGCTGGGCATCCACCTTGTAGAGCTCCATCAGTCCCTCGTAATAGACGGCGCGCGTCCACAGACTGCTGGGACGTATTCTCCCCACGTTGGTGGGAATGGTCGGGTCACTATACTTTGTCATGAAGTAGTCGTTGGCTTTCTGTGCCACGCTGAGCACTTCCTGTGCTGTTTGTGCCTCCATGTTCACGAAGGCAAAGAGGGCAGCAATAATAGCAGATAATTTTCTCATGAGTAGTTTATTTTAGATTGTTATTCTGCTGCAAATATACAAAAGATAATACACAATCGATGCTTTTGGCGCAAAATCATAAGGTAAAAAGTCAGATTTTTGGGTGCTGTCACGTCACATTCTCCATCTTCTGGTTCTCCACATCGTCGGTAATGATGCAGGGGCGCACGTCGGGTTCTTGTTCCGATAAACCGATAATTCTGTAAATTTAATTCTGCTTTTTCGGGGGTAAAACTCGCGTTTTAGTCAGCAAACGCCCGATGGGCCGCAAATTCGCGAGTTTTGAAGAAGTTCTCTTAAATATCAGATAATAAGCAATTTATGAGTATTTCGCCTCAATTCCTTGACCAACGGGAATCGAAAACCCTATCATTTGCCCGAAATTCTCTAGATTTTTTTCATCAATTCTCCTTCGTTTGCTTATCAATTCCTCATCATCTGCAGTCTAAATCATTATCATTTGCTTGTCGGATGGAAAAAATACGCTCATCAAAAGCCGAAAATCCGTTCTTTAATTGTTGTTTTCCCCTTTATCATCTTCTAGATTGGAAAAACGCGTTGTCGGTTTTTTTCAATTTGGCATCATCGTTTTAACTTAACACAGAGATACAGAGGTACAGAGTTTTTCTTCCACTAGGCGTCATCATGTAAATTCGGAAATTTCTTTCTTTTTTACTTGATTGCTCAGCCTGCTATGATTGCCCAAAAGTGTTAAAAAAAAGAAAAATCGCATATATAATAAGGTATATGCGGTTTTTTTGTTCTACATTTGCACCCCAAAATAAATTTGTTTTTTTGATTATGCAGCAAAACTTAGTGATTGTTGAGAGCCCGGCGAAGGCTAAGACCATCGAGAAATTCTTGGGAAAGGATTTCAAGGTGATGTCGTCGTATGGACACATACGCGACCTGAAGAAGAAGGAAATCAGTATCGATATGGACACGCTGGAACCCGACTACGAGATTCCCGACGAGAAGCGGAAACTGGTCAGCGAACTGAAACAGAACTCGAAGAAGGCCGAAAAGGTTTGGCTGGCATCCGATGAGGACCGCGAGGGAGAAGCCATCTCATGGCACCTGTGCGAGGTGCTGGGACTGGACGAGCAGAAGACCAACCGCATCGTGTTCCACGAAATCACGAAACCCGCCATACTGAAAGCCATCGAGGAACCGAGGCGCATCGACATGAACCTGGTGAACGCTCAGCAGGCACGCCGCGTGCTCGACCGTCTGGTGGGCTTCAAGCTGTCGCCTGTGCTTTGGCGCAAGGTGAAGCCGTCGCTCTCGGCCGGACGCGTGCAGAGCGTTGCCGTGAGACTCATCGTTGAGCGCGAGCGCGAAATCCAGCAGTTCAAGAGCGAGCCATACTACCGCGTGAGTGCCATCTTCGGGCTTACCCACGAGGATGGTTCGCAAAGCGAGGTGAAGGCCGAGCTGGACACCCGCTTCAAGACCCACGATCAGGTGGAGCAGTTCCTGGAATTGTGCAAGACGGCACAGTTCCGCGTGGCCGACATACAGCGCAAACCGCTGAAGCGCATGCCGGCACCCCCGTTCACCACTTCCACCCTGCAGCAGGAGGCAGCCCGCAAGCTGGGCTTCACCGTTAGCCAGACTATGATGGTGGCACAGCATCTCTACGAGCACGGATTCATCACCTATATGCGTACCGACTCGGTGAACCTGTCGAGTCTGTGCATCAACACCAGCAAGCAGGAAATCATCAAGCTCTGGGGCGAGGAATACAGCAAGGTGCGCCAGTATCACACTTCATCGAAAGGTGCACAGGAAGCCCACGAGGCCATCCGTCCCACCTATATGGACCAGACCGAGATTCAGGGCACGGCTCAGGAGAAGCGCCTCTACGAACTGATTTGGAAGCGCACAGCCGCCTGCCAGATGGCCGACGCCTTGATTGAAAAGACCACCGTGGAGATTCAGGTGATAAGTGAGGATTCAAAAGCTACGGCTCATCACTTCATCGCCCAGGGCGAGGTGGTGAAGTTCGACGGTTTCCTGAAAGTATATCGCGAGAGCATCGACGAGAGCGAGAACGATATTGAGCAGGACAACGAAGACGGCCACATACTGCCCGACATGAAGAAGGGCGACGAACTGCAGCGCCGCGAGATTACCGCAATGGAGCGCTTCACGCAGGGTCCGGTGCGCTACACCGAGGCCTCGCTGGTGCACAAACTGGAGGAACTCGGCATTGGCCGTCCGTCAACCTACGCGCCAACTATCTCAACCATCCAGCAGCGCGAGTATGTGCAGAAGGGTGACAAGAAGGGCGAGGAGCGCGTCATCACCATCGACACGCTGAAGGGCATCAAGGTAATCCAGAAGACCCGCAAGGAACTGGCCGGAAGCGACAAGGGAAAGCTGCAGCCTACGGATATTGGAACCGTGGTGAACGACTTCCTGATGAAGTATTTCCCCGCCATCATGGACTACAACTTCACGGCAAAAGTGGAGCAGGAGTTCGACGAGATTGCCGAGGGCAAGGAGGAATGGAAGGAGATGCTGAAAGACTTCTACAAGGATTTCGAGCCTACCGTGGAAAAAACAATGAACGCGCGCGAGGAGCACAAGGCCGGCGAGCGCAAGCTGGGCAACGACCCCAAGAGCGGAAAGCCCGTCTTCGTGAAGATTGGCCGCTACGGTCCCGTGGTTCAGATAGGTACGGCCGACGACAAGGAGAAACCGCTCTTTGCCCAGTTGCCCAAGGAGAAAGGCATGAACACCATCACGCTCGAAGAGGCGCTGGAACTGTTCAAACTGCCCCGCACGGTGGGTACCTACGAAGGTTCCGACGTGGTTATCGGAGCAGGCCGCTTCGGTCCCTACGTGCTCCACAACAAGAAATACGTGAGTCTGCCCAAGGGCGAAGACCCCATGACCGTGACACTCGACAATGCCATTGAGCTGATCAACGAGAAGCGCATGCAAGAGCAGAAGAGTCATCTCCGTACCTTCGGCGAGGACGATAAGCTGGAGGTGAAGAGCGGCCGCTTCGGTCCCTATCTGGCCTACGACGGAACCAACTACCGTCTGCCGAAGGCAATGCATGCCAAGGCAGCAGAGCTGACCTACGAGGAGTGCATGGACATTATCAACAAGAGCAAGAAGTAGCTCCCGCCCCGGTGTTATGGTAAGGATTATCATCGTAGGATACATGGGGTCGGGGAAGACCACGGTGGGCAAGGCCCTCTCGAAAGACCTCGGTATTCCGTTTTACGACCTCGACTGGTATATCGAGAGCCGCATGCGCAAGACGGTGGCCCAGATTTTCGCCGAGCGTGGCGAAGAAGGGTTCCGCAAAATCGAGCACAACATGCTGCACGAGGTGGCCGAGTTCGAGAATGTCATCATCAGCTGCGGCGGCGGAACGCCCTGCTTCTTCGACAATATGGACTATATGAACGGGCAGGGTGAGACCGTCTATCTGCAGGCCTCGCCCGACGTGCTCTACAACCATCTGAAGATGGGAAAGACCGAGCGCCCGCTGCTGAAGAACAAGACTCCCGAGGAGATGCAGGTGTTCATTGCCGAACAGCTGGAGAAGCGCGAGCCTTATTACTCGAAGGCCAAGCATACGCTCAACGTGGACCTGCTCGAGAACTACGAGAAAATTAAAATCAGCGTGGCCAAGATGCGCGCGCTGCTCAACCTGTAAATATCTCTATAGCATCTATAAAATCTATAGCATCTATAAAAACCTGTAGCAACTATAATGAAGAAATGGACGATT
>JAEEGG010018476.1_pt1 | contig 14169 bp, 10 predicted proteins | sample 9134161 | NCBI WGS metagenome assembly JAEEGG01 (sample SAMN16246543, study PRJNA631951) | gut metagenome | biome: gut microbiome; feature: rumen; material: CR-attached | host: Bos | place: Iran: Karaj | collected 2018-10 | reverse complement strand
GAGCTGAAGCTTTTCTTCCACAGACTTCCTTACACATATGTGCTTAAAAGCGGAAAGACCGTGATACAGCATATTTACGACACACATTACGAAGGTGCCGAAGACGTAAAGAAGATGAGTGCGTTGTGGCAGGATCTTAAGGGGCTTGTGCCCGATGATGCTTTTGAGCGCGTTACGAAGCGATTCGAACATCAGGTAGAGCATTCAGAGCGCTGGAGAGATGTCATAAATTCATATTTTTACAGAAAAACGCTCATTCCCGATGAAAAAGGAAGACCGTTATATTAAGTTTTGACAATATCAAAGCAATAAATGACGAGCATAGTTTAAGCAATTAAGCTATGCTCGTTTTATATTTAATAATATCTGTTATTTGTGGGAGTATATTTTATGAGCAATCTTTATAAGGATGCAGAAGAACTGGTCGCCAAAATGACGATCGAAGAAGTTGCCAAGCAGTTAAAGTACGATGCTGAAGCAGTGGAAAGGCTTGGCATACCCGCTTACAACTGGTGGAATGAGGCGCTCCACGGCGTTGCGCGTGCGGGAACGGCTACGGTGTTCCCGCAGGCTATCGGGTTAGCGGCAATGTTTGATGACGAGCTTTTGTTTAAGATCGCCGAAGTCATTGCTACAGAGGGTCGTGCAAAGTACAATGCACAGGCTAAAGAAGAAGACCGCGATATCTATAAAGGTCTTACTTTCTGGTCTCCGAATATCAACATTTTCCGCGATGCCAGATGGGGCCGCGGACATGAGACTTACGGTGAAGATCCTTATCTTACATCAAGACTTGGCGTTTCCTTCATAAAAGGATTGCAGGGAATCGATAATTATCCCGAATGTGATACTTTAAAAGCGGCTGCATGCGCAAAGCACTATGCCGTTCATTCGGGTCCTGAGGGTGAGAGACATCACTTTAATGCGAAGGCCACCAAAAAGGATATGGAAGAAACATATCTTCCTGCGTTTGAAGCTGCTGTCAGAGAAGGAAAAGTAGAGTCCGTTATGGGCGCATATAACCGGACCAACGACGAGCCCTGCTGCGGATCGAAAACTCTCATAAAAGATATACTTCGCGGAAAATGGGGCTTTAAGGGCCATTTTGTAAGCGATTGCTGGGCTATAAAAGATTTTCACGAGAATCATAAGATCACGAATTCGCCCGCAGAATCGGCTGCTCTTGCTTTAAACAACGGCTGCGACCTTAACTGCGGCAATACATATCTTTGCATTCTTGCAGCGCTCAAGGATAAGCTCATCAAGGAAGAAGATATGCGTAAAGCATGCGTTCGCTTAATGGCTACGCGCATGAAGCTTGGTATATTGCCAAGGACCGACGAAGAGGCAAATAAGAAAACAAAGGAATATGACGGCATAGGTTTTCTTGAATGCGATACGCCTGAGCACAATGCAGTTTCACTTAAGGCTGCGGAAGAGTCGATAGTTCTTTTGAAAAATAACGGTGTTCTTCCGCTTAAAGAGAGTGAATATAAGACGATAGGCGTTGTTGGCCCCACGGCGGATCTAAGGAGCGTTCTTGAAGGCAACTACAACGGCACCGCTTCCGAATATGTCACAAATCTTAACGGTATAAGGCGGACTGCTAAGTCAAGGATCGTTTATTCGGAAGGCTGTCATCTTTTCAAGGACAGAATTTCCAATCTGGCCAAAGCAAACGACCGTATGGGAGAGGCTGTAGCTGTCGTAAAGAATACCGATATCACAATACTTTGCGTTGGTCTTGATGCCACGATCGAGGGAGAAGAGGGCGATACAGGCAACATGTTCGCTTCGGGAGACAAGATTTCCTTAAAACTTCCCGATTCACAGCTTAATCTTTGCAAAAACGTAATGAAAGCCGCAAAAGAAAACGGCAAGAAAGTTGTCGTTGTACTTAATGCGGGCTCGGCAATAGATATTTCGGAACTTGATGCCGAAGCGGATGCAATCGTAGATTGCTTTTATTCGGGCGGACAGGGTGGACAGGCTCTTGCCAATGTTTTGTTCGGTAAGGTTTCTCCTTCGGGAAGATTGCCGATAACTTTCTATAAAGACGGCGAACAGCCTGAGTTTACCGACTATTCCATGAAGAATCGTACATATCGTTACTTTAAAGGCGAGATCCTTTATCCTTTCGGATACGGCTTAAGCTATTCAAAGTTTGATGTTAAGGCTTCTGCAGAAGCTACAGGATATGTTCCCGGAAACGATGACGATTACGATGCACTTCAAAGGGCAGCGGTAAACGTCAAAGTCGAAGTTACAAATACAGGCGATTATGATGCGGACTGTGTTCTTCTTACCTTTGTTGACAAGTGTCCGGCAGAGAAGCTTTCAAACGGCTTAAATGAAGTTGCGGAAGATAAACTCGATCCCGACAACCAGCCAATAAAGAGCCTGTGCGCATTTAAGAGAGTTTCGCTTAAGAAGGGCGAGACTAAATCCGTAACGCTTCCCGTATCGGCACACTCGCTTACTACCGTTTTGGAAGACGGTACAAGAACATTCTTAAAAGGCGAGTATAAGTTTAATGTCGGATCGAATGCGATCGGTACGATAAACTTGCAATAAGAGTTTTCATATGTTAATCTTACATAGATAAATAGGGAGTAGTTTGCGCGTAAGCGTTTCGTGTTTCGTCATCACGTCGAAAGACCGGGACACGGACTCGATTATTCGATGATACGAGACTATTATCGCTTTAGCGGTAATAGTCTCTTTTTGTAAAAAGGAGCAGTTATGTTAGTTCATATTTTATGGTTTGTTTTAGGACTCATTCTCTTGATAAAGGGCGGTGACTGGTTTGTCGACGGTTCTGTGGGAGTGGCTAAAAAGTTCAAAGTTCCGGATCTTTTGATAGGTGCAACGGTCGTATCGATAGGTACCACACTTCCGGAAGTTATGGTAAGTGCGACCAGTGCAGCTCAGGGGCACGGCGCGATGGCATACGGCAATGCCATAGGTTCCATCATATGCAATACAGCCTTGATCGCGGCTGTTACGATTGCCGTTAAGCCTTCCAAGGTTAATAAGAAAACATTGTTTGTTCCGGTCGTTTTCTTTTTCCTTGCGGCAGCACTTTATGCGGGAACCGCATACATTTCCGGTTCGTTTAACAGACCCTTCGGTTTTATATTGCTCGCACTTTTTGTAGCATACATGGTCATTCTGATAAGGAATGCATTAAAGCCTTCAGCCGATGATGAAGAGTTGGAAGAAGAGGTAGAAGAAGCAGCCGAGAAAGCACGCGCAACTTGGCTCATTATTGTCATGATAATCGCAGGTGCCGCTTGCATTGCCTTCGGAGCGCGACTTCTTATTAATCACGGTATCGCCATAGCGGAAGGATTCGGTGTACCCGAAACCGTTATTGCTCTTACATTTGTGGCGCTGGGAACCTCCCTTCCCGAACTTGTAACGGCTATCACATCCCTTGCAAAAGGACACGGCGCATTGTCTCTTGGTAACATTTGCGGTGCAAACCTTTTCAATATCGTACTCGTATCGGGTCTTTCGATAGCCATCGGACCTTTTAAATTCGATCCTTCTACGTTTTCAACCGTGACGATAGGCGGAAAACAGGTTTATCAGTCACTTGTTCTCGATACCCCTTTGATGCTTCTTGTTATGGGCATCCTTACACTCCCTGCATTATTTACGGGAAAACTTAAAAGATGGCAGGGTATCACACTTTTAGTATTATATATCGCGTTCTGCGTTTACCAGTTCGTATAAGAGGTATATCCATGGCGTTTGACGGAATTACCGTTGCGGCAGTCGTAAAGGAATTAAGTGATGCCACAAACGGTACCAGAATATACAAGATCGCTCAGCCCGAGACCGATGAGCTGTTGCTTACGATCAAGGGCAATTCTACTCAGTTCAGAGTTCTTTTGTCGGCAGATGCTACCCTTCCTTTAGTTTACATAACAAAAGATAACAAGCCGTCTCCCCAGACGGCTCCCAATTTTTGCATGCTTTTACGTAAGCATCTTACCAACGCAAAGATCATATCCGTGACCCAGCCCGGTCTTGAGCGTGTCATCAGATTTGAACTTGAACATCTTGATGAGATGGGAGACCTTAAGCATAAATTTCTTAACGTGGAGCTTATGGGTAAGCATTCGAACATCATCTTTACAGACGATGAAGACAACATTATCGATTCCATCAAGCATATCAGTCATAACGTCAGTTCCGTTCGTGAAGTATTACCCGGAAGAAAGTATTTCATCCCCGGAGCGGAGGATAAGCTCGATGCATTATCGGGCGATAAAGAGACATTTATTTCCCGTATAAAGAATGCTCACATGAGCGTATCCCCTGCGATCTATAAGACATACACAGGTTTTTCTCCCATAATGGCATCGGAGGTGTGCCACCGCGCCAATGTTGACGCCGACGCATCGACATCGTCCCTGGATGACAAGCATATTGAAGATCTTGCGAACGTTTTCTTTCTACTGACCTGCGATATCAAGGCAGGGCGATTCGCTCCCGAGATAGCCTACGAAGGTAAGGCTCCCGCAGAGTTTGCTGCCGTGAAACTCAGCATTTACGACGATCTCGAGAAAGTTTCATACGATTCGATTTCGGAGCTCATATTTGATTATTACAGCAAGAAAAGCATTGTTGTCAGGATCCGTCAGAAATCTTCGGATTTAAGGCGAATTGTTACGACTGCGCTTGAGAGAAACGTTAAGAAGCTGGATCTGCAGCAAAAGCAGTTGAAAGATACCGAAAAGCGTGATAAATACAAGGTTTACGGCGAACTCATCAACACATACGGTTACAGTGTGCCGGAGGGAGCAAAGTCTTTCGAGGCGCTTAATTACTACACAAACGAGACCATAACGATTCCCCTTGATGAGACGATAAGCGTAAAAGACAACGCGAAAAGGTATTTTGACAAGTATTCAAAGCTTAAGCGTACGGCGGAGAACCTGACTACGATAATAGAAGAGGTTACGGCCGAGATCGAGCATCTTCGCTCAATCCTCAATTCCCTTGATATAGCCGAGTGCGAGGAAGACCTTACACAGATAAAAGAAGAGCTTATTCAGTCGGGTTATATAAGATTCAAGTCCAGCGGAAAAAAGGTGAAGATAACCTCGAAACCCTTCCACTATGTAAGTTCCGACGGATTTGATATTTATGTCGGCAAGAACAATTTCCAAAACGATGAGCTTACCTTTGATTTTGCCAACGGAAATGACTGGTGGTTCCACGCAAAGAAGATGCCCGGCTCCCATGTCGTTTTAAAAAGCGGCGGCAAAGAAGTCCCCGACAGAGCTTTCGAGGAGGCTGCCCGTCTCGCTGCCTTTTACAGTGCCGGCAAGCAAAGCGACAAGGTTGAAATTGACTACACGATAAAGAAAAACGTCAAAAAGCCCGCCGGCGCCAAGCCCGGCTTCGTAGTCTACTACACAAACTATTCAATGACCATCGACACGGATATTTCGATGCTTAAGTTGTGTAAAGATTGAAGTTTTTTAGGGATAAATAATTGAATTTACTAATCTTATCACCCGTTTTCGAGAGGATTCGGGTGATAATTTTTTGTCCGGGCTTTTTTATCCCCCTGAAGGAAAAATCGAATAGAGTATTTAGTTGGTTTAAACATACAAAATAAAAAATATTGACTACAAAATGTAAAATATAGTTGACAAAATGTAACAAGAGATGTATTGTATGATCATAACCGGTTGAAACATGTAAATTTTGCTTTTGATAAAACAGGAGAGATGACATGAACGAACAGGAAAATGTGATGAACACATCGACAGACAAGGCGTATACCGCGACTATTCTTTCGGATCCGTCGGAACTTGGAAAAACGGAAGAGAATAAAAAGATAATTACAAGGACGGCGATTGTTTTCTTGATCGCAGGAATTCTTTATCAGGGAGCTCAGTTGCTGGTGGCATATTTATTTGGTAAGTTTGCACCCGAGATTCCGGAGAAGTACGGATCGACTTTCACGATGCTTGCTGTGCTTGCAACCGATCTTTTGATCATGCTTCCTGCTTTTTACTTCCCTTGCAGGAACATTCCGATCATGAAGGGTAAACCTTCGAAGATGTCGGCGGGCATGTTCTTAAGCGCGATATGTATCATGTACGCTTTTGGACTTCTTGGTTCCATTATCGGTTCAAGGATAAGCTTCTTTTTGACAGACAACAACACAAACCTTTTAACTGAAGGAATCGGCGGCGGAAGCACACTTTTAAGATTCCTGGTAGTGGGAATAGTTGCTCCGGTCTGTGAAGAGCTGGTTTTCAGAAAGATCCTCATAGACAGACTGTCGCGTTACGGAAATGCATTTGCGGTGCTCACTTCGGGCCTTATGTTCGGTCTCTTTCACGCAAACCTTCAGCAGTTCTTTTACGCGATGATGCTTGGAGTGATATTCGGAATCATCTATGTAAATACAAGAGATATCAAGTATTCCATTATCCTTCATGCGATTTTTAACTCATATACTTCGATCGTTGTTTTGTGGGCAATGGAGGGTTACGGAACAGATTTACTTAAGACACAGATATATAACTTCTCAGTAATCATTGAAATATTGCTTGGAGTTATCGGTGCGGTCTTGTATATTTATTTCAAATCAAAAAAGAAGATCAGGATTGTTGAGAATGCCGTTGAACCGGGAGAAGTTTCATATATGTTCGGCAATATCGGATTGTGGATATTCTACATTGTGATGATCGCATTAACTGCATTTATCACCATAAGGATGTCGATCGCAGCTTAAGGCGAAGGCGTTTTGAAAGGAGAATTCATGAATACTTTGAATGTAGTGTTGTTTATTATATTGGTTGTGGGGGTAAGTGCATTGGTAACGATCGCGCTTATCATGCTCTCGCGTACCAATCACTCGTTAAAAGGTGAGTATGACGAAAGACAGCAACTTATGAAAGGAAAGGCCTTCAGAGCCGCATTTTTCACGGGACTGGGGTATTCGCTTCTGGTATTTCTCCTGGATATCGTAGGTTGCAAAATTCCGATGGAGACCGGCCTTCTGATTCTTACAGGAGGTATGTTATCACTTGTGGTATATGTTACCATCGCCATCATGAATGATGCATATATCGGACTTAACGAGAAACTTGGTTCCACACTTGGTTTGTTTGCGTTATGCGGAGTGATGAATATCATTCCGGTCATCATGAACATCAGGTCGGGAGGTTTTGTAAAAAACGGTGTTCTGACCAACAGTTTTGCGAATGTCATAATATTTGCGATGCTGTTTATAGTAAGTGCGGTACTTGTAATAAAATATTGCGTAATGAATCGCGGGGAGGAATCCGATGAAGAATCTTAAAGTCAAAGCGGCACGCGCGGGCAAAGATCTTTCTCAGGATGATCTGGCAAAAATATGCCAGGTTTCGAGGCAAACGATAAACGCCATAGAAAAGGGAGATTATAACCCGTCGATAAAACTGTGCATTGCGATCTGCAAGGCACTTGATAAAACTTTGGATGACCTATTCTGGGAAGAATGATCATATAGAAGAATGAACTACATTAGGAGGATAGTTAGAAATGATTGAGATCAACGGACTCACTAAGATATACAAGCTTAGTGCAAAGAAGAAAAAAGAACTCAAAACGAACAAAGACGTAAAGACCGCAGTCAACGATCTTTCTCTGACTGCCAAGCCCGGCGAGATAACCGGACTTTTAGGCCCCAACGGTGCAGGAAAAACAACAACAATGCGTTGCGTGGCAACACTGCTTAGCCCTACAAAAGGCGATATTAAGGTTTGTGGCTACGATACGGTAAAGGATGCTCAAAAAGTAAGAGATTCTATATGTTTCCTTACAAATGAGATCAAACTCGACGAACACTTTACGGTCGATTATCTTTTTACATTTTTCGGAAGACTTAAAAACCTTGATGAAAAGACTATCGAGGCTCGTAAGAAAGAGTTGTTCGATACCTTTAACATGAACGATTTCAAAGACAAAAAGATTGAGGAACTTTCAACCGGTATGAAGCAGAAGGCTTCAATCGTGGTTAATCTTGTAAACGATCCCGAAGTCGTTATATTCGATGAGCCCACATCGGGTCTTGATATCGTAACGGCAAGAGTGGTGCTTGATTATCTTAAAAAGTTAAGAGCAGAAGGAAAAACTGTCATAGTTTCGACTCATATCATGCCTGAAGCAGAGAAACTCTGCGATAAAGTAGCCATGATAATCGGCGGACGTAAAGTAATAGAGGGCACCATTCCCGAGGTTTTGGAAAAGACACAGACCGGCGACCTTGAGGACGCGTTCTTTAAACTTTACATGGAAAATAAAGATTCGGATAAGGAGGAAGAATAATGAATAAGATATCACTTATCATCAAAAAAGAATTGTTCAGAGTATTCTCCGACAGAAAACTTATCTTCAGTTTATACATACTTCCCGTACTCATTATGTTTGCAATCTACGGACTTATGGGCAAGATGATCGGTTCCATGCAAAAGGATATTGATGAGCATACGGCAATTGTCACCGTGGTGGATGCGACGGAAGATCTTAAGAGCGCCATCGAATTCAGCGGTTTCTCGGCAAACGCAGACATCAACTACATCGATTCTGCAGCTTATGCTACTGCTAAAGAAGACATTATTGACAGCATCAAAAAGGGCGATGCGGATCTTTGCGTAGTAGTTCCCGACAATTTCAACAAAACGGTGGAAGACTATGTTAACGGCGGAAGCACACTTCCCACCATCGAAGTAAGCTTCAATGATTCAGAGAACTATTCTTCTCAGGCTTACAGCATATTTACAAATGCGGTACTGGGAACATACAAAAATCAGCTTCTTTCAAAGCGTTTCGGCGATGTGAGAATACTTGACGCAATGTCTGTCAGCACCGTTATCCTTACAAAGGATGAGCAGTCCAACTCACAGTTTATGAAGATGCTTCTTCCTTACATGGTTGTACTTATGCTCTTTGCGGGAGTTATGAGTGTCGGCGTCGATGCCATAGCAGGTGAGAAAGAAAGAGGAACGCTTTCCAGTATGCTCATTTCTCCGGTAAAAAGAAGCGAGATCGCAATCGGAAAGATAATCTCAATGGCCATTCTTTCAAGCATTTCGGCCGCGGTTACCACCGTATCCATGATCGGAGCATTCCTTGTAATGGGTAATTCCGGCGGATTTGAATCAATGGCAGGAGGAGTTTCTTTCTCCTTTGCACAGATCATTGAACTTTTGCTTACAATGCTTGCCCTTGTAATGCTTTATGTAGGTATCATCGCACTTATCGCAGTATATTCACCCAACACAAAGGCTGCAAGCTCCATCATCTCACCTTTGTACCCTCTTATCATTATCATGGGTATGATGACGATGTTCAGAACAGGAAAGGAGACTCCTTTCTACCATTATGCGGTTCCCGTATACGGAAATGCTCTTGCCATCAGCGATATTTGCTCGAATGAACTTTCGGTCGGAAACTTCTTCATTTCATTCTGCTGCACACTTGCTGTCGGCATTGTGATCACGGTTCTTGTAACACGTGCATTCAACGACGAGAAGCTTATGTTCAACGCATAAAAAAGTTTATGATTTTAAGCCCCAACCGTTTGGTTGGGGTTTTTTTATGTTATAATCTCTAAAGAGTATTACAGGGGGGCGATTATGAGAATAATCCATACGGCTGATCTTCATCTTGATTCCAAGATGACTGCAAATCTTTCCAAAGAAAAAGCAAAAATGCGAAAAACAGAGCTTTTGAACACGTTCGTGCGAATGGTTGATTTTGCGGTAAAGAACGATGTTGAAGCGATACTTATAGCGGGCGATCTGTTTGATACGAAAGTTGTATCGGCGACCGCTCTTAATGTTGTGAAAAACGAGATTACATCTCATCCCGATATTGATTTTTACTATATCAAAGGAAATCATGACAAAAACGGATTTTACGACGAAGCAAGCGAGGAGGTTCCGGATAATCTTAAGCTCTTTGGCGATGATTGGACATGCTATGAGCTGTCACAAAGCGGGAGAGTAAAGCTTTACGGTATCGAACTTACCGAAGGAAACTCCGCGCGTGTTCAGGAAGCTTTCACTCCCGACCCTTACGACATAAACATCGTAATGATGCACGGTCAGGAATCGGAGGCAGTGTTAAAGGATAAAGCCGAGATAATAAATCTTAAGCTCTTTAAGAATAAAGGCATTAACTATCTTGCTCTCGGACACATTCACGAGTATAAGTGTGAGCCGTTGGACGGAGAGGGCAAGTATTGCTACTGCGGCTGCCTTGAGGGCAGGGGCTTCGATGAATGCGGGGATCACGGATTTGTTCTTCTTACCGTGGATGAAGAAAAAGGTACCGTTACCGATGAGTTTGTTTCTTTTGCCTCAAGGAGGCTTTACGAAGTTGACGTCGACATTACGGGACTTTCCATAACACCCGAGATCTTGGCTAAGACCGAAAGCGAGCTTTCGAACTGCGGAGCAACAGACAGAGACCTTGTTAAGATAGTGCTTAAGGGCTCGGTTGACGTCGAGTGCGAGAAAGAACCCGAATATATAGTGAATACGCTTAAAGACAATTATTTCTTTTTGAAACTGTACGACGAGAGTAAACTAAGCGTTGACTACGATTCATATATGCTCGACGAATCTCTAAAAGGCGAGTTCGTGCGCCTGGTCAAAGCTTCGGACTTAAGTGACGAAGAAAAAGCTAACGTTATAAAGCAGGGTATTTACGTAATTTCCGGAGGTAAGTTGGAAGTATGAAGATAGAATCGGTATACGTTGAAAACTTCGGAAAATTACATGAGTTCAAATATGACTTTACCGAAGGCATTAATGTCATAAAAGAAAACAACGGCTGGGGAAAGAGTACTCTCGCAGCCTTTATCCGTGCGATGTTTTACGGATTTGAAGGAGACGGCAGACAGAAGGTCACCGATAACGAAAGAAAGCGCTTTAAACCCTGGCAGGGCGGCGCCTTCGGCGGAAATCTCGTGTTTGAGACGAAAGGAAAACGCTACAGGATAGAGCGTTCTTTTGGCAGCAAAGCATTGGAAGACGAGTTTAAACTTTTCGATGCGGACAAGAATGTGGAGAGCACCGATTTTACCGAGAAGATAGGGCAGGAACTGTTCCATATCAATTCGACGTCGTTTATGAACACCGTTTTCGTGAGCCAGAACGACAGCGCTTCCAGTGCTGCCACCGACGACATAAATACTCGTATAGGAAACATAAATGACACCATCGACTTAAATAAGTTTGAAGCCGCCGACGGTGTACTTAAAGATGCACTCAATAAGCTTTCCACCACCAAAACGGGAAAGCGCGGAAAACTTAAAGCGGCAATAAGCGATATTAAGGCTGCCATCAATGCGGGGCTCGGAGTTGAGAAGTCACTTGACGAAACCATGGCCCGTATAGATGAGCGCGAGCTTGAACTTCTTAAATTAAGGGAAGAAGAAAAAGCACTCAATATCGAAAAATCCAAAGCGGGGAAAGCTGCCGCTGCGATAGAGATAAAGAAGCGCCACGAAGAGCTTCAAAAAGACATAGCCGATAAAAAGGCCGAACTTGATGAGGCAAGAAGTTTCTTTAAGGGTGAAGTTCCCGAAAAGGCCAGAATCAAGGAACTGCGCGATGCATCCGACGAAATGTCAAACGCAAGAGCGGTCATTGACAGCAATTCGTTATCGGAAGCCGACAGAGAAGCATATTACAGACTGTCCGATACGTTCAAGAACGGACTTCCCGATGCAGACGAACTTGCGGCTCTTACCGAGAAGGCAAAGAGAAACGAAGAGCTTAAGCTTAAGAATGAGAAGCTTTCCTTAAATGATGACGAAGAAGCGCGCTTCATGGAATACGAAAGGTTCTTCTTAAACGAAGGAAAGCCTACCGGGATGGCAAAGAGACTTGCCACCAAGTGGGGTGAAAAGCCCGATCACGAGCACAAAGCGGAAAACTTAATGATACAGGCAATAAGGCTCAGAGAAGACATATTGCTGACCAAAAAGAAGAGTGCATTTACGAAAGCACTTTTTATAACGCTCGCGCTCATATGTTTACTTGTGACAGTGCTGTTGATACTTCCGAAGATACCGAGCCTTTCGTTCGCTACAGAGAACGGACCGGCTACCGTGTTCTTTGCGGGGCCTTCCGGGAAACTTTATATCGTGACGGCCTTTTTATCCATACTTTTTATGGCACTTACGGTAGTCGTAAAGGTTTCTTTGTCACAAAAGATATCACCGATGGAAAAGAAAAAAGCCGATCTGACAGATGAAGCGGATAATGAGCAGATAAAGGTCGGCCTTATAGAAGATGAAGTTGTCGACTATCTTAAAGCCCACAATATGTTTACGAGTATGGAAGAGGTCGGCGGAAAACTGTGGGAACTTAACAGAAAGGCCGTTGATTACGAAAGTCTGCTTGAAAAGAGAAAGAACCTTTCGATACTTGAGAACAAACAGAGAATCATAGATTACGACAATGAGATAAGAGATTATCTTTCGAGGTTCTCGATCGATTACGACAAGAATAACGGCGTGATGGAGCTTAATGAGTTAAGGAACAAGGCCGAACGCTACAGAAATCTGAAGAAGACCGACGATGAATTAAGAAGAGCGGAAGCAACGTTTGCCAACAATAAAGAGGCGGTATATGAGCAGCTTAGAGCATTTTCCTTTGAGCCGCTTATGAACATCAAAGGTCAGATCGAAGACATTTCGCAGCATTTGGACGCATATCTTGTAAAAGAAGACATCTACAAGGATGCACTTGCAAAGAAAGAAAAGTTTGACAGCGAAAACGACCTTTCTGAGCTTGATTCCTTCGATCCGGGAACGCTCCGAACTCCGGAAGAGTTAAATGAAAAGACTGAAGCACTGAACGAAAAGATCGATGCCCTCACGAAACTTATCAATACCGACAAGTCGACTTTAACTTCACTTAAAGAGCGTTACGATCAGCTTCTTGACGACAGACAGACGCTTGCGGACTACGAGGAAGAGCTTAAGAAAGCGGAAGAGGATGCCGAGCTTTATTCAAAGACCAAGCAGTTCTTAAACGACGCAAGAGACAATCTTACAATGCGTTATATAGGCCCCCTCAAGGACGGCTTTGATAAGTATTACGGACTTATCGGAAACGATTTTGGCGATTATAATCTTGATGTGAATCTGGTGCTTTCAAAATCAGAACAGGGCGCCAGCAGAGACAAAGACCTTTTGAGTATAGGGTACCAAGATCTTTGCGGCTTCTGCCTTCGTCTTTCTATGGCGGATGCCATGTATAAAGGTGAAAAACCGGTATTGATTTTTGACGATCCCTTCGTTAATCTTGATGACGAGAAGATGGTGGGAGCAAATAAACTGCTGGATGAGATAAAGAAAAGATATCAGATCATTTATCTTACATGCCGTGAAAATCGTTTGTAATTATTGGAATTATAGAAAGAAGGAAATGAAATGCTGGAACTTAAGAACATATGCTATGAAGTTGAAGATAATAAGGAGATCCTAACGGACATAAATCTTATTATCAATGACGGCTTTGTGGCGATAACCGGGCCTAACGGCGGAGGCAAATCGACTCTTGCCAAGATCATTGCCGGTATAGTTAAACCCACATCCGGAAGGATCATTTTGGACGGAGAGGATATAACCGACATTTCCATCACCGAGAGGGCCAAGAAAGGGATAAGTTTTGCATTTCAGCAACCCGTTAAGTTTAAAGGACTTACGGTCAAGGATTTGTTGATACTTGCGTCAGGTAAAAAACTTTCCATCGATGAGTCATGTAAGTATCTTTCGGAAGTCGGACTTTGCGCAAGAGATTACATCAACCGCGAAGTTAATGCATCGCTTTCCGGCGGTGAGCTTAAACGAATCGAGATTGCCATGATACTTGCAAGAGGTACCAAACTTTCAATATTTGATGAGCCGGAGGCCGGTATCGATCTGTGGAGTTTTAACTCCCTAATAAAGGTATTTGATAATCTTCACGACAAGATAAACGGTACGATCGTCATTATCTCTCATCAGGAACGCATACTTAAGACTGCCGACAGGATAATAGTATTGGGCGGTGGCAAAGTATTAAAGGAAGGCACGCGAGACGAGATTTACGATGATCTTATCGGTGATATCGGCGGCGGTGTCTGCGGAAGACTGGC
>JAEEGG010018471.1_pt1 | contig 14170 bp, 13 predicted proteins | sample 9134161 | NCBI WGS metagenome assembly JAEEGG01 (sample SAMN16246543, study PRJNA631951) | gut metagenome | biome: gut microbiome; feature: rumen; material: CR-attached | host: Bos | place: Iran: Karaj | collected 2018-10 | reverse complement strand
ACAGGGAACTGCGACAGATGACGCGCTTTGTGGCCGACATCAACAAGGTCAAGACTGAGCTGAGGAATCATCTGGAGGCACTCGCACATAGCGAGACTGCGGAGAAGAGCATCGTCAAGCACTATAACAAACTCATCGACGAGATAGACAAGCAACTGGTCAGCAACCAAAAGGCCATTCGCGAGAAGATCAAGCAGGAGCCAGGATTGTTTGAGCGTATTGACCGCATCACCACCATCAATGGCGTAGGCTTTATGACTGTTGTCACAGTGGTTGCTGAGACCAATGGCTTTGCGCTGATAACTAACCGCAAGCAACTGACAAGATATGCAGGGCTTGACGTTCCTGCACATCAGTCAGGACCTGTTGACCCTAAGCGTCATATTTCAAAGCAGGGCAACGTACACATCAGGACGGCACTCTATTTTCCCGCTATTGTCAGCACTCAGTATAATCCTCAGATGAAAGATTTCTATGGGCGCCTATGTGCCAGGAATACACAGTCGAAAATGATTGGAGTAACAGCCACCATGCGCAAGCTACTACTGCTCATATACAGCCTTTGGAAAAGCGGAGAGAAGTATGACCCTACACGTGACAAGCCTGCATGTGATAAGCAAAAGAAAGAGGCTGAAACCACTGAAGGCCAGCCTCACGGGATAGACGTTGGGACACTGGCTGAAGAATAGCCGCAGAACGCAGTCTTCCCTTGATGGCTGCAAAGTTAATCAAATCCTTTTAAACAACAAAGAAATAATCACAAAAACATAGCATACTGCTGAGGAAAACTAGTGCGACAGCACCCATAAGCATCAGAAAACAACGCCACAAGGCGATAAACGCCATACGCTGATTGGTACATGGGAAACCGCCAAGCATTGATTCTCACATCACAGCAGAGCCCTGTCGCAATTTACATTGAAAACAGGGCATGAATGCTGCGTGTAAATGCAATTAAATGACAAGAATTGTTAAAACGCCTCACTTTTCATCACAAATGTTTGGTTTTTAAAACAGTATCTGTCCCATTGGCATCGAATAGGCAAGCACCATCCTTAGTCTAACCCATCAAGCAGTATGAAGGCGGCCCAATACTTCGGGTCGCTCCATTTTTTGTTCTGCTGTTCACGCACCGAACGTTTCGCCAATTCCAGCGCCTCACGCTTTGTCTTACCACCTAGCCAATGCTTGTAGAACTCGGTCATCAGAAGACACGTCGCTGCATCGTCAACGGGCCAAAGTGACATCAGTATGCTTTGTGCACCAGCTTTCTTAAAACCGCGCTGGAGGCCGAACACTCCATCACTCGTAATCTCACCCTCACCAGTCTGACAAGCGCTGAGAGTGATAAGATTAAGGCCTCGTAAGTCAAGGTGCGATATCTCCGATGCTGTCAGTATTCCGTCGTCAGTTCCTTCGGGAATCACATCACCTTGAAGTACATTGTCCGCACCAGCGAAAAAGAGGCCGCAATGCGACAGGGCATCTGCAGTTACATCGTCAGTAATGTAAAAACCATGCGTGGCGATATGGACAAGCTGTTTGTGCCGACCGTCAAGACTCTTAAACGATGCCTCGGTACCATCTTTGCCCAAAAGCAAATCTGCGTGCATTCCTTTATTGCCTGCAGCGTTGACAGTCTTTGCAATCACCTCGGCCTCAGTCTTCGTTCCTGGCAGGTAATCCAGGCCAACCATGGCACCTCTGGTCATGCGCATAGTAGTCCCAGCACCTCTCGTCTGTGGATAGCGCTTCGCGTCCTGCTGCATCTCAGATACTGAAGCGCTGTATGCCAAGCCACCATAGATGACTGCGTCCGCTCCTCTGTCATCACCAACGTTCAGTGCCAGCCAACGGGTAGATGACAGACGGTGCATTCTAAATACTTCGCCAATAGAGCGTCCATCGGCCAGCATATGAGACTCAATGGGCAACTGGTATAGCAGCCCCGTTGGCGAGAAATAGATGTCTTTCACATTGTTGCCTGCCATTTCAAGGATGGGTTTCCATATCCTTTCCGCCAAATTATCAGACGACGAAGGAATTTCTCGTGCCTCTACGAGAGGAACAAATCGAACATGCTGCCAGCGTGGCGACATCATCAATGCTGCATACATCGTACTGTCTTTACCAACACGGTAATCCACAAACTCAACAGCGATATCCGTAGGCTTTAGTTTCGCCTGAACATCCTTGGCATTGACTTTCAGAAAGTCCAGAAACTGATAGAGAGTGCTAGCCGATGTGCCCAGTGCCCTTTCCATCCTGTCGGCCTCCAAGGTGGCTTCAGAAGCATCTTTGGGTAGCGTCTTCGCATCAGCAGCCTTTATTCTCAACCGCCGTATCTGTTGGTATGCCGCCTTTAAGTTGTCATCCCTGTCTATGGCGCGCTGTAAAGAACTTTCAGCCGTCAACAAAAGACCTTTGGCAAGAAGCTGCTGGTTGTACAACGCATCTGCGAACGAGCTTTGCCTCTCTTCCATCTTATGCGCGAAAGCAAACATCTGGGTTGTTTCCGGCATATACTTGTTCCAATACGCAGAACGCTCTGATGTAGTCAAATAGGCGAAGTTTCGCTCTATGTTCTTCTGGATAATACCGAATACCTGTTGTCGGTCATGCAAGGCAACCTTTTTTTTGTTATAGAAACCTGCCAAATTGGAACGCAGGCTATAGGCTTCCATCGTTTCTGAGTGGAGAGGGCCAAAGTAGTCAATGGCAGTGTTTACACAGTTGTCGGCCGCATCCAGCGCTTCGTCAGGCTTCCCCCAGTTGTAATAGGCAATTGCCATCTTATACCAGGTGATGCTAAGGTCTGATTTCCCCATCTCCCCTGCCTGCTGAAAAAGTTCAAGGGCACGACTGTAATCGTCAACAGACCGCTGATATTGCTTCATACGAAATAGCCCCTGCCCTCGGGCACTATAGTAGTCTGCCAGTTCCTTGAGTGGATAGCCTTCCGTTTTCTCAGAACGTGCTATCAAGGCTGTCAGCATAGAGATGCCCTCCTCGAATTGCCCATTCTTAACTATATTGGTAACCGCCTGTCCGTAAGTCTCCACATCTCCCTTGTAGGCTTTTAGTGACTCATTGTTCAGCTGTGCACCTCCAGCCCGCTGTTTCCAGAGAAGCGCTTTGTCATTATCAGGAATGGCATCAGTATAAAGGGCACTGAGCTTTTGAGCTGCGAGATGGGCATAGGACTTTGCATCCTTTGTGGAATCGCCATTACACAGACTGTAGCTTTGCTCCAAATGAGATATGGAAGCCTGAAAACGTTCCGACTTCAACTCAATATCACCCAACCGATAGGCTGCCTTTCCCATTATGAGACGACGATCTGCAACGCCATCACACTCGCCCATGATTTGTGTCAGCAAAGCTTCAGCCTCATCGTTCCGGGAGAGTTCCTGTAAGGAAGAGGCTCTCGACAACTGTTCCTTGAGCCGTTTTTCTGGAGCCTTTGCAAGTTCAAAACAGCGTTCTGCCTCTAAACTGAACTTCACGGCCAGCTCATAGTCACCACGGTTCGTTCGGATATTCAGTGCCTGCACACTGTTCCACTGCCCCATCCATGAATAGGCCATATAACAGGCTTTAGAGTCTGGCTTGGCATCCTTAATTGCCTTCTCCAGATAGTCTTTCGCCACAGGGTAGTTTTTCTCCTGCAGTGCCGCCACACCTAAATACATATTGTTGATGGCTATGCTCGTCCTGACGGAAGGAATCAAACTCTCATACTCTGTGCCCTTTAACTCTGCGCAAACCATCTCATAACAGTCAATGGCTTTCGCATACTCTTTCTGGTCATGGTATTCTTTTGCCTGATTCATGAACGTATGGTAATTCTGGGGCTGTGCCCATACCGCCAACCCCCACAGGCACCAAAGAGCCATCGTCATAAGTGGTCTCATCTTCATTCCTTCATTATTATATCTGTTAATAATCTCATATCAGTCTAATGCGTCCAGCAAAATAAAGGCAGACCAGTATTTCGGCTTGTCCCATCCTTTTTCTTTATGCGAACGTACAGCCTGCTTGGCTATTTCCAAAGCATCATGTTTGGTTTTGCCTTCACCAATCCAGTGTTTGTAGAACTCGGTCATGAGAAGGCAGGTAGCCTCATCGTCTACCTTCCACAGCGACATGAGGATGCTGTTGACACTAGCCATCTTGAAACCACGTTGGAGGCCAAAGACGCCATCTCCCTTAATACTTCCCTTACCTGTCTCACAGGCACTGAGTACGACGAGGTCCAAACCTCTGAAATCAAGGTTGGAAATCTCAAGAGCGGTTAAGAATCCGTCATCGATACCGGCGGGCAATGTTTCGCCAAACCATTTATAGTCTGCTCCTGCAAACAGAAGACCGCTCCTGACCAGAGGGTGATTGCCAAGATTAAACCTGTTAAACGTGGAATCCTCCTCATTATAGAAATAACCATGTGTGGCAACGTGTATCAGTCGGGGGTGGTGGTTGCTTAGCCTCTTAAACGATATCTCTGTTCCCTTTTCACCAGTATAAGGTACCGCATGCAACATCTGACTCGCCCCGTTATTAATAGTAAAGACGATGCTGTCAGCTTCCATTTTCGTTCCTTCAAGGTAGTCTATAGCATCCGCTTCCCGCAGGGCACGTTCTTTTCCCATAGATAGATAGGCCAAATCAACTTTAGCATCACTTTGGTGTAAGCGGGCATCAGCTACAATGTCTTCATATTCCATATCGTAGCGCAAGCCGCCATAAACAGCAGCTTCATGATTATCCCTGTTATCTCTTTCGAGAACCAATTCTCTAGTCGAGGATAATCGATAGACAGGGAACAAATCAGAAATACAATAAAAGACACCATTAGACAGAGGCTTTACGAAAGGTAAGAATTCAATTCCTACCATCTGTAACTCACCGTCGGCAGAAAAGAATACACGTCCATCGCCTTTCTCAGGAAAATACCGAACGATATCATCAGTCCAGATAGCCTTGCTCAGCCGCCATAGGTCGTCGGCCCGTTCTTTGGTATAATGTTCCAGTGAAATTCTGCTCATGGCCACCTCCAACGGCATAAAGGAAGTTTTAGTTGACACAAAATCTTTTAGTTTTACTACCTTTGGTGATTTCCAATCCCGTTTCAACAGAATCGCCCCATAATCTCCATTTATCGTTTGGTAAAACTCAATGGCAATATCTTTTTCAGACAGTTTCGCTGCAACATCCTTCCAACCTATTGACAGATGGGGAAGTTCAAAACGTTGTCCCTGCTCTTCCAATGCATGCAAGATGGCATAGTCTAATGAGTCAAGCGAACTCTGTGGCGCTTGTTGATTGGACAGCAGCTTCTTCAATTGCAGATTTCTCATCGCTTCTGCATTACCGCTCTTGTTGATGTAATTCTCAAATCCAATTGATGTGTTCAACAAGAGACCTTTTGACAACAGCATAGCATTATAGGCAGCGGAAGCAAGTGAGTTTTCTCCACCACGCTGACTTTTTCTACCTGCTTTGTGGGCGAGGGCAGTCGTCTTATTGATATAGCTGATTGCTTTTTCCCAATACAAAGTCCGTTCCGATTCGCTTCTTGAGCAGAATTCTTGCTTTATTCTCTCAACATAAGCATCAAATCCCATATTATGATAGCGATTAGACTTTCGGTAATTCAGTCGCTCGGCATATAATCTGGAAATATCAAGTAGAGCATTAAGATATACCTCACTATGTTGGCCCAAAAACTCTCTTTTCAGTTTACACGCAGCCTTTGCACATTTAAGTGCTACAAAGTCGCGCTTTGCATTGTAGTTCAAGCTTTTTTCTATGTCTAACCGAAGTATTTCATTTATCGTATCACGACCTTCATATGGTCCTATTCCGTGATGTCGAAATAAAACAATACTTTGGCCTAACAGCTCTTCTGCCTGAACAAAATCACCACATTCAGCACATACCATAGAACACCACATTACGCAATCTGCATACTGCTTACTATTTACGGTATAGCATTGCTCATATAGATGAAGGACATCGTTTAACTGGCTATCTACTTTTTTGTTATTCTTGGCAAAAGAATCGTAGATTTCTTGTTGAAGCAGTCTTATTTTATCAGTCATCTTTAATGATACTGTTTGCGCATTGCCATCTACTTCAAGAAGCATATATATTAGTAAAAAGACGAAGTATTTATACATCAAAAACAAGTATTTACGCATATTCCGAACCCATTATCGTAAGAAAATTTTGTAATCCCTATTTGTGCGTGATTATTTACATTAACGATTAACGCTGATTGGGTGTCCATTCTTTCGGATTTCTTCTTGACTCTTTCACTTAATAAAAACAACGGGAAAGAAGTTGCAGCTGCCAAAGCGAATGCAGAAGGAAGGCTAACTGCCAAAGACCAATCGTTAGATTCTCCAATCAACACCATTGAAGCAGTAGAAGCCATAACAGCAATAATCGATGCGCCACGCAAATCTTTAGACTTCATTTCGAGTTTTCTCTTTTTGTCTATTAAATCATAGTTGTAATTATGGCGTAGAAGACGACTATATTGATAATAATTACTTGAAAGTGATGGATATGTGGATCCTATAGAATCTGCGACATCTATTACATCATTACCAATAATGAACAGGCCTTCCTTTCTTTGGCCATTTACTATGAGAGAGGTCAACAGCAAAATGGGAATAATAATGAATTTCTTTTTCATTTTTTCAATCTCCTATAAAATGTGATGAATTAATACGTCTCTGGCCATTACTGAACAGGCGATAGGATAACATCAACTCTATTCCATATATAAGGTTAAGCCTTGTATACTCCATATTGTAAAACGCCACCTTATCAGCCACCAATGGTTTTGTGAACCACCAGACAAATCTAGCCCCAACAGTATAATTTGTAAGTCCAAATCTATATCCATAATATAGGCCCCAATTAAACCGTCTAAAGCAATCTTCATTGAGACCCTCATACCCTGATTGGTTATCATTATTTGTATGGGTTCCCAAGAGATAATTTGCCTTAACCCCAAACCACAAATATGTTCCTGCTCCAATATCTAAAGACAGACTATGAGTATAGACGCCAGAATTGTCAGTCAATCCGACATCGTAGGTAAACAATCCCAAACGGTAGCCTACTTCAAACGAAAGGCCTCTCATCTCTGTTCCACAACCGACGTTAACAGAAGAACAATGTAAGTCCCCCTTTCTCCCTTTATACGATTTAGATATAAAAATATCCCCAATATTATTATAGCTTCCTGCAGCCCAAATATACACATTTGTTATAGGATAATTAACGGAAGAAGCAGACAGGGGACGTACTATCATGCCAGAGTTCTCTTGGGCCAATAGCTTATTGACACATAAGAAGATGCATAATAATAAGAATAATTGAATTGTCCTCATTTTACCCTATGCTTTTTTTATAATAAATATATTTTATAGCCCGAACATAATACTTGTTTTTTTTGAGACATGATTCCTTGTCCATCATGCTTACATTATTAATCGTCATTGGAACTGCTAAATCCTTTCTATTGTCTTTACCATTTGATGACATACAAGTATCAAAGTTCTCATTACATGTCCAATAATAATTATTCTCTTGCATAAGAGTAGCGCCAATATCCTTTAGTGCTTCGTTAAGCTTACTAAGATTACTGTGTTTCTTTAAGACAGCATACTTCTCATATCCAAATATTGCCGCAAGTTCACTTCGGGTAGGCAATCTCCAACAACTTGAATTTGGAGCTACGTCTTGAGGATTTTTCTCCGCACACCAATTCATCGCTGGATAATGATTAATACCTTTAAGCGTCATAATTTGCAACATCGAAAGACCAAATGAAGGATTGTCCTGCATATCTTCCGTGACGGAATCCTCTCTGAAAACTGCATCATTTAACGGGCCCCATGAGAGGTAAGCCTCATCTGCAGAGATAACTATTATTGTTTTATTTGAGGAGTTGCTGGTGTCTGCATAACATACAATTCCTTCATTGCCATTAGAATCAACATAATAGTCGTACAACCTATAATTTTCTGTTCTTTCATCAACGATAACATCGGCATCTTCTGTACATGACAGAAATGCATATATTGCCATTATACTAAAAAATAAAAATTTCTTCATAATCACTTAAAACAGAACATTTGTAATACTCAAAGATTTACAATCTATCTTAGCTATAAAAGGACGATGTGAATCGTTGTAAATGAAAAGTTTTTCACTCTTTCTTCCATACTGATCTGTAATTGTTAATACTAATGAAAGAATATTTGTTGCATAGTTTGTTGTAACAGGAACGACAACGTCCTCACCATTGGGAAACATTGACTCATTCTGTATTATAATAGAATCTTTTCCTGCGATATTACTGAGGTAACAAGATTTTTGGTGAGTAACCGTTAGAAGCATATGATAAATATCACTCGTATTTGTTAAAACAACAAAACCATTGTATGTTATCGGTGACAGACGAACACTTATGGTTTGATTTGAAGGCGCTTCATATAAAGATGCATATATTACTGAGTTATACTTGATTTCATCTTGCATATTAAAGACTGTCATATACATATATTCTAAAGAAGCGGTCTCCAACTGGTACCATGTTTCATAATAACCTACATAAGAATCGTATTCTACGACATCGGCCATAATAATAAAAGTATAATTCTCATTTTTCAACAGGTGTTTCATGGTAATCTCAACGGGAGAGAAGTGTTCAACAATCCGTGTCTCACCCTGTTGAAGGGTACCATTATTATCATAACAATATACTACCACACGCAATCGCTGATTCAATTTCAATAAGGTATCTGCCCCCAGATAGAAATTACCGTCATTATATGCAAGTATATCTGAAAACAAATTATCCGTCTCTATTTGTAGTGTAATACTACGATGTAAGGTATCATTTATCTCATCAAAATTATCCTGGCAAGATGCAATGCCTAGAACAAAAAACAATAACAGAATCTTCTTCATAGGCTACAAAGTAAAAAGATATGTTAAACTTAGACCAGTCCTTTGACGCTCATATATTTGCGTTCTTACCGCTTCAAAATTGTACTTAGTTGATTCGAAGACATACTTTTGGTGAAATGATGGTGACATGTCGTATTCATAATATGCTACTATTTTCCAGTCGTGTACAAGAATCCCCACAAATGCTCTTATTGTGGCATGTTTATTTCCAATTCTACCATCAATCTTTGAATGGGAAGAGTTTCGATTTACATATTGTGCAGAAATGGGCAAAACATAGGACAACCGTCCTCCCAAAATCGGACATCCGTTCTTCCACCGTAAAGGATGGAGTTCACCAGTTCCAAACACACAAAATTGTTGAAGAGAAATGTCATCAGTATTATTAGACTTTAATGAGTTGAAAAATTGGAAACCGACTCCTGTTTCAAGACAATACCAATTACGAAAGGAACCCACGCCAACAGATATAACAGGGGCGATGCAATAGTTCTTGTTTACTGACACATCAAGCCCTGCCTGGCAATGCCACATGTCAACATTGCGGAATCGCTGTCTTATTGTTTTCTCTTGAGAAAAACAATGCATTCCTATGAATGACAGCAAAAGGAGAAGAATATATCGATACAAATCTGCCATTAGTTTTGCTTGCTTAATGTAAAAGGAAGCGTAATCGAAGTGTTTTGATTTAGGAGAATTCTTCCATCGTCTGTGTAAAAAGCAAATATCAAACCTGTTTTGTCATTTTCAATCATAGAACGAAAAAGATAAGTACCATCTTGCTGAAGAATTCCATATGCTAATTCTGTTGAAGAAGACAACAAAGTATCACCCAAATTATTTAGATACCAAGCTTTCATGTAAGTCTTTCCATGAACTGACTTACCATCTATCCTTTGGTAGTTAGCGTCAACTTGTTCATCATTAATCATAAGGGATGCATTATATGGATTATAACGGATTGTGAAGTATTTTGTAATCCCAAATTCTTCCCATCCAGCTTTTATGGTTTCATTTGCTACTTTATTACTTAGCCTTGCATTCAATTGTATTTTTCCATCCTCACTAACTGCTTTCCACTTTCCGACGACTCCTCCTACTATATATAGATAAGATGCCAAATAAGGATATTCACCCAATTCAAATGTATCAGAACGAGCATAATGCCCTGTAGGTTTTCCTTCACTATTTAAACCAATAGCAAATGAAAGATATTTTTTTTGCCTGTCACTATACTCCCCACTCCCCAAATGAAAATAATGACTTATTGATTCTGTATGAAGTTGATTATCTTCTTTCCAAAAGGCATTAGTGTCATCTGTTCTCAATCTTTCGTGATAATCATTTGTGGCATGATACAGAAAATCTTCCATGCTACTAAATCTGGAAACGAAAGTAGGTTCATATTCGTAGACAAAGTATTGTTCCGTTGACGATTTGTCAACATCAACTGTAGTCATAGAATAATAGTTACCTTCATATAATAGTTTCCCTCGATAATTAACTTTCCATTTAGGATTTATCGTAGCGGTAAATATTTCTCCAGGAATACGGAATTTTGTTGAAGCAGGTTGACCATATCTCATATTCTTCGACGTTATGCCAAAGACAACAAAAGTGTATGTTTTATTTGGGGCTAGACTATAAAGTGTTATAACTTTCTTCTTTTGACTAAGCAACGGTATATCATCATTTTTTGAGACATACTCATTTATTATCTGTTCAATATCCGATAGTGTATCTTCCACTAACAAGCCACAGTATTCATCTCTATTAGTTCCATTATGGGTTATCGTGACAACCGGCGATTTGCCTTCCTCGATTGGGACTGTAACACTAACATGGAAAACGACCTTCCGTATAGATTCAGCATCCTCAGAACACGAACACAATACGAAAGAAACCATAAAGGCAATAATTACAAATGTATATCTCATAGACAATCGTAATTAGATGAACATCCTTCTTTTTCAATTACTTATCACCACAAGACTGCAGTCCTTCTGACCACAATTGATGATCTCCAGCTCAACAGTATTCTTCTTATCCATGGGCAACACAAAGGAGGTCTTGCGCTGCGGCATACCCGTCCTTACTGCCTTGGTATCGTCGTGGCGCTCATCCAGGCCGGCACTGTTGGTGACACGGATGCGCATAGTGACCAGACCGCCCGCCTCAGCCACAACGGCGAGTTCCTGACGACCCTTCGAGGAGAAGGTCCACTTGGTACTCTTGCCTGCCTTGACGAAGCAAGTCTTGGTATGGATTCTTCCATCGGTAAACTGCCCGCGCTTGGCCGTAGTGCGGTTCATGCCGTCGGCCTTGTCATAGACGGCTTTGCCCTCAGCAAGACTGTCTGCAAAGGCCTCGTTAAAGACGAGATGACCATTCAGCGAGGCTATCGTGTCATCCTGGCATTTCAGCTGCGTGAAGTTGGAAGCGCCTACCTTCTTCAGGGCATCGGCCGACTGCTTGATGGCGGCCGGGTCATTAGCGGCCACCGCATCGCGTATGGCAATGCAGGCGTTAATGGCGGCATCGATACTCAGGTTGTCAGCCACATCATCCTGCGACCATGAAGACTGGACGCAGAACAACATTAATAAAAGTAATACAACTTGTCTCATATCTCAATTACTCAATCTCTCAATTTCTTCTGATCACAATACGGAAACCCATCGTGGCGGCCGTGGCATCATTGTCAAAGGGGGCACGGGAGCTCACGGTCACTTCCCCCGCGGGCGACAGATAATTGCCGCCACAAACGGTAAAGGGTGAGTTATCGGCACCTGGCGAAAATGCCGTATTACACAACTCGCTGACATTGCCGCTCATGTCGTAGAGGTCAAGCGTATTGGGCCACTTACCCTGCTGACCATCGCTCGCATGGACCTTTCCGCCGGAATTGTCCTTATACCAAGCGACAGAGTCGACATCGTCGCTGCCCGCGTACAAAGAATTCTCATTGTTCGATCCGCCATGGGCCGCATAGTCCCACTCCTCCACAGATGGCAGGCCGACACTCAGGTTGGTCATGTCGCCCAAGTCAACAAGGAACATATAGATGTCGCCATACGACAAACCGGTCATCGGAAGCCTACGCTGCGACGCGTCGCACGACTCACCCTTGATGCCATACCACTGTCCCACAGTAAACTCATACTGACTCATCCACAGGGTGTCCTTGCGTATAACGGACATCTGCTGAAGCAGCGTGTCGATGGTATTCATCTGCAAAGCCGTCAAGTCGGGCGAGAACTGCAGGCCAAAGATGTTGTGACGCTCCTGTATCTCGACTCGCAACTGCTCGAGGGCGGCCGCATCGGCCTCCTCTCGGTCCTTGGACTTCTGGTTCTGCCAGAACCATAGACACGTGCCAAGAACCATCAGCACGACCGCTGCAACGCCAGCGATGCCCAGCCACTTCATAAACTTGTGATGCGCCACCTGCCTGCGCAGCGTCTCCTGGGCACTCTCATAGTCAGCATCGACATGAGCAGCGACATTCCGCTCGCCTAAAGTTGGCACCAAGCGGTTCTTGATCATCAGATCGATGGTGATGCCAAGCGTCTGACCGAAGCCAATCTCAGAGAACTGGGTCAAGCCGACCATCTCCCTGATAGTCTTCGGAATCTGCTTATCCTCTGTATCGTTCGGAAAACCGTCAAAACTATTGTCAGGATTAACGGGAACCAAGTGCTTACCCTGCTCAATGGCCAGCAGGATCTCCTGGCGTACCCAGTCATCCTCGTTCAAACAACGTTCCATCGACTGCTCCGACAAGACGAGCATGAACACGGGAGCTGCCTTGATAGCCGCCTTGATATGGTCGCCGAAGACGCCGTCGGTAAGCTCATCGTAGTCTAGAAACACCTTATAGCCGCGCTGCATAAGCATCAACTGGAGAATGCGCGCATACTGAGCGCCCCCTACCCTGCGGTAGCTGATGAATATATCGTACTTGTTTTCCGTATTAGGCATAAATTTGGGTTCAAGATTGTTTTAAGTCGTAATCTGGGCACAAATATAGTGAAAAAAAAGGAAAGGACAAGGGAAATGGGGAAAAAGTTACAAATAAAAGCAATAAAAGCAACAAAAGCATGAAAATAGCAGCAGAAACGCTAAAACAGAACCTTAATGTAAGGTGTAAGGTTGTCAGGTTTTTAGGCACAAAAAACCTCACGGCAGGAATCCTGTCGTGAGGTAATTGTTAATTCTTTGCAAGACCTCCGCGAAGCGCCTGAGCACCTACGGAGCGCAAGAAAGCGGCCGCTCGACATCCCGAAGGGTGGCGCTTGTTCCGCAGGTCTCAAGAAAGCCGAGCGGTGAATTGTGAATTCTCCGCTCACATAGCGATGGGACCGTGTCCCATGCAGCTCGTGGTGGTGATGGCCGTCAGCGCGGCGGTGAGGGCGGCAATCGCAATGCGAATAACCGTTTCCCAAATCCTACCCTTCATCTTCATACTCGATAATCCTTATCTCGTATCTCTTATCTCGGCTTCAGCCGTTAGGGCTCGGGCTCGGGCTGCTTGGCAGCATCAATCTGCGACTGCGCCAGGTCGCTCCATCCGAGGACGGCGTCCTTGTTCAGCTCGGCGCGCGTGTACTCACCGGTGGCCTGCGCCAGGAGCTTGATGTTCTTCACCGCGTTGCCCGTGGGCTTCATCAGACCGGTCTTCGGGTCGCGGGCGGTCTTGGGACCGATGACAGCCTTGATGACGATGTCGTTCGTCGAGTCATACAGCGAGTTCACGGGCTGGCTCTCGACGGAGGCCTTGAAGATGGCGAGATCGTCGATCTTCACGCAGTTGCCGTTCAGCGTCTGCTCGCGGACCTCCTTCACCATATCCTTCAGGATACCCACCAGCGCACCCTCACTCCAGTTGGTGTTGTGCACCTTCAGCAGCTTTGCCAGGCCGTTCAGGTCGATGGTCTCCTTGTAGGAGGCACGTGCGTACCACTTCTTGTAGAATTCAGACGTCTGGCGGTTGTCTTGGTAAACGTTCAGTTCAATCATAATTCAGTTCAGTTTTTTGTTTAGTTTTTGTGTTGGTTTTTGTTACTTTGGAGCGGCATTGAGGGCGCCCCATTCCCCCTCGCTAGCGTAGTGCAACTGCGGTGCAAGGTGAACGCGGAGACAAGCTCGCTTGGCCTTCGCTGAGCCGCAGCCCGCAGTCGCC
>JAEEGG010018469.1_pt1 | contig 14172 bp, 13 predicted proteins | sample 9134161 | NCBI WGS metagenome assembly JAEEGG01 (sample SAMN16246543, study PRJNA631951) | gut metagenome | biome: gut microbiome; feature: rumen; material: CR-attached | host: Bos | place: Iran: Karaj | collected 2018-10 | reverse complement strand
TGTCCGCAGATGAAAATCAGGTCGTGCTCACGATAGTAGTTTTGCAAAATCTGCAGCGGTCTCCATGTCGTCTGGTGGTTTTCGTCCTTGGACCAGTGCAGCGGGAAGTGCGCCATCACGAAGGCGGGCTTTCCGCTTTCGGCTGCCAGCGCGAGGGTGTCCTCGAGCCAATCAAGCTGCGTTTCGGTATAGATACAATCGTCCGTGACACCGGTTTCGAAGCCGAGGATGATGAAGTAATAGCCGTCGATGACTTTGTAATAATAGGGGTTCTCCAGTTGGATGTCATAAAAGGCGTCCGTGAACCGGTACCAGCGTTTCATAATCTTCGCCGGGTCGCCTTCGCCGTTGCCGGCGTCATGGTTGCCGAGCACGGGCAGGATCGTTTCGTTCCGCAAAAACAGCGACGTCAGCCCGTGGAAGATCACGTTTTCAAAATACTGACCGCACATGACTTCGTCGCCGAGGAGAAGGATCAGGTCGTTGCCGCTCTTGTTTTTGTTCACGTTCTGGATGCCCTGCGTGAACGCGGGATAACGCGGCCAGTTGTTCGTTTCCACATGGACGTCGGAAAGGATGGTGAAATTCAGCTTGCAGTTTTCGGGGTCCTTGATGTCGAATTCCGCGCCTCCGGTTTTGCCGAAGATGAGGACCACGACAACGGCTACGATCAGCGCCATCGCGCGCAAGGGAATATACTTGATTCTGCTCATGAAAGGTCGCCTCCTGTTGTTTTTTCTCATTATAGCACACCGTCCCGCCGCTTTGCAAGCCTTTTTTTCGGCGGTGAAACCGATCCGTAAAAACAAAAAAGCAGCCGAGCGTTCGACTGCTTTTTCTGTTCATGAAGTTCCTTATTTCAGGGTGACCTTCGCGCCGGCTTCTTCGAGCTTGGCTTTCGCGGCTTCCGCGTCGTCCTTGCTCATGCCTTCCTTGATGACCTTCGGCGCACCGTCAACGGCGTCCTTCGCTTCCTTCAGGCCGAGGCCGGTCAGAGCGCGGACTTCCTTGATGACAGCGATCTTGTTGGCGCCGATTTCGGTCAGCTCAAGATCAAACTCAGTCTTTTCTTCCACAGCGGCACCGGCAGCTTCAACCGGACCGGCGGCCACGACGGCGGCAGCAGCGGAAACGCCGAATTCGTCTTCCACAGCGTGGACCAGCTCGGAGAGTTCGAGCACGGTCAGCGTTTTGAGTTCTTCAATGATCGCAGTAATTTTTTCAGATGCCATGGTTGTTACCTCCAAATTTTTGATAATAGTTAGATTGGATTATTCAGCAGCTTCTTCAGCGGCCGGGGCTTCTGCCTCTGCGGGAGCAGCGGCTTCTTCGGTTGCCGGAGCCTCAGGCTCGGCAGGGGCAGCGGCTTCTTCCTCGGCGGGAGCAGCAGCTTCTTCGCCGCCCTTGTCCACGATCGCCTGAATGGCGCGCGCGAACGCGGAGATCGGCGCCTGGAACGCACCAAGCACCTGCGCAAGCAGAACTTCGCGGGACGGAAGCTTTGCAAGACCGGCGATCTTTGCGGTGTCGATGACTTCCTGATCGAGGAAGCCGTTCTTGATGTTGAATTCCTTGTGTGCGTCCGCAAACTTGCTGAGGATGCGGGCGGCAGCGACGTAATCATCTGCACTCGTGGCGATGGCGGTGGTACCGTCAAGGACGGTTTCCAGACCGTTCAGCTCTGTGGCAGCGATGGCAAGACGCAGCAGCGTGTTCTTCACGACCGTGTATTCCACACCCGCTTCGCGCAGCTCCTTGCGGAGCGCGGTGTCGTCGGCCACGTTGATGCCTTTGTAATCAACGATGACGCCGGCGCAGGCGTTCTTCAGACGTTCGGTGAGCGCAGCGACAACGGCTTGCTTGCTTTCCAAAACTTTAGCACTGGGCAAATGAATTCACCTCCTGTTAGTATTTCGCCCTTTGGGCGCTTGAACTGAAAAGTGCCTTTTTCTCATTTCCGAGAAAAAGGCACACATAATCAATTATACAATCAACTATGCTGCTTGTTCCTCGGCAGGCGGCAAAATGCCTTTCAGTCAAAACACCTGCTGTCTTCGGGCTGACAGCTTGCTTATTATACCGCACGGGTCGCCCCGTGTCAAGTACTTTTTTGAAAAATTATTCGGCGGCCTGCGCAGCGGAGCCGACCTTGTTCGGGTTGATGCGAACGCCGGGGCCCATCGTCGAAGCGACGACGCAGGAGCGGATATACTGACCCTTGGCAGCCGCGGGCTTCGCCTTGATGATGGCGTCGAGCAGCGTGTTGAAGTTTTCGTTCAGCTTTTCAACGCCGAAGGAAGCCTTGCCGATCGGGCAGTGAATGATGTTGGTCTTGTCAAGACGGTATTCGATCTTACCGGCTTTCGCTTCGGTAACGGCCTGCGCCACGTTCGGGGTGACCGTGCCGGCCTTCGGCGAGGGCATCAGGCCGCGGGGGCCGAGCAGCTTACCGAGACGGCCCACGAGACCCATCATGTTCGGGGTCGCGATGGCAACGTCGAATTCCATCCAGCCTTCGCCCTGAATGCGGGCGACCAGGTCTTCCGCACCGACGACTTCCGCGCCGGCGGCTTCGGCGGCCTTTGCGTCGTCGCCCTTGGCGAAGACGGCCACGCGCACGGATTTACCGGTACCGTTCGGCAGAACGACGGCGCCGCGGACCTGCTGGTCGGCGTGGCGGGAGTCAACGCCCAGGCGGACGTGCGCTTCGATCGTTTCGTCGAACTTTGCGGTCGCGGTCTTGATCGTCAGTTCAAGCGCTTCCGCAGGATCAAAGAGAGCCTGCTTGTCAAAAAGCTTTGCGCTCTCCACATACTTTTTACCATGTTTCATAATTTCATCCTCCTGTTGAGTGGTTCATCGGAATCTCGTTCCTCCCACCCGGAATCAATGGAATCGCTTTTGGCGAATCAGTCTGCGACAACAACGCCCATGCTGCGGCACGTACCGGCGATCATGCTCATCGCGGTCTCGACGGTGGCAGCGTTCAGGTCGGGCATTTTCTGTTCGGCGATCTTGCGGATCTGGTCCTTGGTGATGGTGGCGACCTTCGTCTTGTTGGGCACGCCGGAACCGCTTTCGATTCCGCAGGCCTTCTTGATGAGGACGGCCGCGGGCGGCGTCTTCGTCACGAACGAGAACGTGTGGTCGGCATACACCGTGATGACGACCGGAATGATAAGTCCGATGTCATTCTTCGTGCGCTCGTTGAATTCCTTCGTGAACGCCATGATGTTCACGCCGTGCTGGCCGAGAGCCGGACCGACGGGCGGCGCCGGGGTGGCCTTGCCTGCAGGAATCTGGAGCTTGATCAAGCCTACTACCTTTTGAGCCATTTTAATTGCACCTCCAAAATAATGTGGTTGATGGCGATCCGACTGAAAGTTTTTTCGGATCTCCCACAGAGGACGAGCGTCCTCTCGCTATAACGAACCGGCCCAAGCCGTCATTATACCGTGTGATCAGTTGATTGCGGTTTCGATCTGGTCCAGATCGAGCTCCACCGGCGTTTCGCGCCCGAGCATGGAGATCATGACCACCACGACCTGCTTGGTCAGATCGATGGAATCCACGATACCGCTGTAGCCGTCGAACGGGCCGGACAGAATGTTGACCAGATCGCCGACTTTGTAATTGACTTCGACCGATTTCTTTTCGATGCCGAGTTTTGCAACCTCGTCGTCGGTCAGGGGAACCGGCTTGCTGCCCGGGCCGACAAAGCCCGTGACGCCCCTGGTGTTGCGGATGAGATACCACGCCTCGTCGGTCATGGCAAGCTCTTCGTCTTCGAATTCGCTGCGGCGGCGGTAGGAGCACGCAACCTTCACCAGCACGTAGCCGGGGAACAGCTTGCGCACCACTTCCCTGCGCTGATCCTCGCGGATCTCGGTGACCGTTTCGGTCGGGACGCGGACTTCGAAGATCTGATCCTGCATTTTGCGGTTTTCCACCGCGGTTTCAATGTTTGAGGCCACTTTGTTTTCGTAGCCCGAATAGGTGTGTACAACAAACCATCTGGCGTTATCTGCCATCGTGACACCTCCAAAAAGCCCGTTTATTCCGCTGTCGTCGGTTCCGTCGCCGCTTCTGTCGTGTCGGCTTCTTCGTCAGCCGCGTCGGCTTCGTCTTCCTTTTCGGAATCTTCGGCTTCTTCGCCGTCGGCTTCGTCGGCGTGATCGTGGTCGTCAGCTTCTTCTTCCGTTCCGTCGTCTACCGTGTCGGAAACGGTCGTGTCGTTTGTGGCAAGCTTTTTGAGGCCGGTAATACCGGCGGAAAGTCCCTGGTCGATTCCGTAGATGATCAGCGAAAGAATGGCGACCACCAGCAGGACGACGCCGGTGCTCTTGAGCACCATCTTGGCGTCCGGCCAGACGATCTTTTTCACTTCGCCGCGGAAATCCTTGAAGAACTTTTTGACTTTGCCTGAACGGGCGCCGGCGTTCGGTTTGTCTGACTTTTTCTTGCCCTTGGCAGCTTTGGCAACCTTTGCCGCCGCGCCTTTTTCTTCGGCTGCGTTCAGTTCAGCGTCGGAATCGGGGACAATTCTGTTTTCGTTGTCAGCCATGCTTCTGTCCTCCCGCTGTTTACTTGGTTTCCTTGTGGAGCGTGTGTTTCTTGCAGAATCTGCAATACTTGTTCATCTCCAGACGTTCAGGGTTGTTTTTCTTGTTTTTCATCGTGTTGTAGTTGCGCTGTTTGCACTCCGTGCAAGATAATGTAACCTTTACTCGCATGTTCGGCACCTCCATAATCGGAATAATTTGACCCCCGGGTGCGCTTCCCGCAGGCCGGTAGACCTCCCTCCGTTCGGGCACAAAAAGAAAGCCCTCTCGCAGAGGTAGAAAGATTCTATCACAATCTTCCCCGTTCGTCAAGGGCTTTTTTCAATTTTTTTAAAAAGTTTCCGTCGCGCTTCAGTCAACGATTTCGCAGGACTTGATCACGATGGGCTCCACGGGCGCCGTGGGCACGCGGTCAAAGCCGTTGTATTCCCGCTCGATCTCGCAGAAGGCGTCCACGGTGTCCATGCCGTCGACCACCTTGCCGAAGGCCGCGTAGTCGCCGTCGAGGGAATAGGAGACGTCGTCATAGCAGATGAAGAACTGGCTGGAGGCCGAATCCTTCACGCTCGTGCGCGCCATTGAGACCACGCCGCGGGTGTGGCTGAGCGTGTTCTGCGAAAAGCCGTTGGAGGCGAACTCGCCCTTGATCGTGGGCGTGTCGGCGCCCTCGCCGCCCTGCGCCATAAAGCCGGGATAGACGCGGTGGAAGGTCGTGCCGGCGTAATAGTTGCTTTCCGCCAGCTTGAGGAAGTTTGCCACCGTCTGCGGCGCGTATTCGGGATAAAGCTCAATCGTGAACGTGCCGCCGTTTTCCATTGTGAATTTGACTTTCTTGTGTTCCATCGTCGTGTTCTCCTTTGTGTCGTTTTGTTCCGGCTGCGCTTCGGTGCTGCCGGAAGTGTTTTCGGGCGCCGCCGTCGTGTCGGGCGTCTGCGCCGGTTTGCCGCAGGCGGCAAGCAGAAGCACCAGCGCCGCGCACAGCAGCAGGCAGAGGATCTTTCTTTGTTTCATTCCGGTTTGCTCCTTTCGGATCACGGCGCTCCTATATTTATGGAAAGCGCCGCTTTTTCAGCTGAAGGTATAGGTTTCGCCCGGCTTTGCGCTGAACGTCGTCACGCCGTCTTCAAAGTCGGTTTCAATCTCTGCGCCGTCTGCGTCCTGCACCAGCACGATCTTGCCGTCATAGAGCAGGCGCACCGTGCCGCCGTCGCGGGCGCAAAGGGTGCCCGTTTTCAGCCGGCCCAGATCCCAGGTCATGCCGACGGTGATATTGCCGCGGGCATGCAGACCCGTAATGGAGCCGCTGCGCCAGTCCTTCGGCAGCGCGGGCAGGATGCGGATCAGGCCGTTGTGACTTTGCAGCAGCATTTCCGCCACGCCGGCGGTGAAGCCGAAGTTGCCGTCGATCTGGAACGGCGGATGGGTGCCGAAGAGGTTCTTCATGATCGCCGTTTTGAGAATCGTCGCAATCATTTCGTCGCACTGCTCGCCGTCCCGGAGCCGCGCCCAGCAGCAAAGGCGGTGCGCCATGGCCCAGCCGGTGGTCTTGTCGCCGCGGCCGCGCAGCGAGACCTTCGCCGCCTTCTGCAGCCCGGGGGTGTCGTCGTCGATCAGGGCGAACGGATAAAGGCCAAGCAGGTGCGAGATGTGGCGGTGGAGCTTTTCCACGCCGTAGCCCTTGCCGCCGCGCGGAAAGCCGTCCTCGTCAAACCACTCTTTGAGCTGGCCGTGTTTGCCGACCTGCAGCGGCTGCAGGCGGTCCTTCTGCGCCTTGAGCGTTTCCACCAGCGCCCGATCCACCTGATCGCCGCAGCCGTGGGCTTCCATCACGCCGGCGGCGTCGATCACCGCGTCGAACAGCGCATAGAGGATCGTCTGGTCATAGGTGCAGCCGGCGGTCGCGGGGCCCTGCTCGGGCGAGCAGCCCGGCGCGTTCACGAGGCGGCCGCTGCGCTTGTCTTCGCAAAGCAGCTGCGAAAACAGCCGCGCCGATTCCTCCATGGTGGGATAGACGGTGGTTTTCAGCGATTCGAAGTCGTGGTCAAAGGCGTAGCAGTCATACATCTGCACCGCGGCCCAGGCGCCGTTGGTCGGCTCCCAGCCCCAGCGCCAGTCGGAGCCGGGACCGCACATGCCCAGCGGGCCGGTCTGCGTGTGGGCGACCCAGCCGGTGGGCTCGTCCAGCGCGGGATCCTCCATGGACGCCGCCCTGCCGACGCCGAGCGTCTTGGCGGCAACCAGTCTGCCCGGCCTGCGCAGCGAGGCCACGTAGTCGCGGAACGGACCTGCAGCCGCCGGAACGCCGGCAGCATAAGCCGGCCAGTAGTTCATCTGCAGGTTGATGTTCATGTGGTAATCGGCGCGCCACGGCGGGTCGTTCTTCGCGTTCCAGATGCCCTGCAGGTTGGCGGGCAGCGTGCCCTCGCGCGAGGACGAAAGCAGCAGATAGCGGCCGTACTGGAACAGCAGCGCTATCAGCGGGCGCTTGAATTCGCCCTTTTTGTCGAACCGTTTGAGCATGAAATCGACCGGGTGGGCGCCCTGCTCTTCGCCCAGCTTGAACTCCACGGCGCGGAACAGCGGCCGGTAATCGTCCAGATGGGTGCGGTAGAGCTGGCCGAAGCTTTGCTTTGCCGCGGCGTCCACGGCGGGCAGCGCCTTGTCGCGCAGCGGGTCGGAGCCGTCGCTGAAGCGGGGGTAACTGTTTTGATAATCGGTGGCGAGCGAAAGCACGAACACCACGCTGCTGGTATTTTCCACGCGGATCTGGCCGTTTTCCGTCGCCGTCACGGTACCGTCCTGCGGGATGAAGCGGATGGCGCCGCCGTAGCGCATGCCGTTGGCGTTTTCGGTCGGTTCGCCGTCCACACCGCGGTTGGCCTGCACGGTGCCTTCCACGGTGATCGTGTCGCCGGCGGAGACGCTCTCCCCTTTCTGCTCCGAAACGAAATAGGCATTGAACGAGAACGTCGGCGGCGGGGGTTCCTCCCCGTCCTCTTCCTCGTTCTGCTTGTGCCAGGCAGCCTCCAGCCGGCCGACCATCACGTTGTCGGGATAACTGACGAAGTAGTGGCGCGAAAAGACCGCCTTGCCGGCCCGGAAGTTGACCATGGCCGAAGCGGAATCCAGCTCGAGGTCGCGCACATAGTGATCCGCGGCGCCGAAGTCGTCAAACTGCAGATAGAGCGACCCGAACGCCTGATAATCGCCGGAGCCGTCCTCGTCGCCCTGCAGCGCGTCCATGGCGCGCTGGGCTTTTTTGATCTCGCCGCCGAGCAGCAGATCCCGCACCGCGCGGTAGGTCTTGCCGCCGTCGCCGTTCTTGATTCCGCCGTGGTACTGCGGCGTTGCGGGGCCGCCGGACCAGAGCGTCTTTTCGTTCAGCGTGATCAGCTCGCAGTCGGGGCCGCCGAACACCTTGGCGCCGATGCGCCCGTTGCCCAGCGGCAGAGCTTCGTTTTCCCAGCCGAAATAGCTCATGTTGGCCGGTGTGCTGTAGCAAAGAAACATGCGCTCACCTTCCGTGAAACAATTTATCTTATTATAGCGAAGAATCTCCGCTTCGTCAAGCGAAAAAGACGTTCCCGGCGCCGCCGGCGCCGCCGGGTGTCTTCGGACTTTGATTTTGTTCATAATTGGTCTTGCAATTTGTTCACAATTATGCTATAGTAAATGAAAACCTGTTCAAAGGAGGGATCGGCATGCGGGAGGATTACATGATCCGCATCCACACCGTGCAGAACGTGGAAGGCCAGAAGCAGACGCTGGACATGACCTCGCGCGCGGCGCTGGAGGGTGACGAGCGGGATTACACCATCACCTATCTGGACGAGGACGGCGACCTGCGCGGCAGCACCACGCGGCTGCACGTGGAAGACGGCCGCTGCATCACGATCAGCCGCGACGGCTCCTTTGAATCGCACATGGTGCTGGAGCAGAACGTGCGCCACATGTCGCAGCACCAGACGCCCTTCGGCGCGTTCATGCTGGGCGTTTCCGCCCTGCAGGTGCAGTCGGACATGAAGCAAAGCGGCGGCACGCTGCGCTTCCGCTACTGCACCGACGTGGACATGGTTCCGCTGGGCGAGATCTCGTTCGACATCAGCCTGACCCGCCTGGAGCAGACCGGCGCGCCGGCTTTCCCGCAATAAACCACGGAGGTTCCGTTTTATGAAACTGACTGCAGAACGCGCCCAGGAGCAGATCCTGTCGCTCGTCTCCTCGGCCGCGCAAAAAGCGCAGCAGACCGGCGCCTTGCCCGCAGGCGAGCTTGCGCCGTTCATCATCGAAGTGCCCGCCGACAAGCAAAACGGCGATTTTTCCACCAATGCCGCCATGGCCAACGCCCGCACCTTCCGCCTGCCCCCGCGCAAAATCGCGGAAGCTCTCACGGCGGAAATGGAGCTTGCCGGCACCTATTTTGACGAGGTTCGCGTGGCCGGCCCCGGCTTCATCAACTTTTATCTGGGCGCGTCGTTCTACGCCGACGTGCTGCTGGACGTCCGCGCCGCCGGCGCCGCCTACGGCCGCAGCGATTACGGCAAGGGCAAGCGCGTCAACGTGGAGTTCGTTTCGGCCAATCCCACCGGCCCCATGCACATGGGCAACGCGCGCGGCGGCGCGCTGGGCGACTGTCTGGCCGCCGTGCTCGATTACGCCGGCTATGACGTCAGCCGCGAATTCTATATCAACGACGCGGGCAACCAGATTGAAAAGTTCGCCCTGTCGCTCGATATCCGCTATCAGCAGCTTTTCCGCGGCGAAGACGCGGTGGAACTGCCCGAAGACAGCTATCACGGCGAGGATATCCGGGAGCGCGCGAAGGAATTCGCCGACGTGTACGGCGACAAATATCTGGAAAGTGACGAAGCGGAGCGCCGCGCGGCGCTGGTCGCCTTCGCCCTGCCGAAGAACATCGAAAACATGCAGAAGGCCATGGACGTCTACCGCATTCATTACGACGTCTGGTTCAGCGAAAAGACGCTGCACGAATCCGGCGCGATCAAAGACGTCATCGACCTGCTGACGCAGCGCGGCTACACCTATGAAAAAGACGGCGCGCTGTGGTATAAGAACAAGGACGTGCAGACGGCGATGCTGCTGCGCGAGGGCAAAACGCAGCAGGAGATCGACAAGCTCGAGCTCAAGGACGACGTGCTGGTGCGCGCCAACGGCAACCCCACCTATTTTGCCGCCGACATCGCCTATCACCGCAACAAGCTGGAGACCCGCGGCTTCGACAAGGCGATCGACGTCTGGGGCGCCGACCACCACGGCCATGTGGCCCGCATGAAGGGCGCGATGGAGGCAATCGGCATTTCCGGCGACCGGCTGGACATTCTGCTGATGCAGTTCGTGCGCTTGATGCGCGACGGCGAAATCGTGCGCATGTCGAAGCGCACGGGCAAGGCCATCACGCTGGTCGACCTGCTAGAGGAAGTGCCCATCGACGCGGTGCGGTTCCTGTTCAACATGCGCGAGCCCGGGTCGCTGATGGACTTCGATCTGGACCTTGCCGTGCAGCAGACCGCGCAGAATCCGGTCTACTACTGCCAGTACGCCCACGCGCGGATCTGCTCGATTCTCAAAAAGCTGCAAAGCGAAGGCAAGGCGGCGCGCGAAACGGCCCGCGCAGAGCTGGAAAAGCTGACCGCACCCGAAGAGACGGCGCTGATCCGCTTCCTGTCCACCCTGCCCGACGTGATCGTGAACGCGGCGAAGAACTACGACCCCGCCAAGGTCACGCACTACGCGATCGACCTCGCCACGCTGTTCCACAAGTTCTATAACGCCTGCCGCGTCAACGTGGAGGACGAAGCGCTGATGCAGGCCCGGCTGACGCTGTGCGTCTGCGTCAAAGACACCCTTTGCAGCATTCTGACGATGCTTAAGGTGGACGCGCCCGAAAAAATGTGATGGATCCGCGGTTTCGTCACATACTATTATAAGTTGAATTAAGGTTGACCCTTTAAGATAAACCCGGAATTTTACAAAGGAGATTTTGAACCATGGCTGCTGAAAAGATCCTCGTCGTTGACGACGACCTCAACATCTGCGAACTGCTCAGACTCTATCTGGAAAAGGAAGGCTATTCCGTCGTGATTGCCAACGACGGCCAGGCCGCGATCAAAACCTTCCGCGAAGAGAACCCGGCCCTCGTGCTGCTCGACATCATGCTGCCCAAGCTGGACGGCTGGCAGGTCTGCCGCGAGATCCGCAAGTTTTCCAACGCGCGCATCATCATGCTGACCGCCAAGGGCGAGGTGTTCGACCGCGTGCTCGGCCTGGAGCTCGGCGCCGACGACTATGTGGTGAAGCCCTTTGACGCGAAGGAAGTCATCGCCCGCATCAAGGCCGTGCTGCGCCGCTCCTCCTCCGCGCCCGCGGAAGAGATCAAGGAAGTGCATTACGACAAGCTTTCCATCAATCTGACCAACTATGAGCTGAAGGTCAACGGCGTGCACGTCAACACGCCGCCGAAGGAGATGGAGCTGATCTTCCATCTGGCCAAGAACCCGAACCGCGTGTTCACCCGCGACCAGCTGCTGGACGAGGTGTGGGGCTTCGATTATTACGGCGACTCCCGCACGGTGGACGTTCACATCAAGCGTCTGCGCGAAAAGCTTGCCGGCGTGTCCGACAAGTGGGAGCTGCGCACGGTCTGGGGCGTCGGATATCGGTTTGAGACGAAGGATTAACAGATTGCTCGGGGCTGCGCATGACGCCATGCGGCAGCCCTTTCTTCATCACACACAGGAAGGAACAGACCGATGAAAAAAGACAAATCCGCCGGCCGGCGCAAAAAAGGCCCGCTGTTCCGGCGCTACTTTCTGTTTACCGCGCTGATGGTCATGCTCGCGCTCGTCATGCTGGGCGGCACGATGATCGTGTTCACCGCCAGCCAGTGGTGGACCGAGCGCACCGACGCGCTGCTGGACAATGCCCACAGCATTGTGGAAGCCATCCGCACCGACGACCCCGACCGGTTTCTGGCCGGCGGGCCGGACATGGACGACTTCATCGACAATCTGAAGATCGTTTCCAGCGCCACGGGCTCCGATTTCTTTCTGGCCGACAACGACGGCCGCGTGATCGCCTGCAAGGAAGCGGGCCGGCTGGAAAAGCTGGACGACTGCGTCTATCACGCCGGGCTGCAGATCACCGAAAACTACATGCTGCGCGCCGTGCGCAGCGGCTTCCGCGACTATATCAACGACGAGGTGTTCGGCTCGGGCAAGTTCGTCATCGCCGTGCCCGTCACGATCAGCCAGACGCCTATCGGCGTGCTCTTCGGCGTGGAAGACGCCATCACCGGCCTGCTCCCCTACGTACTGAGCATTCTGAAAACGGTCTTCTTTGCCATGCTGATCTCGCTGCTGCTGTGCATCGTGATTATCTATATCTTCACCCGCGGCATCACCGAGCCGCTGGCCGAGATGGAGGAAGTGACCAAGCACTTCGCCAAGGGCGAGTTCCAGCACCGCGCCAACGAGAATTACAAGCGCGGCTACCTGAGCGAATTCGCCGTGGCGCTCAACCAGATGGCCGACGAGCTTGCCGTTGAGGAGGAGGCGCAGCGCAGCTTCATCGCCAACGTGTCGCACGAGCTGAAAACGCCCATGACCTCCATCGGCGGCTTCATTGACGGCATTCTGGACGGCACGATTCCCAAGGAGCAGGAAACGCAGTATCTGCGCATCGTTTCCAAGGAAATCCGCCGCCTGTCGCGCATCGTGGTGAGCATGCTGAACCTTTCCAAGATCGAAGCGGGCGAGGTGGATCTGGCTCCCGTCAAATACGACGTCAGCGCCCAACTGTTTGAAACGCTGCTGCCGTTTGAGCGCACGATCAACGACAAGGAGATTCATGTGGAAGGCTTTGAGAACATGCGTCCCGTCAGCGTCACCGCCGACCGCGACCTGATTCAGCAGGTCATCTATAACCTGCTCGACAACGCCGTAAAGTTCACCCCCGCGCACGGTACGATCCGGATTTCGGCCGAGCCGACAGAGCGCGGCGTGCGCGTCACGATCCGCAACAGCGGCGCCGGCGTGGCCTCGGAAGAGATTGCCCGCATCTTCGAGCGGTTCTACAAGGTGGACAAATCGCGCTCGTTCGACGTCAAGGGCGTGGGTCTCGGCCTCTATATCGTCAAGACCATCATCAATATGCACGACGGCACCATCCGCGCCTCCTCCAAGGAGGGCGAATACACCGAGTTTTCGTTCGAACTGCCGAATTAAAGTTCTTTTTAACCAATGTTTAAACTATCTTTTAGCAATCCATGATAAAACTATAAACGATCAATGAACGCGGACGGACGTCCGCAGTACGCAACAGAAAGGCAGGCATTGCAACCATGACAGACAACTTTGAACAGAACAACGACCAACTGTTCGGCAGCGAACCGCAGACGCCGCAGCAGCCGCTGGAAGAAACGCCCTCCTTCACGTTCCCGAAGAGCGAACCGGAGGCCCCGCAGCCGCCGCAGGCGGAGGTACCGCCCACGCCGCAAAGCTTTCAGCAGCAGCCCTGGCAGGGCCGCCCGCAGACGCCGCCGCAGCAGCCCGGACAGCAGCCGTATCAGCCCGGGCAGCAGACCTATCGCCCCTACGGCTACGGACAGGCGCCGCAACAGGACCGGCAGACCTACCGTCCCTACGGCTATAACCAGGCGCCGCAGCCGCCGAAGCAGAAAAAGGGCGCCGGCAAAAAGGTAGCCATCCTTGTTTTGCTCGTTGCGGTGATCGTGGGCTTTGCCGCCATTCTCGGCTCCCATTTCTGGGGCGCCGACCGCAAGCAGCCCGCCGTGACCGACGCAAGCGGCAGCACGCTTCTGGAAGACACAACCGGCAAGTACGGCGAAGGCGACAACCAGGTGATCGACATCGGCTCCAACGAAAGCGGCGTGCTTTCCGCGGTGCAGGTGGCCGAAAAATGCCGCATCTCCGTGGTCGGCGTCATGACCTATCAGAACGGCAAGCTGGCCGGCGAGGGCAGCGGCGTCGTGATGGGCACGGACCGCGAGGGCAAATACACCTATATCATCACCTGCGCCCACGTGATCAAGGGCAAGGGGCTGACCTACGGCATTCTGACGCTGGACGAAAAGCGCTATGAGGCGTCGCTCGTGGCCTATGACGAGCGCACCGACATCGGCGTGCTGAAGGTGGAAACGAACGACCTCACCGCCGCGGAATTCGGCGATTCCAACGCCCTGAAGGTGGGCGAAACCGTCTATGCTATCGGCAACCCGGGCGGCTCGGAATACTTCGGCTCCATCACCAACGGCATCGTTTCGGCCATCGACCGTTCCGTCTCCTCCACCTATACGCTGACCTCGATTCAGCACAACGCGGCCATCAACCCCGGCAACTCCGGCGGCGCGCTGGTCAACTCCCGCGGTCAGATCGTGGGCATCAACTCTTCCAAGATCGCAGCGACCGACTATGAGGGCATGGGCTTTGCCGTGCCGATGAGCACCGTGAAGCCGATCGTGGAAAGCCTGATCAAATATAAATACGTGCCCAACCGCCCGAAGCTCGGCATCCAATATGCCTCTGTCAGCTCCTATCAGATGTATTCGATGGTGGTTGCCATCAAGGGGCTG
>JAEEGG010018465.1_pt1 | contig 14175 bp, 11 predicted proteins | sample 9134161 | NCBI WGS metagenome assembly JAEEGG01 (sample SAMN16246543, study PRJNA631951) | gut metagenome | biome: gut microbiome; feature: rumen; material: CR-attached | host: Bos | place: Iran: Karaj | collected 2018-10 | reverse complement strand
GGAAACGACACCACACCCGTGTTAGGTCCACTCTCGTAGGTGAATCCATCCTCGTGGTAGGTTCGTATCTGTCCGCCTATGCGGTCTGCCTTTTCCAGTATCAGCACTTCACGGCCCTGTCGCTTCAAATTGAAAGCTGTACTCAGTCCGGTTAGTCCGGCTCCAATGATTATGATATCACGTTCTTGCATTTTATTATATTGGTCTTGAGAATTGTTTGTCGCTATTTTTCATTAGTGGGTCGAGCGCAGCTGCCACACATCGCACGAAGGGGCGTCCATCGCTATTCACCATTATCTGGTCGGCATCAAGGCTAAGCAAACCGTCGGTTGCCATTTCGTCGATAATAGCCTCGTTGTATTGGCACGCCTTGCGTATTTCCTCTATACTTACACCTGTGCGTGATGCTACATCGCTCCACCTCAGACTGTAGTTGCACATAAGTGTCTCAATCACTTCGCGCACCAACTTCTCCTGCTCCGTCAAACGGTATCCGCGCTGAATATACAATCTACCATTGTTTATCGTGTCGATATAATCTGAAATGTCGCGCCCGTTCTGAGCATATCCGTCGTCAAGCTGACTGATGGCTGTTACGCCAAAGGCATATACCTGAGCCGTGGTGCGACGTGTGCAGTAACCTTGGAAATTGCGATGCAGCTGGCCCTTATCCAGAGCCACCGCAAGTTCATCATCGGGCAGCACAAAGTGGTCGAGTCCGATGGGCTTGTAACCAGCTGCTACCAATACCTGCGATGCCACCTCGTACATCAGTTTCTTTTCCGAATCCGAAGGCAGTCCGGCCTTATCCAGAACCTGCTGACGAGGGAATAGTCGAGGCAGATGTGCATACGAGAAAGTCACAAGTCGGTTAGGACGCAGACTTGCAGCCTGCTCTATAGTCTGGCGGAACGAATCGGCACTCTGTAATGGTAATCCATAAATAAAGTCGAAATTTACTGTAGCCCCCGACGATCGCAGAATCTGCAGAATCTCGCCGATGTCAACAAGCGATGGTCGGCGGTTAACCGTTTTCAGCACATCTGTCTTCAAATCCTGAATACCCAGACTATAGCGGGTGAAACCGCATTCGGTAAGCTCGTGCCAGTCGTTGGCGGTTAGATATCCCGGATGGCACTCTATGGCAATCTCGGGGCGGTCGATAGTTGGTGCTATAGAAAGCAGATGCTCGTTCAACTCACGAACCATGCTGATGGGAATCGAAGTAGGACTGCCTCCGCCATAGTGTATCTGAGATATCTTGCGATTGCGACTTATGTGCGATGCCACAAGGTCAATCTCGCGGTGCAAAGCTTCAACATAAGCCTTTACCATTTCTGGCTTGGCCATAGGGTAGGAGTTGCATCCGCAGTAGTGGCACAGATGTCGGCAGAATGGAATGTGCAGATAAAACGATATGTTGTTCTGTCGTGCATTGTCGGATAGTTCGCACATAGTCAGATAGTCGGCCTCCGAGCACGGCGCGAAGTAGTTGGCCGGCGGATAGCTTGTGTATCGCGGCACGGGGCGATTGTATTTTTGTATGATATCAGGCTGCATGTTTGTTCTGGAATATCTTGTAAATATAGATTAGCGATACGAGTGCTATCAATAGTTCAGCGGCGAATAGACCCTGATAGCCAAACTGGTGTGCCACACTGCCGCTAAGGGCTGCCATGATGATTCCGCTAAGGTGTGTGATAACGGTCTGAACCGTAAAGTCGGTACCCTCGCGTCCTGGGCGCACACACTCCATAGCCGATGTGTAGACCACGATGGTAGCCATACCGTAGCTGCTCCACATCAGAGCGATACCGCCATAGAGCACTGCTGTTGATGGATGCGCTATGAAACTGATGCCGAAGAAATAGCAGGTAGTTATTAAGACGAACCACGCAAACAGTTTGCGGGCCACTGATATGCCGATGCGACGCACAAGGAAACCAGCTCCGAACGAGGCACAGAATGCCACCGATGTTCCAACGATACCGCTCATCACTCCAATCTCCTTCATCGAGTAGCCTAAGTCAACCAACCAAGGGCGCATCATAGAGAGTATGCCGATGATGCTGGCATAATACAGTAACAGGAATCCTACCTGCCTCCAGATGCCCCTTTGGGCAAAGAATGATGCAAAGTCGGTGAGTCGTGCTCGCTGCTTGCAGTCCTTTACGCATTTGTCAAGATGTTTCTGTCTGGTAAGCGGGATGAGCATCAGCAGTACGAACACGCCCAGGCAAGGTGTTACTACGTGCCAACCGAACTTGTGTAGCACCAGCAATAACACACCGCTACCAAGCAGCGCTCCGCCGAAACTTCCCATCGACTGCATGCTGTTTACCATGCTCTTGTCGCGCCCCTCGTGCATCAATATAGCCAATGCGTCGGTCGCGATATCCTGAGTGGCCGAAGCTGCCAGCGACAGGCATACAAGCAGTATAATAAGGTATAAGTTGTCGGCCACATTCAGATGACCCGCCAATACGATAAACAGGGCGTATATGCACTCGCTGATGATGATGCAGCGGCGGAAATCGCGCCCCGAAATACAATGCCGGTCAACCATCGGCGACCAAAGGAATTTCAACACCCAAGGTAGTTTAACCAGCTGCAGCAGTCCGATGGTAGCCAGCGAGTAGTTGGCCTCACGCATCATTACCTGTAGCGCTGTAGCAAAGAAACTTGATGGGATACTTTGTGCAATATAAAGGCAGAAGAACATCGGGAGCCCGATGCCTCTGCCTTCGCTGCTTATGGAATATGCGGAATTTGTGCTAGTCTGCATGCTTTTGAAATTACAAATCAAGGATGAGAGATGTGCCGAACGAGATGGGGCGTCCCTTCTGACCATAGCCGGCGCTCGACTTGAAATAGTAGGTCAGGTAGTCGGTGTTGGTGAGGTTCTTACCCCATGCCTCCCAAGTCAGTCGGCCGATGGTGGCGCTTATCTTTGCGTTAAGTAAAGCATAGAATGGCTGACATACGGCGTTGTCCTCGTTCCAGTAAATCTTGCCAATTCCGTTCACGCCTGCACTAATCACAAGTCTGTCGATGAATGAGTTCTGTGGAGTAATGGTGTAGGCTCCGTTCAGCGAAAGTGTGTGTCGTGGCACCAGCGGCAACATCAGTCCTGTGTAGCTCACGGTCTCGCTCTTCTCATAATTCAGGAATCGTGCGTATGTGTAGCCGTAGCTCAGTCTTAATGTCAGCGGCTGTACGGGGCGGGCGATCAGTCCCAGCTCCACACCCTTCGAGTCAGAGTGACCTGCATTGCGAGTAATGTTTCCCACACCAGGCACGGTCTGAGTTATCTGCTGGTGGCGCCAGTCAACATAGAATAAAGTAAGCTCGGCCTGTAGCGCGCGGTCAAGCATCGATGTTCTTAGTCCCACCTCGTAGTTCCAGTTGTATTCTGGGTCGAAGGTTCGCTCGTCGTCCTGCAGGAATGTAGAGTTGAAACCACCTGTCTTATATCCGCGTGTAACCGATGCGTAGTACAGGTTGTTCTGGCTGGTGAGATACTGCAGTGTGAACTTAGGTGTGAGCTGTGTAAAGTTCAGGGTGCTGTTGTATGTATCAACGGGTGTGCCCAGCGCGGTTTCCCAAGCCTTGTTCTTGTAAGCCTCATAGTCCTCCTTGGCGTGTTCGTAGTCAAATCGCAGTCCAATCTGGGCACTCAGTCCGCCCACAATGCGGAGCGACGACTGGTGATAAACCGATACACCCGAAGTAGGCGAGTCGTAGAACTTTGGCGTGCAGTAGTCCTGCGCGATGTAAGTAGTGTAAAGTTGTTTCTTATAGCTGTCGCTGAATAGGAATGCTCCGAACATCCACTGATAAGCGCTGTTGGTGGTAGACTTCAGTGTGAGCTCCTCGCTGAAGATGTTCTGACGCACACCCTGCTTAACCCAGTACAGATCTTTAGGCATAAAGTCCTGGTCGATACCCATCTTGTCGTCGATATACTGATAGGCAGTCTGACTGTTGAAACTAAATCGCTGTCCGGCATATCGTGCGTTAAATCCAACTGTTGTTACCTGGCGCAGATACGAGCTGTAGCGGTTGTAGTTAATGTCGCCTGTCTCGTTTGTCTCAGGGTTGTAGCTGGCATAAGGATATCCGCCCTGATCGCTGTTGCGATAGCTGATGTCGGCCGAGAGAGTCCATCTTTCGGCTGGCTTCCAATAGATACGTCCACGAAGATAACCCTCGTTGAATTTGTCAACCTTGCTGTCGTCGTAGGCATTGGTAAAATATCCGTCGTTGTGATGATAGCTTCCGTTTACTGCAAAACCTAATTTGTTGTTGATTTTGGTGTAGTTGTAAGCGTTCACCGATACGTCGTTATATCGGCCGTAGCTTGCCTTGATGCGAGTGCCTTGGAACTCAAGCGGTGAGTGAGTGTAGGCGTTAATTATTCCGCCTATACAATTGCGGCCGTAGAGTGTGCCCTGAGGTCCGCGAAGCACTTCTAATGCAGAGATGTCGAACAGATCATCGTCGAACGACGAGCGCTCCATGTGTGGCACTCCGTCTACATAGAATCCCACAGTCGGTCCATTGGTCTTCGAACCCACGCCGCGAACAAACACTGGTGATGTCTGTCGAGAACCATACTCAGGAATATAAAAGTTAGGTACGGTATAGCCCAGATCCTTTATACTGGTCATTTCTGCGTTGTGAACAAAGGCTTCAGAGAACGATGTCACAGCTATCGGGTCGCGCCCCAATGCATCCTGTTTGAATCCTACTACTGTTACCTCTTCCATGTCAAAGTGTCTGGCTACTGTAGAATCTGCAAGATCCACATTATTATCTGCATAAACATACAAAGGCATCATTGTTGCCCCTAAAACAATCTTTTTAAATTTCATCATCTTATTCGTTTTTGTTTGTGGGTGCAAAGGTAGGGGATTATGCCGACATACACAATCCCTATTTATATGGATTTTGCGAATAACGACTTTTTCCTTTGGTATGGTTATTTCACAGTCCTTCTTAAATATTGCGGAAAATCCCCCGAAGGGTATAGGCTTTCGGGGGATTCCTGTGTCTTACTTGAAAAGCAGCGGAGCCAGCTCCTTCAGGCTGCGGCGCCATGTCAGGAACTCGTGTCCGGTGTTGGGCGAGATGTAGCCCACAGCCTTCTGGCCTGCGTCGTTGAGCGCCTTGACACTCTCGTTGATGCCATCGGGACGCTCGCGCGAGCCGCAACTCTCGAAGATGAGCTTGGGCATGCTCTTGTCGTCGAGTTTCAGGTCGGCGGGCGCGTAGGTGCCGCCGCTGAGCTTGTACATCACCGACTGACGGTAGGGGTCCTCGGCGTTGGCATCGTCAGTCATCGCCTCGTTCACCACATCCCAGGCATAGACCACATCCTTATAGCGGTTCACCACGGCCTCGATGTGGCTCTTCATGCGGCATAAAAGACCTCCTTCGTGGGATTGTCGTCGGTCATCCAGCGGCCTATCTGCGAGTGCCACATCAGGCAGTGACCACGCAACTTGATGCCGTTCTGGCGCGCGAAGTTGGCGATGCGGTCTGCACCCTCCCAGTTGAACTGTCCCTGCCGGGGTTCTGTCGGCTCGGGCTTCATGTCGTTTTCGGCAGTCATGCTGCTGAATTCCTGCTTGATCAGAGCCTGCTGCTCTGCGTTGGCCACATTGCGCTGGTTCACAGCCACGCCAATCAGAAAGTAGTCCTTGTAGACGTCCTTCAGCCCTTACGCAAATGCTGCTGCACACACGGTGAGCAGCACGGTCAGTAAACTCATTCTTTTCATTTTCATCATTGTGTTGGTTTTATGAATTAAACAATATACGATTTTACAAAGTCCTGCAAAAGCAGGTTAATCAGAAGTAGGCTGAATGTATTTCACCTTTGAGGCATCCCTGGGCTTGGCATCGGGTTGCTCGTTGGGATTGCCAACAGCGAGGATGTAGTTCAACTTATAGTCAGCGGGGATGTCGAGACGCTCGAGGAAGAACTTACACTTTTCGTTTGATATCAAGAAGCGCACGGGCCCGCCCAGGCAGCAAGTACCTAATCCCATTGCCTGTGCTGCCAGCATCATATTTTCACCAAGGAGTCCGGCATCGAGTTCGCCGCCGCCATTGGCTGGGGTGCAAACACAGATAAGGGCTGGTGCATCGTAGAACAGACTCCTGCCTGCGGCCATGTTCACGTCGGCTATCAGTTTCTGGTCTTCCACCACGCGGACAATCCATGGCTGACGGTTCATGCCGCTGGGTGCATTGATGCCACACTTCACGATAGCCTCCAGTTTCTCATGCCCCACGGGCTTGTCGAGGTACTTGCGGATGGAGCGGCGCGCCATCATATTGCTTAGCACGGGATTCACCTCCATCATAACATCGGCCTCGATATCACTCATCTTATCTGTCGGCTCGTAACGCTTCAGAACTCGTCCGTCGCGAGAGATGAGAAACTTGGTGAAGTTCCACTTAATGTCGGCCTTCTTGTCGTAATCTGCATCTTGCTTACGCATCATGTCGTCCATGAACTTGCCCCGCTGGTCGTTTGTGTCAAAACCGCAGAAGCCCTTTTGGGCCTTCAAGAAAGTGTAGAGCGGATGCTCGTTGGCTCCGTTTACCTCAATCTTGTCGAACTGTGGAAAGTTGATGTTGAAGTTGACCGTGCAGAATTGGTGAATCTCCCGAATCGTACCAGGAGCCTGTTCTCCGAACTGGTTGCAAGGGAAGTCGAGAATCTCGAAGCCATCCTTCGAGAACTTCTCATACAGCTCCTCCAATTCCTTGTACTGTGGCGTGAATCCGCATCTTGTGGCGGTATTCACAATCAGCAGCACCTTGCCCTTGTAGTCGGCGAGCGACACCTCCTGTTCTAAGTCGTCCTTTACCTTGAAATCATAAATACTTTGGCTTTGCCGAATTCCGTTACGACTCGACCATTCATGCGAGCTTGATGTCTCTCGCTGCTCCGTCATTTGTGCCGAAAGGGTCAGCACGCCCATCATTGCCATGAGGCTTACAATAAATCTTTTCATAATCGTTATAGTTTTTGTTATCACTCTAAGCAGTTGCCGCCTGGTCGAGATCCTTGGCGAGGCGGGCGATGTCGCTGGCACTCTCCGACATGCGGCTCGTGATGTCTGCTATTTCATCGGCGGGCAGGTCGGGCAGATTGGTGGTGAGTACCTGCGTGAAACCGCAGATAATATTGAGCGGTGTGCGTATCTCGTGATACATCTTCTGGATGAAGGCTGCTTTTTCGCGGTTGGTGTCGAGCTGTAGCTGGTAGGCGCGGGTGAGTTCCTCGTTACGCTGCTCCAGCTCGGCATTCACGCTGAGTATGTCGTTTACAGATGTTGCGAGCGACTGCTGCATGCGCATGAAACTGTTCTGCAGCCTGCCGATGCTGTCTTGTCGAGGACTCTCAGTGAGGTCGGTATCGAAATGGCCCTCGGCTATCCGCTGTGCCTCGTAGTCCAGCTGTCTCAGAGGCTGGATGGCGCGGCGCACGATCTGATAGCAGACGATGAGCAATAGCAGCAGTCCGATGACGACGATGGTCAAGACAATGGCGAGCACACGATAATAACGGGCGAAAACATCGCTTTCAGGACAGACGATGGCGATGCTCCAACCTGCGCGCTCCAACGGACGGTAGAAGATGAATGCGTCGCGGCCGTCAACCTTTGTCTCTACCATGCCGCTCCGCCCGGCAAGCATCGAACGACCCAGCAGCTCGATATCGCGGCGCGATTCAGGGGCTGCGTCGCTGAAGATGGTCTCGCGGAAGAGCTTTGCTGTATCGGGGTGAAGCAGATACGTCCCGTCGCGCTCTATCATGATGGCAGATGAGTTTGGGTATGGCTTCAGAGAACTGAGCGCGGCAGAGAGCCATTTCAGCGTGAGACTGGCGGTGATGGAACCGACGTAGCGGCCGTCAGCATCGCGCATCGGACAGCAGTAGCTGGTTAGGATGTCGGGCGACGAGAGCGTGCCCTCGTTGTAATCATCGAAGGCATCAATCCAACAGCTGGTGCCGAGCGAGCGTGGTGTTTTATACCACACGGCATCAAAGTACTCGAATGGTCCTTCCCTCACGGTGGTAATGCTGTCGGGGCCGCGTAGTGAGTAGGCAGAATAATAGCGCCCCATCTCGGGGAAGAAATCCGGCTCCATTGAAATGGCAAGACCAGTGAGGAAGTCATTCTCTTCGACCGCCCGTCGTGAGAAGACCAGCAGCGAGTCCGGTGTCAGGTGGCGAGGCACGGTACGGGCCATGAAGTTGGTTACGAGCTCAGTATCATCCATGATGCCGTTGATGCGCTCAGCGGTATTGTCCAGGAGTTGCGTGGCATGGTCGATGGCTGCGCGTTGGATAAATTGCTTGCAGCGCTGGAAAAGGACATCGAACAACAGCGAGAAGGCTACGGTGATGATGAGCGTAATGATCAGACCGAGGCGCAGCGAGAGATGCTGCCGGATATAGCGTAGGAATCGTTTCATATGGCAGTCTCTCTCATTAAATGGTCCAACAATTGCGTAATCGTCTTAGAGTCCTTTATGATGACTGTTTGTCGCTGCGCCATCTCTTCCTTTGTCATCGTCGTAGCTTCTTGGCAGATAGTGTTGGCCTCTTGGCAGATACTCTCCACCGGCTTGGCCATCTGCGCAGTCATGTCACGCACGAAATTCGTCTTCTTTACCTCGTAGGCTTGCACCTCAGCGTATGCAGCCTTCAGTTCAGCGTTCTGGTTGGTCAGTATCGCCTGCTTCTGCTGAATCTCCGTCATGTAGGCCTTCAGAGCCTGTTGCATCTTTGCCAGACTGTTTTGCAGCCGGCCCGCTTCATGTTCGTGGCGCGCATCGGGTATCGGCGTGTCCAAGTTGCCGTTGGCAATGCTCTGAGCCGAGTCTGCCAGCCAATGTAACGGACGTAGGTGTCGGCCTACGACCAAATAGAGAACGAAGAGCAGGATCAGCACGCCCCCCACACCTCTAAGCAGCATGAACCATTGCATGCGTGAATACCTGCCGTAAACATCTTCTGCCGGACAAACTGCCGTAAGTACAAACGGTCTTTCACCCAAGGGCTGCGTGAAGATGAACATTTCGTTGCCATCGTGTTCAAGTTTCCGGTAGCCGCTCTCCTCGCCGGCAATGAATATTCCAAGTTGGGTGCTGTCACGACGGGTGACATAAAGTTCTGCGTTAGGCAATGTCTGATGCAACTTGGCCAGGCAACCGTTCTCCTCGATGAGCTGGTCTATAGCTGCACGATTCATTCTTATTTGTTCATTCGCCAACCGCGCCGACATTTCTTTCTGCCGTAGTGTATTGTCTATCCGCAGTGCCGTGGTTTCCAGTGCCTGCAGCGTCGTGTCCACCGTTTCGTCGAAGATGACATCCTGCGAGAACATGGCAAGCAGTCCGATGACCACCGCACAGATGATCGTCACGAGTCCCGCCACCCATAGCGTCAGTTGTGTGGTGAACGATGTCCGTATCTTCTGAATGATGCTCGTCATACGCTTGTTTGTTGTTATTGAAAGTCGCTGAATGTCGTCGCGTCCGTATGTTTAGTTATTGTTTATCCACAAACCATATTAAAACTTACGGCAAATATAGTAATAATTTGGCAATCATACTTATTTTTGCTATCAGATTTAAGAATAATTGTGAAACGATTATGCCACCTACCCATCTTTATGAATACAGCCGTAAAATAGTCCATTTATTTTTCTGTTTTTATCTATACATATCCCAATCTTTCTTTGTATCTTTGCACCCAGATAACTAAGACATTTTATGAGAAGAATCGTATGCTTAACAATCGTAGCCGTCATCGTATGTATGGCGAAGGCTCAGGATATTACGCTCAATGGTGAGTGGCAGTTTTCAGTGGATAACCATCAGTGGCAGACCGTTAGTGTGCCCCATACTTATAATATCATGGAGGGGCTCGAGGATTATGCCGACGAGGCGGTCTATCGGCGCACATTACCCATCACTGCCGATATGAAGGGCAAGACGGTCCGACTCCATTTCGAGGCAGTTTACCACGATGCCATCGTCTATGTGAATGGTCAGAAGGTGGGCGAGCATCTGAACAAAGGCTATACGCCATTCTCGTTCGACATCACTAAAGCCCTGAACTTCGCAGGTGAGAATACCCTTGAGGTCCATACTTCGAACGCTTATACCGACAAGGCCCTGCCCTTTAAGCGCCATTTCGACTGGAGTAACGACGGCGGCATCTATCGCAATGTATGGCTCCATGTAAGTGGCAAACATGCTATTAGGTATGTACACGCGACTCCATCGCTCGATGGTAAAACACGTTTCGACGTACGACTTTGGGATGATCGTGTGAACAGTCTGAAGGGACGGCTTGTCATCATCAATCGTCAGACGGGCGAGAAGGTCTATGATGCTGCCCTTGCTCTTTCTAAGAAGAAAGGTTATCGTCACTTCTCGACTACCGTCACCATTCCTAACCCCCAGCTTTGGCATTTCGATCATCCCAATCTCTACGACTTCACGTTTACCATTCCTGGCAGCGACACGCTGAGCGACCATTTTGGCATTCGTGAGTTCAAAGTGGTGGGCAAACGTTTCGTGCTCAATGGTGAGGAGATGCGTCTGCCAGGTATTGAGACCATGCAGGGTAGCAACCCCGTCTATGGCATGGCCGAGCCCGACAGCTATATCGACAAGACGGTTCAGATGATGAAGCACCTGAACACCACCATAACCCGTTTCCATTGGGTGCAGGCCAATCGTATGCTTGATGATATGGACGAAATGGGGATGCTTGCCCAGGAAGAACTCTCCTGGTGGCAACAGCCTTATAAGGAGCTCTCGCCAGAGCTACATCAGACGGCCTTAGAAGCGCTCGAAGAGATGGTTGAGGCTCATTATAACCACCCCTGCATCTTTGCCTGGGGTATGTCGAACGAGGTGAGGGATAACCATAAGGAAATACGTCAGTTGGCTGATTTCGTATTAACGCTTGATCCCAACCGCATCGTCGATGTAGCATGCAACCATACCAACACATTATTAGATAAGGATCCCTCGTTGGTACTCGACCTCCCCACGTGGAATGATTATCTGGGCACTTGGCATGGACCAGATCAGACACTGCTCCCCCAGCAACTTGCTCGTCTCGACTCTGCTTTTGCGGGTCGTCCACTCTTTATCACAGAAGCTGGACTTTGCGAGCCAGCCTTTACTGGTGGCGATGCCCGTCGTGTGAACGATATGTGTTATCACATCAGTGAGTGGCAGAAGCAGGACTTCATTTGTGGTTATATCTACTTCTGTTTGCAGGACTATCGCACCCAGATGGGCGAGGAGGGTTTGTACAAACATCGTATCCGTCGTCATGGCATCACGAAGGTCGACCTCACACCCAAAGCCTCTTACTACGTACTCCGTCAGTTGATGAACCCTATTGATATCACGGAAGTAAAGCCAGCCAATGCCAAGAGGAACGAAGGCTCACTGGCTGCTCAGTACAACGTCAGCAGCGATAACCCTGATGCTCAGATCAAACTGCAGGTAAAGGCTACCATCCCTAGCTATACCCTTCGAGGCTATGAGCTGAAATACGAGGATATCAACGGTGTGTTGCAGACTATCGCTCTGCCAGATATGAACCCTGGCGAGACATATCCTTTGATTCTCAAAAACGTCAACGCCCGTTATGCCTTTGAGATCTTCCGCCCCGACGGCACTAGCGTGATAGAATATTGAAGAGTATATTCATTGCACGCTCCATTGATCCACCACAATGTGGGCATCGAGGGCGTGAATGGTAAGGGTGTGACTGCCCTTGCTGAGGCTGACCTTCATTTGGCGAAGAGCTTGCCCACGAAGCACATTCAGTTTCCATTCTTCTGAACGGAAAGGCTCTTTCAGATTGAAGACTACTGGCTCCTGATGGTCGATGCTGACGCTATATCGCAAATCACCGTTATCATTGGGCTGGGTGGGGATAAGTGCCGTCTGAAGCGTATATTCTCCATCCTCCTCCACATTAAAGTGATAAGTAAGTGAACCATCCTTGGGCAGGGCTACTGCCTTCATCGAATGGCCCAGCATCTGAATGATCTTTGCATCCTCAGAGGCTGATGTATAATCGCAGGCATTGGTTGGAGCAAAAGGACAATCCTTCTTCTCTGTAAACTTTTCACTTTTCACTTCCACCTTTTCATTCACCATTGGTGTCAGCGGGGCCCAGAACACGGGAAGGTCTCGCGGATGGTCACACATCAGATTCTTCCATTTTCCACCAGCCATCTGATTGTTGTAATAGTCCGTCAGACAATGGATACGCTCATAGGCTGCATAGCTGTGGGCAACGGCTTGACGAAGTTCGTCCTGATTCTCAAATATATCACTACGTGTACTGCCATTTGTAATCTTACGAGCTCGTTGGGCCTCCAGCATCTTCTCACATTGGGCAGCAGCGGCCTGAACGGGATACTTGATGGCAGAAAAGTATGCATCAGCGAGATCTGGACGCACAGACTTTCCTATCTCCTCCACCTCACGGCTAAGTGCGGCAAATCGCCCTTCGAACCAATCGCACTGCTCTTGTGTCCAATCACTGTTGCGAACCTGAGAAAGACCACGGTCGTAGAGTTTCTTATCCACTTCCACCTGATTCCAACCCATAAACTCTGGTCGACGAATACCACAGAGCTGATAGAACTCATGCATCACAGGAAAAAGTCGTTTCCCAACTACATCACCAAACTCACGACAGAGCCATGACTGATAATGATCGTTCAGTGATTCACCTGAAACGCCATCGATGTTCCACGCCATATCAAGGAACAGCTCGAGGTCGTAGCCTGCCACTTTGGGATCGTGCACATTCACAATCCAGAGTTTCCTGACGTTATGGTCATAAGCCTGGCGCATCTCGTTATAGACCAATCCTGGTTGTGTGGTGGTAAGCCATAAATAATCGTGTGGACGCCCCCAGTAAGAAAGATGATAGTAGACACCACCTCCACCTATTCGTTTTTGCTCTTCCGCATTCGATAGTCTGGTCATATAGCCATAATTGTCATCGCACCACATCAAGGTGACATAATCAGGAACCAGCAAACCCTTCTCATAAAGCTGAAGCACCTCTTTATATGGCACAAACACCTGCATCTGCTTGGCAGGATCCCCTATATACTTCCGAAGCAGTTCCTGCTGGTCGTTAATTACTTGTTGCAGTCCGTCGAACTTCTCCTGTTCTGTCTTATAACCCTCCATCGAACTGTCATGGATGCCTCTCATGCCGATGGTAAACATGTTGTCTTTCGACTTTCTAACCTCTTGAAGGCGTTCTATCCAATACTGATGTACTTGCTCACGGTTAGTGCGATAGTTAAAGTCGCCTCGCTCAGTGATATCCCACTCATCGACGTTATTTCTCAGTAACGGCTCACAATGGCTTGTTCCGATGACGATACCACAACTATCGGCCATTGCCTTCGCTCCAGGAATCTTGAAGAAAGCCGTTGTACCCGTATGCATGCCAGGCCAGATGGCATTGGCTCGTAGACGTAGCAACAATTGAAATATCTTTTTATATGTTTGAGGTCCGATATGTCCGAAAGGGGCTGGTTCGAAATGAGAATAACTCCAGTGGCGCAGACTCCAGTCTTCATCGTTGAGGAAGATACCGCGATACTCCACACTCGGACCCTGCTCCATTATAAAATCCTCATCTATCACCAATCGGTCTTTCTTCTCCGGCACCACATCGCCCCACCATATCCAAGGCGACACGCCTGCCAAGCGCGAGAGTTCAAGCAGCCCATAGGCCATGCCTCGCCCATTGCTTCCCTCAATGATGATTTGTCCTCCTTTTATATAAATACGGAAACCATCTGTAGGGATGTCCGATGCCTGTACGATTTTAATGGTTGCCTTGTTAGATGTAACAGGCATCATTCCCGTCACCTGACGCATATCATCTTTCCACATCTCAAGGGCAATCATCACCACAGGTTCCACCTTCTTGGGCATGCTATATGTAATAGGGTGTTGTCCGTCGAACCAGACAACTTTGCCAAAGGAAGTAAGAGGTAATAATGTAAATAGTAGAAATAAAACTTGTTTCATTGCTTGATATCGTTATATTTTAGTAAATAGGTGTCGTATTGAGTCTCAAAAGGAT
>JAEEGG010018462.1_pt1 | contig 14178 bp, 9 predicted proteins | sample 9134161 | NCBI WGS metagenome assembly JAEEGG01 (sample SAMN16246543, study PRJNA631951) | gut metagenome | biome: gut microbiome; feature: rumen; material: CR-attached | host: Bos | place: Iran: Karaj | collected 2018-10 | reverse complement strand
GAGCCTTATGATTCATTTTAACCACGTCACTAAATCTTACGAGGATAATTGGAAGGCTCTTTCCAACGTGACGTTGCGTATTCATAAGGGTGAATTCGTATTCTTGACGGGGCATTCTGGTGCCGGTAAATCGACGCTCTTGAAGTTGATTTACATGGACGAACGACCGGACGAGGAACGCGGCGGCCAGGTGATGGTGAAGTTTACGGGCGATTGCCTGTATGACAGCAAGAATACGCCGGACAATAAGATTCAGGCGCTCCGCCGCAAGATGGGTATTATTTTCCAGGACTTTAAGCTACTACCGGATCGCAATGTTTTCGAAAATGTAGCCCTCGCTCTCCGCATTGTGGGAACCCCCAGCAAGTTGATCAATGCGGCGGTGTTTGATGCTTTGGCCTTGGTGGGCATTAGCCAGAAACGCTTTGCCATGCCTTATACGCTTTCTGGTGGTGAACAGCAGCGTGTGGCGATTGCGCGCGCCATGGTGCACAATCCGTATCTTCTCTTGGCTGACGAACCGACGGGTAACTTGGACCCGAAAAACGCTGAAGAAGTTTTCAGAATTTTCAAGGAAATCAATGCCCGAGGTACAACCGTCGTGATGGCGACTCATAATCCAGACTTTTACTTGAATAGCCCTTTCCGCCGCTTGGTGCTTGATCACGGCGAACTCTTGAACAGAGATTTGATTTAATTTATCTTAAATTCAGAGGGGTAGGAAATGGGTTGTTGGGCTAGGTGCATTGTTTTCTTACTCATTTTTAGTTTATCTGTATTTGCTTCCGAAGACGATTCGGGGTATGAGATTTGGCAGGACAATAGCCGCCACAATGTGGTTTATGGCGGTGCTGATGTCTCTACATGGTCCGATCATGTTGATTGCAATATGGTGGTTGAAGGGGGATCTCCCATTTTGAATCGCCTTTATTTGACGGCTGATTTGTTGAATGTCCATATTATGTCTGACAAGGACAGGGAAGATTCTGATTCGACTGCAAGAATAACGGGCATGAGTGGCCTTGTGTCGTTGGGATTTTTTCCGCTTGTTTTTGTTGGCTATATGCCTGAAAATATTTGGTATGGGGTGCTGGCCCTGATGAATCCAACTTTGGAGTATTATTTTTGGGAGGGCTTTACGACCGTATCGGTTGGAGTTGGTTATAAGACGGATTGGTTTGCTTTTAGTCCCGGCCGTGAGTTTTATTTTAGACCCCATGCAGATGTGAACTTGAATGTGTTCCTGGTTAGGATTTCTGCATCGTATGCCTATGTGGTCAAGGATACCTATGACTTGAAAAAAGGTTCAAGGTTTTATCTAAGAATCTACTTGGGAAATTGGTATTAGTTAGACTTGAATGGCGCGAATTTCGCCGGGTTTCAGGTCGCCAAGCGTATATTTGTCAAATTGGATGCGCATGAGGCGCAAGACTTCGTAGCCCAAGTGGGCGAGCATGCGACGGATTTCGCGGTTCTTGCCTTCGGACAATGTGATTTCAAGCCAGCAGTTCTTTTCTCCTTCGCTGTGGAGAATCGCTCGCTCGGCGTGCATGAATTCTTCGCTTTCGCCGAAGACGCGGGGCGGAACGTTGAAACCTTTTTCCATTTGTGAAAGTTCGGCGGCGGAGGGTTTGCCCTTGACTTGCACACGGTAGATTTTGAGGTGTTGAGTCGAGCCTAGATCCTGCTCCTTCGAACCTAACTCGACTAAGGGGCTGAAGCCCCTAGTCTTGTTTATCGACTTCGCTGGCGCTCCGCTCAGGATGACATCTGCCCATTGCGTGTCATTGGTAAACAGCAGCAAGCCTTCGCTTGCGGCGTCGAGGCGGCCTACGGGAGCGATGTGCGGCATGGGCTTGCCGGGGTAAATTTTGTTGTATTGTTCGCGGAATAAATCCATCACGGTCTTGCGGCCTTTTTCGTCGCTTGCGGTGGTGACGATTCCGCGAGGCTTGTTCATGGCGAAGTAGACGAATTCGCTTGCGGTAACGGGGGTGCCGTCAACGAGAATTTCGTCGTTTTCGTAGGCGGGCGATTCGGGGTCGCGTACGGGTTTGCCTCGGAGAATCACGTGGCCTTCGCGTACTAGTTTTTCGGCCTGGCTGCGGCTGCAGTAGCCGCGTTTGGAAATTATGCGGGCAACGCCGTGGGCGCCTTGCTTTTGAGGTTTGCGGTTATTGAATGCCATGGAGCCCCGTGAGCATGCGGAAAAGCTTCTCGTTTAGTGCGTTGTTGAGGGCGTCAGCTGCGGCGGTGTCTTCGAATCCCATGTCGCGGGCGCGTTCCCCGCAAATATCGATGCCTAAAATCTTACGATTCTGGGCGAGAATTTGGAGCGTCTTGGCTAGTTGCTCAAAAGTCAGCGAACCTTGATCCCAGTTGGTGGCGGCCTCTTGCGTGTTGAGGGCATCCTTGTCGATAGAAAGGTAGATGTTAGACGAGAGAACGCTCGCAAGCTCGCTACAGACGAGAGACGAGAGATTTTCTGGATGTTTCTTCAGTTCACTTTCGCGGATAAAAGTGACGCGATCCAAAATTTCGGCGGCGTTTGCTTGGGTGAGATCTTCGCGGATTTCTTCAACCAGGTGGTCGGCGACTCCGATAACAGTTACATTCTGCACGAACTTGTTGTGGTCTAGAACTTCTTTAATCCAGCCTCCGCAACTCAAGATTCTCTCGAATCTAGGCGGTTGCATATCGGGGTGGTGGTCGAATACCACAAGGTCAAAAGGCTCTTGAACGCAGTCCGTCCAGAGTTTGCTCATGTAGTGGTAATTGCCGTTGTCGAAGAAATGAATGCCGATCGTGTTATTACCAACGCTTTCGATTTGTTGGCCGAGAATCGCTTGTGCTTCGTCGTCGCAGTAGCAGTCGGAGCCGTCAATTTGAGTGCAATCAAACCAGCGGATTTCGCCGTCGGCAGTAGCAGACCTCCGCAGCTCTTGCATAAAGGGCTGCTCGGCGTAAACGCCTGTGAAATCTTGTATCGTCACCTTGTTCATTTCGCTAGAGATTGCCGCGCTATGGCCTTCATAAAATATAAACTTATTTCCCGAAACGCTTGCAGAAGGTGCAACTTTGACAAAGCGGGTGGCGTAATTCGCGCTTTTCGAATCCTTCGCGGAGACTCTTGGCGGTAGGCGTTTCGAGAATTTCGGCAAGGCTTTGGTCTTCAATGTGCCCGAGCGTGATTTGCCCGCTATGGTCAAGGCAACAAACGACAACACGACCGTCGTGCAGAATCGCTACATGCGTATCGAGGGCGCGGCATGAACCTGCGGTAGATTTGGCGCGGCTTTCGTCTAACTCGGGCCATTCAAAGCGGGAATCTTGATGCAGGTAAATTCTTCCGACAACGGGAAAACTCTTGTGCCGACTGCAGAAATGTTCCAACGAAATTTGCGCGCTAGGTTCGGCGCTGCTTGACGTGCTACTGAAAGCCTCATTTACTTTAGTGAGCATGGAGCAATTCCATGCGTCGCTAGCCGCATCGCCTACATTCCAGAGTCTTAAATTGATGTACAGGTCGGGTCGAATGGCATTGGCCATCTTGCAAAAGTCGAGGACATCTTGGAGGTGGCGCGTGGCTATCTCTGGCGAAAGTTCGGCATAGGCATGCGTTGAAAAATTCACCTGTCGCACGGCGGGGGAGGCAAGAATCAACTTGCCGGTGCGTGCAATGGTGGTGCCATTAGTAGTCAAGTTCAGCTTGAGCGGAGTGGTTTCCAGTTTTTTCAGGAATAGGCCGAATCCCGGATGCAACGTGGGTTCGCCAAGTACATGAAAGTAGACGTTTTCGGCTACGGTTGTCGATTCGACAATACAACGCTCGAATAGTTCCGAACTCATGAAATCACGCTTGCCATGCGGATTATCAGAAGAATCCTTTCCGCAAGGACAAAAGCTGCAATTCAAATTGCAAACATTCGTGATTTCAATATAGACCGCATTCATGCTTTATTTAAGTCTCAGTTTTTTCTGGGCGTAAATACTTTGCCCGCCGTTGCAAACGAATGCGAATACGCATACGATAAAGAACGCGGGCAAGGTGTCGAATCCAAAAATTTCGGCTCCGATAAAGATGGGTGCCAAGAGCGTGTTGGTTGCTCCGCCAAAGACGGCTGCATAACCGAGGGCTGCTGCGAGCGGCAGGGGGACACCCACCATGGCGGCAATCCAAGCGCCGAAGGTTGCGCCGATGGCGAACAACGGCGTGACTTCGCCGCCCTTGAACCCGACGGCAATCGTTGCAATCGTGAGTGCAAATTTCAGAATCCAGTCGCAGGCAAAAACCGTCGTGCCAACGGCGGCTCCATTTGCAAAGCAATAATCAATCAGGTTCGTGCCCAGGCCCGCGTAGCGGCCCTGCCAGAATAACAGTAAAAGAAGGCTGATGGCGATGCCGACAAAGGCGATGCGCTTGACTGCATTCGGCAACTTGTTCGCGGCGAGTTTCTTGGCGAGCGAAAGCAACTTGGCAAAACCGCCACCGACGATGCCGAAAAGCACTCCGAGCAATGCAAGCTTCAGCACAAATTGAATGTTCAAGCCGGTTTCGTTCCACAGGAGTCCGGCCACATTCCAATCTGGGAACAGGGCGCTCAAATTCACAGAGAACTTTTCAAGTCCGAGCATTTCAGAAACCTTGTAGGCTGTAAATGCGGCGACTGTGGCGGGGAGTAATGCCGACAGATTTAAGTAGCCCACAAGCAAAACTTCGAGCGCAAGCGCAATGGCGGCGAGCGGCGTCTGGAAAAGCCCGGCAAAGCCTGCGGCCATGCCTGCAATCAGCAAAATCTTGCTTGCGTTTTCGATATGAATCTTTTTGCTGATGTTGTGCCCGAGAGTCGCGCCAATCTGAATCGCGACGCCTTCGCGGCCAGCGCTACCGCCGAACAAATGCGTAAGCCATGTGCTTACTGCAACCATCGGGATCATGCGCAGTGGAATTTCGCCTTCTTTGCCAAGGGCGACCCCGAAAACCATGTCCATGCCGCGTTCGGTGCCTTTGCCAAATTTTTTGTAACCAAGAACAATTGCAACACCAATCAAGGCGAGCCCCGGAATCCAGTAAAGTGGGTTGGCGTCGCGCACCGTGCTCACTGCCAAGAGTACCTGACCAAAGAAAGCCGTAAGTGCCCCCACAATTGCGCCTAATAGAACGGCGACAATCGTCAAAATCGGGAGGGAAAGCCATTTTTGAACAAATGCGCTGATTCTTGCCTTCATTTGTTCCTTCGCCATGCGCATCATCTGTTCCTTCATTTCGGGAGACATGCCGGCGAATTGTTCCTTGAACTGGTTGTATTTGCCAAAATCTCTAAAATTCATGGATAATCCTTGATTGCGGCGTAAATTTAGAAATTTAGATAGAAAAACAGATTTAGTATATTTTAATTATGAAATTAGATTCCCGCTCTAAAAAATCTTTAGTTAAAGTTTCTTTGGCGATGTTGATGTCGTCACTCTTGGTGGCAGGACTTTCTTCATGCGCCTCGAATAAGCCGGATGCAAATTCGCCCGCGACCGAAAACGTGTCTGCGGAACGCCCGGCGGCACTCCCGCCTCCGCCTTCGACGCCTGTGACGGTGTTCGAGATGCGTTTTATCAATGCAGATAAGCAAGTGCGTGTGGTCAATAAGCCCACTCTTGCGGCGCTTGATTTCGCGGCGTATTTCAATAACCCGATTCGTTTGGCGGGCAAAGAAGAGAAACCCGAAAATTATACGGGCAAAATGGCATCGGCAAAGCTTGCGGATTATCCGTTCCCGATGCTGGATTCCCTTTCGGAATACGAACCTGCCGCTGTTGCAGGCCGCCAGCCTTTGGCTTGGGAACCACTTGCGAAGATTCTTTATGCACAAACTGGAAACGATTCCCTTTCGCAGGTGTTGAATGCCGTTGAAGCGGTGAAGTGGAATGAACCCGATGTGTTCAGAGCCTTCCAGACGGTAACCCGTATGTGGGGTGTTCCCCTGAGCGATGGTTCGGTAGACTGGTGGGTCGAAGTGATGCCCGCCATGTGGACGGAACGTTCTGTGTTCTACGGAAAACTGAAGCTGTCTTCGAAGGGTGAAACCACAGAAATCCTGAATTATTACTTGACCGGCGAAATGAACATTGACGACGCCATGAACTGGGCTCGTACATTGTCTTCTTACTGGTATCCGACTTTGAATACCGACTTGGAACCGCATACCGCTGGTGCTCCGTGGGAAGGTGACAAGAATAGGCCTTTTGCCGTGATGCGCGGAAACCCGATGGGAACTCCTATGTGGATTGCTTTTGAAGTGCCTGCTTTCTGCATGAATGACGAAGCCTTGCGCGCCAAGCGTACCGCGGATTCTTTGGCAGAGGCGGGCGAGGTGGTTCCGGTGAATCGTATACTTGATACGAATTCCGCATTCAGGCTTGAAACGCTTGCTTCGCTCGAAGGTTCCTGCCCTGAAAATGCAGCGACGAAAAAGTTCCGTGATGCGCTCTCGAAAAAACTTAAAAATCTGCCTAAGGAACAGAACGCTTGGGCTGGTGGCGACATGCTTTGGTTTAGACGCAACGCTAACTACCTGCTCGCAGATAAAATAACCGGTCAGGATAGCTTGCATAATCCGCTCCCGCGCCTGTTGGAACTCAAGAAGTATTTGGATTCCCAGAATGTGCAACTTTTGGTGGTGCCGGTTCCTGTGAAAGAAGAAATTTATGGCGAACGCTTGGTCGAAGGCACTGCCGCAGACTTTTGCGTGAACCCGGCCGGTCGTGAATTTACCCGCGAAATGCTTGCGGCAGGGCTCGATGTGCTTGACCTTTATCCGGCCCTGATGGCGGCCAAGTCAGGGGATGAACCTCCTCATTACAGCTACCAGCGTTACGATACTCATTGGGCTTTGCCCGGCATGATTGCGGCCATGGAATTGCTGGCTTCTCGCGTGACGCAGTACTCTTGGTACGCTGAATCGGGCGCTCAGCCGGGTTCCTTGAATCTGCAGGAAACTAAGACGCTTAGAGAAGGTGATTTGGTGGCTCATTTGCCCGATGCCGAAAAGTCCAAGTATCCGGCAGATACCTTGCCGGTTATGAAGGTCTTCAAGGGCACCGAAGCTTATAAGGGTGGCAAGAATTCGCCGATTCTTCTGATGGGAGATTCCTTTACGGGCGTATTTGAATCCGTCGATCAAAAGAGCGGCGGCCCGGGCTCGCTTTTGGCTTATGCGACAGGGCTCGATGTACAGGTGCTTACCAGCTGGGGCGGCGGCCCGGGCGTGTACCACCGCATGATGAAAATGAAGAAGGACATGCAGAGCAAACGCCTCGTAATCTACATGATGACTGCTCGCGACTTCTGGCAATCTCCCATGGAATGGGACGGTCTTTAGTCTCTATGCTTGCTCGTCTTTCTGCTCTCGCTAAGCGATTCTTTTGGCCGGTGCTGATTGTTGTTTTTGCAGCGTCATTGGCGTTGGTGCTTTGGAGCGGACAAACTGAGAGAATGAGCTTTAGAGATGCGGCTTGTTCTTTTGAAGACAAATTGCCTGGCTGCTTGGCTGCTGTTCCAGAGTGGAAGAGTGGCCTTGCTTTTTACGATAGTACTTTGAAGGCGACTGGTGATACTTTGCAGAGCTTGAAAGCGTTGCTTTGGGAATACTGGAATTTGAAATTTGCCGGAGCGGGGGAGCCTGCAGTGGCGCAAAATTCCATATTGCCTTTGCGCGTTCTTGAAACCCGAAAATCCGGTTGTATGGGACTTTCGTGGCTTGCCATGATGGTGGCTGAATCTAGGCAGATACCCCTTGCGGTTATCATGCTGCCGGGTCATGTGTTCTTGCGTTATGGGGACTCTGCAAATAGTGTGAATTTGGAACCCAATCGAGAGGGCTATTCTTACACCGATGGCGAATATCGAGAAAAGTATAAAAAAGGCCCTTGGACGGGTCTTGAATTTAAGCCTTTGACCCCCACTCAATTTGTGGGACTAGCCGCCTTTAACATGGGTAATTTATATTTGGATAGCGATTTGCGCCGGGCTTTAACCTGGTACCGTATGGCCGAGGAATTTTTTTCGGAATATCCGGGCATCAAGGCGAATCAGGAAATTGCCAAAAGCCGCCTACCAGACCATTTGTAGGCAGGCTTAGTGGCTGAATTTGCTATTTTTAGTAAATGCGGCTATTTATTTATATTGCAGTTGTTTTGTTGCTTTGCGCCTGCTCCAATTCGGAGTGGAATTCGGAACCGCAACTTAGTCAAACTGTGGGCTGCGACGAAGATTCTCTGTCGGGAATGATGCGTGTCGATGCGAAGGGTGTCGAGGTTGCTCTAGGAACGAATTCTGAAAACGCCCGCGCCAATGAACGTCCTCAAATGCAGGTGAAATTTGATTATGGATTCTCGTTAGCACGGCATGAAGTCATTTGTGGTGAGTTTGATGCGTTGATGGAACGTGCGACAGGACTTGTGCTGAAATGTGCCAATGACAGCTTGCCGGCCACGAATATCACCTATTACGATGCAGTCCTTTTTGCGAATGAACGCAGTAAGGCTGAGGGCTTTGATACAGCCTACACCTATACTTCGGCCAGTTTTGATGCCGAAAAACATTGCACAAATTTAGAGGGTCTTGCCTACCATCCCGAAGTCAAATCCTATCGTTTGCCGACTGAAGCCGAATGGGTGCTGGCGGCTAGTCTGAATTGGGATCCTCAAAGCGGATGGACTGCTGAAAATTCGGATTACAAATTGCATCCTGTTTGCGGCAAGCGAAATGCCGAAGATAAATTTTGTGATCTGATTGGCAATGCCATGGAATGGATGAATGATTGGCTTGGAAAATTCGTCGATACCACATTGTCCAATTATGTGGGGGCCCCCGATGGTGGAGCGCTGGGACAGCGCATCGTGAAGGGAGGCAGTTACCGCAATACCTTAGAATCTGTCAATCTGTATAATCGTGGCGATGTGTATACGGTGACATCTTCTACTCGTGCCGATTATGTGGGGTTCCGCTTGGCATTTGGTGCAATTCCCGGGGCTGTATGGATGGGAAATGATGGTCGGGCGAATGATTCCCGTATGGTTTCGTTGGTGAATTCTGCGACAATTCGTTCTCTTGTCGGTACCTACAAGGCGAAAGTCGCTTTTAGAAACGACCTTACGGGGAACCTTGCTTACATCGATTACTCTGGTGGAATTCGTACTGTTGTAGAAATAGTTGATACGATTGAAGTGTACCATCCGGAGATATCTCCAGACGGTAGACATGTGGCCTTCTGCACGGGACTTGAAGGTGTATCGGGATCATCTTCTCTCTATGTCCGCGACTTGAATGCTGAAGGCTCGAATCTCGTGAAGCTCGATGTGGAAAGTGCTGTAATTCCCCGCTGGCGGGTTCTTGAAAATGGCGATACGGTAATCGTCTATGTGACGGATGCGGGCAACAATAAGGATGAATCCTCTTTCAAGTCGGCATCCACCTGGCAGGTAAAATTCTCGAACGGCAAGTTTGGCACACCGCAGAAACTTTTCAATGGGGCTTATCATGGCGGTATCAGCGAAGACAATACCCTAGCTATTACGGGGGCTCGCCTCCTTCGTGCCCGCTTTTCAGGGCGTGATACGGTGTGGTACAATGGGGAACAGGCCTGTAATGCCTCCCTTTCAAAAGATGGCCGTAAGCGAACTCTGTTCCTTGATTTTGGAGGAAAGACGGGACAATCCTTTGTCGGGAAAGACTATGCTATGCATGAACAGTTGCTAATCGCCGATAGCACTGGAAAATTGATGCAGTCTGTGGGGGCGCCTGCAGGTTTTTCTTTTGACCATAGTGAATGGGCGGGCTTTTTCAGTAATTTGGCTGTAGCAACTTTGACGAATTCGAATGGAGCGCATCAGAAGATTGTGCTCGTAAATCTTGTTGATTCTTCGATTGTGGATCTTGTTGAAGGTGATGAACTTTGGCATCCCTGTTTTTGGATGAAAGAAAATTCTTTAGTCAATGATGATGAACTGCTAGATTTGGATAGCGCCGGTTTTTATTTTGAATATTACCCTGAAAATTTTCTTCAGTCTTCATCTGTTGAATTGGCTATGAAATTACAGATGTTCTGGGAAAAATATGGGGAATGGGAATGCTTTACTTTAGGAAGCTCAATGCTTCTGGATGCCGTTGTTGATACTTCCATAACTTCTTACAAAACTTTGAATATGGGGGTTACGCTGGCAGATATTCATTTGTTTAAATATCTTTTGGTAAACTATCTTTTCCCTTATGCGGATAACTTGAAAGCCGTTGTGATGGAAATTTCTCCGGGACTTTTGTTTCGAAATGAAATCGACTACCTAGACGTTCTTCGGAAGTATTCTCCTGGGTTGATGTATGATGAACATCATCTGAATACCGATAATAAAGATGTCGTAGTGGCGCTAAGTCTAGAATATTCGTACCCAAGGAATTTGTTTAGTCAGGACTATATGGAGAATACGTTCCTGTTGCCTTCTGTTTCTTGGGGGAACACTTATGTTGCCGTTGATCTTTCTTTTTTGACCATTGATAATCCTGTATTTAACAACAATTTGGCAATAATCGAAATGCTGAGAGATGAAATGGAAAAGCGCAATGTAAAGTTAGTCCTTGCGATAACTCCACGAAATCCCGCTTATTACATAGAGACGGATTCTTATGGTCTTTTTGGGCCCAGTCAAGAAGTAGCTAATGCTCTCATTGATATTCTGAAAGATCGTGGCTTTATTCTTTTTGATGAAAATAAGAATGGTAAGCATGACTATACAAATGAAATGGCTTACAACAATTCGCATTTGAGCTATGTCGGAGCGCAACAGTTTACATTGCGCCTGGATTCCCTTTTGAGGACGTTGAAATGATGAAATGGTCTTTCGTTTTGCTTGTTTTTTGGCTTTGTTCCTGTTCGAATTCGGACTCGGTCTCTGTATATCCGCAAAACACTTCTTTGGAAATCGCAGAAGATTCCCTTGTTGGGATGTTCCGCATCAGGACTGCTGAATCTGTTGCCATCTTGGGAACGGACTTGGAAAAGGCGAAAGCCAATGAAACACCTGCGATGCAGGTGAAATTTGATTATGATTTTTCAATTGGCAAGCATGAGGTTACATGTGGCGAATTTAATTCTCTGATGAAGCCTTTGATGGGGCATTCACTGGACTGTGAGGGCGATAGTCTCCCTGCCACAAATTTGACATACTATGATGCGGTTCTTTATGCGAACGAACGCAGCAAAGCCGAAGGTTTCGATACGGCCTATACCTATATTTCGGCGAATTTCGATACGGAAAAACATTGCACAAATTTGCCTGGGCTTGTCTTTCGTCCCGAGGTAAATGCGTATCGTTTGCCGACTGAAGCGGAGTGGAATCTGGTGGCTGCTTCGAACTGGGAAAAAGGTTGGACGGCCGATAATGCAAAACAAAAATTGCATAATGTTTGTAGCCGCGATACGGCTGCAAGAATCTGCGATATGGTCGGAAATGCGATGGAATGGGTGAACGATTGGCTTGGAAACTTACGTGATACAACTATCGTAAATTATGTGGGGGCTCCCGATGGCGGAGCCTTGGGACAACGCGTGGTAAAGGGCGGTAGTTATCGTAATGCCTCTAAATCCATCAACATCTATAGCCGTGGTGACGTGTATACGGTCACGTCTTCGACCAGGGCTGATTATGTCGGTTTTCGTCTTGCTTATGGGGCTATTCCCAATCCCATTTGGATGAATGCGAAAGGAACTGCGGCAACAAGCCGTATCCTTCCTTTGGCGACTCCAGCGACAATGCGTTCATTGACGGGAACCTACAAGGTAAAACTGGCGTTTCGTAATGACTTGACGGGGAACCTCGCTTTTATCAATTATGGCAGTGGTTCTTTGTCGGTTATTGAAATTGAGGATTCCCTTGCTGTTTACCATCCTGAAATTTCTCCGGATGGACAGTGGGTTGCCTTCTGTACAAAACTTGAAGGCGTATCTGGAACATCGACGGTCTTTGTGCGTCGCTTGAATGCGGATGGTTCCGATTTAGTAAAGTTGAATGTCGAAAGTGCTGTAATTCCCCGTTGGCAGGTTCTTGAAAATGGCGATACGGTTGTCGTTTATGTGACTGATGCGGGGAATAATAAAAACGATGCTTCTTTTAAGGCCTCATCGACTTGGCAAGTGAAATTTGCAAATGGCAAGTTTGGAACTCCGCAGAAGCTTTTCGACGGGGCCTATCATGGGGGCTTTAGCGAAGACCGTTCCTTGGCCGTGACGGGAGCGCGTCTGCTTCGTGCCCGCGTTTTGGGGCGTGATACGGTATGGTACGGCGGCGAACAGGCCTGCAATGCGTCCCTTTCGAAAGACGGTTCAAAGCGCACCCTGTTCCTTGATTTTGGCGGATCGACCGGTCAAAAGTTTGTTGGTGAAAAATATGGGACGCATGAACAGTTGCTGATTGCTGATTCTCTTGGAAAACTAATACAGTCAATACCTGCTCCGGCGGGCTATTCCTTTGACCATAGCGAATGGGGCTTTGGATCGGATAATCTTGTGGTGGCGACGCTTTCGAATGATGATGGGGCCCATACGAAAATAGTGTCGGTCAATTTGCAGGACTGTTCTATTGTTGATATCCTTGAAGGCGATGAAGTTTGGCATCCGAGTCTATGGGCCAATCCCAATGTGATTCCGTCGAATGAATTCTTACTTGATTTGGACAGTGCGGGAATGTATTTCTTTGAAGGTGGATCTGATAGGTCAAAGATTTTGCGGTACCGCATGGAAATGATGTGGAAGTACAGGGATTCTGCAGAACTGGTGGTGCTTGGATCTTCGCGTGCTGCAAACGGAATAGATGCTTCTATAATTGGAGTGACCTCGGTTAATTTGTCTTATTTCCCTAATTCCTTCTTTGATGTATGTCATATGTATGAACGTTATGTTGAAAAAGGTTTCAAGAAATTAAAATATATCGTTGTCTCGATTGATATTGATTTTTGGAATTTTTCACCTCAGTTTAGTTTCTTCAGCTCGGAATACGAACAATTCCCGGGATACGTTTACGACCAAAATCATAATTATTGGTTAGATGAAGATTGTAGTGCAATTTACGCAGCTACGCAAAATGCCCCTGGCCTAGATACGTATAAAGGAATGTTTCTAGGTCTAAGAAGTTCCGAATTTGCAACTTCCCAGGGATGGGGCGTATCTGAATATGAAGATAGCACTTGGATGGACAAACAGAGGGCTGCTTATGAAGAAACTTACGTTGCCTTCGTGGATTTTTTGAAAGTTACTCAGCAAAAGGGGTTGACCGTAGTAGGGATTGTTTTCCCACAATCTCCGGATTATCGAAATTCAGGCATCTGGGGACGGCATGGCTTGCGTCGTAGTGAGGCGGTCGAAATCCTAGACAGTCTGGCAAGATTGCAAAAGAAATATCCCCATTTCATTTTTATGGATGAAAATAAAATGGGCTATCACGATTATGATGACTCCATGGCTCAGGATTGTGATCACATGAATGCACGCGGCGCAGAACAACTGACGGTTCGTTTGGATTCGTTGATTAAAACTTTGAAATGATAATAGCGGTTTTTGTCATCCTGTTCGCGATTTTCCCGCTGACCGATACCGACATCTGGTGGCATTTGGCGTGTGCTCGCGAGTGGGTGATTACGTGGACGCCTGTCCGTGCGCCCGTTGTGAATGTCCATGAATATTTTCAATGGGTTGTAGGCTTTGTCTATGGCTTGGGCGGTGCTCCGCTCTTGGTGGCTTTCAAGGCGGTGTTGTGGGGCGTGGTCTTCGCACTGTTTGTTCGTGGCGTGCGTCATGGCGAGCTTCCAAAGAACGTCATTGCGAGCCCCGTAGGAGGGCCTGCCACGAGCGTAGCGTGGTGGTGGCAATCTTTAGTAGTCGTATTTGTCCTTTTTGTTTTCCGTTACCATTTCGAAATGCGCCCGGTGCTTTTTTCGCTTCTGTTTCTTGGAATATACTGGAATGCGATTCCGTGGCTTGTAAAAAAATACAGAGAGTCCCGGCTAGATGTAAAACAGGTTGCATGCGCTGCGCTGATTCTTGCTCTTCAGTGGTTTTGGTGCAAGTGTCAGGGGCTTTATATCTTGGGCCCGTTTTTTGCAACTTTGGTGTTGTGTGTCAGTTTACTTGAATCAAA
>JAEEGG010018451.1_pt1 | contig 14185 bp, 12 predicted proteins | sample 9134161 | NCBI WGS metagenome assembly JAEEGG01 (sample SAMN16246543, study PRJNA631951) | gut metagenome | biome: gut microbiome; feature: rumen; material: CR-attached | host: Bos | place: Iran: Karaj | collected 2018-10 | reverse complement strand
AAGGTATCGAGGGTATGCTCGAGCCGGAGAAGAAGGAAGAGGTCACCGCCACCGCCGAGGTCAAGCAGACCTTCAAGATCTCCAAGGTCGGCACCATCGCCGGCTGCCAGGTCAAGGAAGGCAAGCTCACCGCCAAGGCCCAGGTGCGCCTGATCCGCGACGGCATCGTGGTGTACACCGGCGCCCTCGCCTCGCTCCAGCGCGGCAAGGACGACGCCAAGGAAGTCGCCACCGGCTTCGAGTGCGGCTGCGCCCTGGAGCGCTTCAACGATATCCACATCGGGGATATCATCGAGGCCTTCACGGTCGTGGAGATCAAGCGGAGCCTGTAAACAGGACCCGCCATTGGACGAAAAAGCCCGCTCTTGGAAGCGGGCTTTTTTGTATTACAGCAACAGGAGCAGGGCCAGCAGGTAGAGCGTGAAACCCTGCGCCCGGATGCGGCGTCCGGTGATGAAATCGGTGGAGAGGCCCACGGGCTCGCGGTCGAGCAGGCTCTTGAGCTCCTCCGCTTCGGGAACGTCGCGGGGGCTCCATTTCGAGATCAGTTCCCCGTCGTTGAAGTAAGTCGCACCGCCGTTGGCGCGGTTGAGCGTGATGAGGGGCTTGTAGTCCGCCAGATACACATCCTCCGGGGTATCCTCGCCCGGGACGGCGAGGATGAGGGGCGTGGCGCCGCAGACGCGCGCCTCGGCGGCCTGCGTGCGGATGCGGTCCCAATCGGCATCCTCCGGGTCATACACGGAGAAAACCATCACTTTCCCGAGAACGGCCAGCTCATCCTGGTACTCGCCCTCCGCGTCGCGGAAGGAAAGGACCGGCTTGGAGGCGTTCTTGTACATCCCGCTGCGACTGAGGGTGTCCACGCCGACAAAGGTCCAGGTGGAATCCGGCAGGGCATCCAGGGTGAAAGACCCGCGCTGCCCGTTCCGCTCGTAGATGAAAGTCGGGACCTTGCCGTCCATTTCCTGGTAGTCATTGTCCAGCGAAGCGAAGAGTTCCGTGCCGGGGGCGAACTCCGTGAAGTCGATCATCGGCAGGTGCCGGGCGTTATGGCAGAGGGCGAAGATCAGGGAAGGGATGGCCAGGAAGAAGGCCACATACTTCCCCTTCCGGGGCACGCCGAAGTTCTGGAACGGGATGAAGGCGAGGGCGGCCAAAGCCAGCAGGACGAGATTCTTCAGGAGCGTCTGCCCATGGGAGAGGTGGATAGCCTCGCCGAAGCAGCCGCAGTCCATCTCCGGTTTCGCAATCCAGAGAATCAGGGTGATGATGGTAAAGAAGACCACCAGGACAGATGTCACGATGGCGGTTGTCTTGCGGAAAACGCCGCTGATGAGCGCCGCACCCGTGATGGCCTCCACGAGGGAAAGGACCATGCCCAGGGCCTTCGCAGTCCCCTGCAGGAAACCCAGGTGGAAGAACTTGAAGTATTCGCTGACGATGAGGCCGGTACCCACCGGGTCCAGCAGTTTCAGCAGGCCCGAGGCGAGGAACACCAGGCCGATCAGGATGGCGCAGAAACGCCGGAAACTATGATGTGCCTTTTTCATACGAGATAAGGGTCGACGGCCGCGCGGACCTTGGCGAAAATGTCGTCCGGGGGGAGCATCCGGCCTTCGGCGTCGCCGCAGTCGATGCGCAGGAAGTGCGCATCGCGGGCGGCCTCGGCGCGGTACATGTCCCGGACGGCCACCTGGAAGCGGATGTCCGCCTCGTGGATGTCCTGGCTGCCGTGCAGGTAGGATCGGTCATCGCCTTCCCGGTGTGCCGCCAGGCTCTTTTCCACAAAGCCGATGGGAACGTCCAGGAAGAGGTTCAGGTCCGGTTCAGGCAAATCGAAATCGCCATACTCCGTGTCGAAGATCCAGTTGCGCAGGCGGGTCCGTTCGGAACCTTGGGGAAGTTTCGCGCACTGGTAGGCGATGTTGGAATAGACATAGCGGTCCAACAGGACGACCTTGCCGGCTTCGAGGGCTTCGCGCATCATCGGCGCAGCCCGGTGCCGGTCCTCGGCAAAGAGCAGGGCCACGAGCTGTGGGTGCACGGCCTCGATGCTGCCGAATTCCCCTTTGAGGAACCGGCCGATCAGGTCGCCATACACTGGGGCGTCGTACCGCGGGAAGTGGATGTATTCCAGCGCCCCGCAGCGCTCGGTGAGGTATTCCTTCAGTTTCTTGACCTGGGTGGACTTCCCCGCCCCGTCCAGGCCCTCCAGCACGATGAGCATGATTTTTCGTTTAATCTCACAAATATAACTATTTTTGCGTTATGAAACCGAAAATCCACCTCCTCGGCATTGTAAACCTCACAGACGACTCGTATTACGCGGCGAGCCGGGCGCAAGACACGGACGCCTTCCTGCGACGCGTCGGGACGATGCTTGCGGAAGGGGCCGACTGGATCGACATCGGCGCCTGCTCCACCCGGCCCGGGGCGCAGCCTGTCGGAGTGGACGAGGAGTGGCGGCGGCTGGAACCATCCCTGCAGGCCCTCCGGCAGGAGTTTCCGGACGCGCGCGTTTCCATCGACACCTACTGGGCATCCGTCGTGGAGCGGGCGTACGACCTCGTCGGCCCATTGATGGTCAATGACATTTCGGCCGGGGCGTACGACGCGCAGATGCTGCCGCTTGTGGGCCGGCTCGGACTTCCCTACATTGCCATGCACCTGCGCGGAACGCCGGAAACAATGCAGTCCCTCACCGATTACCCCCATGGGGTGACGGCGGAAGTCCTTCGGTATTTCAAGGCATTCGCCAAGCGCGCTGCGAAGGCCGGCGTCACGGACTGGATCCTGGACCCGGGCTTCGGTTTCGCCAAGACGGTGGAACAGAACTGGACCCTGCTGGAAGAACTGGAACTCCTGCAGGTCCTGCAGATGCCCATCCTGGTGGGCGTTTCCCGCAAAAGCATGATTTACAAGCGGTTCGGAATCACGCCGGAAGCGTCGCTCCCCGCTACGCAAGTCGCGCATTACATGGCGCTCGAGCGCGGCGCCACCTGGCTCCGCGTCCACGACGTCGCCGAAGCGCAGCGTACGGTGGCTATCTGGAGGGACGAATTGTCATTCTGAGCGAAGTCGAAGAATCTACTCGATGAGGTAGACATCATCGCCCGGGGCCGCGAAGTGATAGGTTTCCCGGGCGAACTTTTCCAGGGAATCCCGGCTGTTCGTGAGGGACCGGATCTCCGCGTCCATCGCGTCGATGTCGCGGCGGAGCTGGTCCATCTGACGCTCCTGGCGCTGGATCTCCCAGTTCGCGCGGACCCAGTTCAGGACACTGCTGTGCGAGAAGAACAGCAGCCACAGCGCCGCCACCGCCGTGATGATGATCACGAACGGGAGGAAGTAGTTGTGGTCGCTGCGCGTCAGCAGGCTGCCCTTCTGTTTCTTGTCTGCCATAAAACCCGGAATAGGTTTCCGTCTTTTCCGCGAAATTAGTAAATTTGCATGAATTACGCGAAAACAAATTTAAAAATCGTATACGCTATGAAACCTACCCTTCTCGTCCTCGCCGCCGGCATGGGCAGCCGCTATGGCGGGCTCAAGCAGATGGACGGCCTCGGCCCCCACGGCGAAACCATTATCGACTATTCCATCCACGACGCCGTGGAAGCCGGCTTCGGCAAAGTCGTCTACATCGTCCGCGAATCCTTCAAAGCCGACATGGAAAAGGCCGTGCAGGCCAAGTACGCCGGTGTCAAGACCGTCGACGGGGAACCCCTCGAGTTCGTCTTCGTCACCCAGGAACTGAACAAGATTCCCGCCCGCTTCCCGCTCAATCCCGAACGCGTGAAGCCCTGGGGCACCGCCCACGCCGTCCTGATGGCGAAGGACGTCATCCACGAGCCGTTCGCCGTCATTAACGGCGACGACTTCTACGGCAAGGAGTCCTTCCGCATCCTCGGTGACTGGTGCCGTGCCCATGCGGACACCACCGGCAAGTACTGCATCGTCGGCTTCGAACTGGACAACACCCTTTCCGAGAACGGCACCGTCTCCCGCGGCATCTGCGCCTATGACCGGTCCGGCAACCTCACCGACATCGCCGAGCACCTGGAAATCGGCCAGGAAGCCGACGGCATCGTGTACGGCAACAACTCCGTCACCGGCGAGAAGCACGTGGTCCTGGAGGCCAAGGCGCTGTGCTCGATGAACATGTGGGGCTTCACCCCCGACTATTTCGCCAAGAGCGAAGCCATCTTCGAGCAGTTCCTGGAGATCAACGCCAACGAACTGAAGAAGGAGTTCTACATTCCCTTCGCCGTGGACTGCATCGTCAAGACCGGCCAGGGCACCTGCGAGGTGCTCTCCACCCCGTCCCACTGGTTCGGCGTGACCTTCAAGGAGGACCGCCCCGGTGTCGTCGCCAAGTTCGCTTCCCTCGTGGAAGAAGGTGTCTATCCCAGCCCCCTCTATTGATATGGCCGCTTTTTCCGCACGCAAGGTCCATAATTACGACCTCTATTCCGGCCACGCCTGGTACGTCCCCGGTGTCAAGGGGATGTTCGGCTTCCTCGGCTGGCTCATCCTGGGCGCGCTCCTGGGCGGCGTCGTGATGCTCGTCATGGGCCTCTTCATGTCCCCCGAGGCGGTCAAGGACTACTCGATGCTCGTCGAGTACCCCATCCAGTTCCTCCCCGCCATGGTCTATGCGGCGAACCAGAGCCGCAAGAACATGATCTTCGATCCCGGCTACGTGCTGGACAACAAGCACTTCCAGCCGTACGGCATGGGCCTGATGATCCTCATCACCGTGGTGATGACCTTTGCCTCGATGTTCGCGTTCGACCTGCCCAACTACTGGAACATGCAGCTGACGAACAAGTCCTCCATCCTGGCCGAGTTCTATGAGATGTTCACGGAAATGATGAAGGAACTGACCGGCGGCCCGTTCTGGTCCTCCTTCCTCACGGTGGCCATCTTCGCCCCGATCTTCGAGGAATGGCTGTGCCGGGGCATGGTGCTCCGCGGCCTGCTGACGAAGATGAAGCCCGGCTGGGCCATCGTCGTTTCCGCCCTTTTCTTCGCGGTGATCCATGCGAATCCCTGGCAGGCGCTGAACGCCTTCATGATCGGCCTGGTGATGGGTTACGTCTACTACAAGACCGGCTCCCTGATCCTCACCATGATCATCCATTTCGTGAACAACGGCACCTCGGTCATCCTCTCCCACCTCGACAGCATGAAGGACTACGCCGACGTGAACTCCTGGATGGAAGTCATGGACAAGAGCACCTATATGATCCTCTTCGTGGTCAGCTGCGTCATCCTCGCCGCCTGCCTCTGGGCCTTCTCCCGCATCCCGGTGGAGAATCCCTGGGGCAACATCGACCGTATCCCGCCCGCCGACGAGACCGTCGTCACCGAGACGGCCGCTGACGCGCCCATGCCTACGGACGAAACGCCCGCCGCTTCCGAGGAACTGCCCGCGGACGAAGATCCCGCCGTCCCTGCGGAGTAATTTCCACAACCAGCTGTTTCTCAATGTTCTAATACTCAAGAGGTGCACTTGTTTGTGCACCTCTTAAACGTTAATATAGTGATACTCAATCGAATGATGATACAGAGGTGCACGGCCAGGTGCACCTCAACAAACCCTTAAGGCTGATTATCAATCGTTTAGAATTGTAGCGCACGTGGCTTCCGCTTCGGGAAGAGCAGCAAACTTGCCCACGTCTACGAGAGTAAAGTCCGGCGGAACGGCCGCGTAGATGGGATAATCTGCGCAGGCGCGAAGGTAAAAGTCCACGATGGAGAAGCGGTCGCCGAAGCCATACTTGTCGAAGGCATCGAAGATGGCCGGCGAAATCAGGTGGATGCCGGCGAAGGCGAGCTTGCGGCATCGACCCGGGTCTATGTCTCCGAACGGGCTCCGCACCTCTCCTGTTGCGATATTCGTCCATCCCTTCAGCCGGTTTTCCTCATCGAACAGGAAATACCGCTGGGTCTTCCGCTCGCTAACCACCAGTGTCGCCAATGCCCCCTCCCGGTGCTGCTCCCGCAGCCACCCCAGGTCCAAATTGCTGACAATGTCCACGTTATGGACGAGGAAAGGCTCGTTATGGCAGATTTCTCCACGCGCTTCGCTTGGTCGAAATGACAAGGTGCCTTCACTTGGTCGAGAGGACAATCCTTTTGTCATTCCGAGCGGAGCGAAGGAATCTCTTCCTGTCATTTCGAGCGGAGCCGCAGGCGGAGTCGAGAAATCTGTCAACAGGTGCTTCGCATAGCGAATCCCCCCGCCCGTTTCCCGCAGGAAGTCCCTTTCATCGGAGACGGCGATGCGGGCGCCGAAGTCGTGGGTGTGGAGGTAGTGGATGATCTGGTCGGGGAAATGATGGACATTCACAACGAGGTCGTCATACCCCGCCGCCACGAGCTTGGAGATGACATGGTACAGCAGCGGCTGGCCACACACGGGCACGAGCGCCTTCGGCATCGTATCCGTGATGGGTTTCAGGCGGGTCCCCAGCCCCGCGGCAAAGATCATCGCTTTCATCGTCTGACGGCCGTCGAATGGAACTTGTTTATTATCAATACCTTACGCAATGATGAGTGCTCCGTTTTGCGCACTCGAGTATCGTTAAGTTAATCACTGTCAATCACTTACATTCGACGCACTCTTCGGGTAACCAGCGTTCGATGCCCAGCTCGCGGTGGATGAGGTGCACGCGGACGGGATATTTCGCGACGAGGTGCTCGGCGAGGTGCTGGGCGCTGTAGGCGGAACGGTGCTGGCCGCCGGTGCAGCCGAAGCTGACCTGCAGGTGCGTGAACCCGCGCTCTAGGAAGCGCTCCACGTGCGCATCGACCAGGGCATAGACATGGTCCAGGAAGCGGAGAATCTCCCCGTCCTCCTCCAGGAACCGGATGACGGGTTCATCCAGACCGGTCAACTGCTTGAACCGCTCGTACTTCCCCGGATTATGCACCGACCGGCAGTCGAACACATATCCTCCCCCATTCCCGGACGGATCCTCCGGAATGCCTTTCTTGAAGGAAAAACTGTAAATGGTGACGGTCAGGGGCGCCCTTTCTCCGGAGGGAGTATTCTTTCCCGAACCCTCCGCAATCGAAGATTGCTCCGTCCCTCCCACTGTCCCGTTCCGGGCCAGCGGGCCCCTCCCTCTAATGTGGCCGAGGGTGGCCACAGGTTCGGGAAAGAACACTCCCTCCTCCGGGTCGCCCCCGCAAAGCTTAGCGAGGACTTCGGAAAGGTAGGAATAGTCGCTGAACGGCAGAAGGGATTTGACAATCGCGAGGGCCGGGGGGATGCTGGAGGAGAAGGCTTTGTTGCCTTCCCAGAGGCCACGGTAGCCGTAGCAGCCGAGAACCTGGAGCATCCGGAAGAGGATGAAGAGGCGGAGGCGCTGCCGGAAATGGACCTCGTCCACAGGCCCATAGGCGCGGAGCGCATCCAGGTAGACCTGCAGCAGTTCTTCACGCAGGGCTTCCGGGTACTTGGCACGGGCCTGCCAGAGGAAAGAGGCCACGTCGTAATAGACCGGGCCGCGACGGCCGCCCTGGAAGTCGATGAACCAGGGTTCCCCCTCCACCAGCATCACGTTCCGGGCATTGAAATCCCGGTAGAGGAAGGTGTCGGAAGGTTCGGCCAGGAGATCCGCCTTCAGGCGGTCGAAATCGTCCTGCAGGAATACCTCGTTGAACTCCAGGCCGACGAGTTTCAGGAAGTCGTACTTGAAATAGTTCAGGTCGAAGTCCACCATCCGGGCGTCGAAGGACGGCTGCGGATAGCACACCGAGAAATCCAGCCCACGGGCGCCTTCGACCTGGATCTTCGGAAGGGCGGCGAGGGTCTTGCGCAGCAGGGCGACCTCCTCGGGGCTATAATGACCCGAAGAACGGCCGGCAGCCAGCGCGTCGTACAGGACGGTCGAGCCCAAATCCTCCTGCAGGTAGCAAAGGCCGTCCACGGCTACCACCTGCGGGACGTTGATTCCCTTGGCGGCGAAATGACGGTCGATGGTGAGGAAGGCGCGGTTCTCGTCGGGGTCGGTGCCTTCCACGCCGATGAGCGTCCGCCCGTCAGCCCCCGTCAGGCGGTAGTACCGCCGGTGCGAGGCCGACCCGGTAAGCGCCACGCTGGACACGGGCGCCGACCCGGTATACTGTTCGAACAAGGATTCCAGAGACATAGTATGCAAAATTAATTATTCTTATCTTTGCAAGCAAATGACGGTACGATGAAAAGGATCCTTCTCAGCCTCCTCACAGCCTGCTTCACGGCCTTGGGTTGCAACGCGCAGCCGAAGGTGACGGTGGTGAACGAACCCGTCCGGTTTGAGGACGGGACGCCCGTGGAGGGCGACGCAGGAGCCGAGACGCTGTTCGTGCAGGACCGTTTCCTCACGGACACAACGATTACGGAGAAGGGAGATACGCTTTTCACCGTCCGGCACGCCAGCGCCTACGTCCGAATGCAGTTGGACAGCCTGCCGGCTGGCATCGATCAGATCCTCCTGGTACCCGTTGTCGGCGAAGTCCATACCCTACCGGTGACGGAATCCGGCCCGCTGGTCCTGTGGATGGCGAAGGAGCCGGGCGGTCTCCCGGCGGCCGCCGCCGTCGCCGAGGCGCCGGACGGCCGCCTCTGGTCGGCCCGCCTCCCCGCCCTGGACCTCCAGTCCGGCATCGCGTACCGATGGACCGGGACCCTCCTCCCGCCTGAAGCCCCTGAGTCCGGCCTTCGGGCCACGCCCCAGCCTGCCACGCTCCTGAACATCGACCCGGGCGAGTATTCCGGCATCACCTGGCTGGGCGGGAACCAGTTCGCGGTCGTGGACGACAACCTGAAAGGCGGCGGTATCCTCCGGTTCTCCATTCCCATCGATGCGGACGGAAATGTCGGCCCGGTCCTGCGGCAAGTCGCGCCCGGAACGGAAACGGCGGGGGGCAAGGAGCAGGACAACGAAGGAATCGCCTTTGTCCCCTCGGAAAGCATATTGTATGTCTCCTCCGAGAAGCACCAGGAAATCCGGAGCTACGACCTCAATGGAAACGATGTGGGAACGGCACTCGCCGTCCCGCAAGACATGAAGGACATCGTTGACAACCTGGGGTTCGAGGCCCTCACCTACAATGACACGACCGGTCTGTTCTGGACCACGACGGAAGCGCCGCTGAAGAATGACACCTTCCTCCCCCGCCTCCTCCGGCTCCAGAGCTTCGACCGCGAAGGAAAGCCCGCCGGACGCTATTTCTACCAGACCGGTAAGCCGGCGAAAACCGGCAGGAACGCTACCGCATACGTCTTCGGCATCCCGGCCCTCGCCGCGCTGGACGACGGCCGTCTCCTCGTGCTGGAGCGGGAAGTTTACGTCCCCAACGGAGGTCTGTGGGACAAACTGCAAGGATCCTTCACGGACACCCACATCTACCTGGTGGACCCGGTCCATGACACCGCCGGCCTCCTTCGCAAGTCCCTCCTGTGTTCCTTCACCACCAGCGCCCTGAACCTCGCCAACTTCGAAGGCATGTGCCTCGGTCCCGTCCTCCCGGACGGCCGGCGTACGCTCGTCCTCATCGCCGACTCCCAAAAGGGTTCCGGCGGCCTGACGAACGAGTTTGTGAAAGTGATCCTTCTCCGATAACACCTTATCGGTATTTTTCCTATCTTTGTGGATACCGCCCGCAGCGGCATTCACAAACACTTCAATCATGGACAAACTGAACACTGCCTACTGTTCCGACAAGTACCAGTACACGATGGGCAAGTCGTACCTGGAATGCGGAAAGGACAAGGAAATCGCCACCTTCAACCTGTTTTACCGGAAGGCTCCGGAGAACAACAACTGGGCCGTCGTGAGCGGCACGGAGGAAATCATCCAGATGGTCCAGAAACTGGGCACCGAACCGGAGGAGTTCTACGAGAAGTTCCTCCCCGGGGATGATTACAAGGAGTTCCGCAAGTATCTGAGCACCATGAAGTTCACCGGCGCGGTGTACTGCATGCGCGAAGGCGAGATCGCCTTCCCCACGCAGCCCATCGTCACCGTCGTCGCGCCCATGATCGAGGCCCAGGTCCTGGAAACCCCGATGCTGTGCATCCTGAACCACCAGATGGCCGTCGCGACCAAGGCCTCCCGCGTGTGCCGCGCGACGGACAAGCCCGTTTCGGAGTTCGGTTCCCGGCGGGCGCACGGCCCCTGGGCCGCCGTGTATGGCGGCAAGGCCGCGCAGATCGCCGGCTGCGCCTCCTCCTCCAACATCCTCACCGGCGCCATGAACAACGTTCCCTCCACCGGTACGATGGCGCACAGCTTCGTGACCGCCTACGGCAGCACCGTCGAGGGTGAGCACCAGGCCTTCTGCGACTACATCCGCACGCACCGGGGCGAGAACATCATCCTCCTGATCGACACGTATGATACCCTCAAGTGCGGTGTCAAGAATGCCATCCGCGCGTTCCGCGAGAACGGCATCGACGACAGCTATCCCGGCGGCTACGGCATCCGGCTGGACAGCGGCGACCTTGCTTATCTGTCGCAGGAAGTCCGTCACATCCTGGACGAGCACGGTATGAAAAAGTGCAAGATCTTCGCGACCAACAGCCTGGACGAATACCTGATCACGGACCTGGAGCGCCAGGGCGCCTGCATCGACAGCTACGGCGTGGGTGACGCCATCGCCACCTCCAAGGCCGCCCCTTGCTTCGGCAACGTCTACAAACTCGTGCAGATCGGCGACCAGCCCGTCCTGAAACGCTCCGAGGACAAGATCAAACTCATCAACCCGGGTTTCCAGATCACCTGGCGCATCAGCGCCCTGGACTCCTCCAAGGGCAACAAGATCGACGGCTACGTGTTCAAGGCCGATGTCACCTGCCTCCGTGGCGACAAGATGGACCTTGCCATCCAGAAGGGCGAGACCATCACCGTCCGCGACGAGTACGACTCCTTCAAGTACAAGACTTTCGAGGCCGGCACCTACGAGGCCCGTCCGCTCCAGCATCAGGCCATCGCGAACGGCAAGCGCGTGTGCCCGCAGCACACCCTGATGCAGAAAAAGGCCTTCTTCAAGGACAATCTCCACCACTTCTCGCCCGCGGAATCCCGCCTTATCAACCCGCACTACTACAAGGTGGACATCTCCGATGACCTCTACGACACCAAGATGCGCCTGATCGACGACCTCGTGAAGCAGATCCAGGCGTTCGAAATCGACTAGCCATGCAAAAGAACCTGAAAGACAGCGCCCTGGTGGTCGTGGACATGCTCTACGACTTCATCGACGGGAGTATGGCGTGCCAAGGGGCCGAGGGGGCCATCGAGGGCACGCTGAAGGCCATCGACCGGCTCACCGCCGGGACGGACACCGACGAGACGGGCGTCGTTTCCACTTATCCCATCCTCTTCATCCGGGACCATCATCCCGCGGACCACTGCTCGTTCGCGGCGCAGGGCGGTCCCTGGCCGCCGCATTGCGTCCAGGGCACCCACGGAGCCGATGTCCACGAGTCCCTCCTCCCCTACGTGAAGGAGGACCTGACTTTCTTCAAGGGCGAGGATCCAACCAAGGAGCAGTATAGCGGCTTCGAAGGCATGAACCCCGCCGGGCAGAGCCTTGCCGAGGTCCTGAAGCTGCTGGACGTAAAGAACGTCCTCGTGTGCGGCATCGCCACGGAATACTGCGTCCGCAACACCGCGGAGGATCTCCAGAAAGACGGCTTCGAGGTCTATGTCCTGAAGGACGCCCTCGCCTGGGTCGATGCCAACGGGCATGTAGAGGCGCTGAAGGCGATGGAGGACGAGGGGATCCACCTGATTTAATGGACATTTTCGAGGGACTGAACAGCCGCCAGAAGGAGGCCGTGACCACGACGGAGGGCAGGATCCGCGTCGTGGCGGGGGCCGGTACGGGCAAGACGAAGGCGTTGACCCACCGGTATGCGTACCTGGTCAATGTCCTCGGCATCGACCCTGCGAACATCCTGTGCCTCACCTTCACGAACAAGGCGGCCGCGGAGATGCGCGCCCGCATCGCGGGGATGGTCCACAGCGGCGACTACAACGACTTCGTTTGCACCATCCACGGCTTCTGCGTCAAGTTCCTCCGGAAAGAGATCTACCGCCTGGGCTTTCCCAAGGGCTTCACCGTCCTGGACGAGGAAGATTGCAAATCCATCGCGAAGCAGGCGATGGACGAGATGGGCCTCAAGCGTACCGAGAAGACGGTCAAGCAGTTCCTGGACATGGTGTCCATCGACAAGGCCCTGCAAGGCTATATTCCGGCCTTCATGCTGCCGGGGGCGAAAATCACCGACGAGATGCGGAAGGGCAACCGCCTCGCGGGCTACGTGAGCCGGCAGATGAAGAACTACGCCCTCGACTTCGACGACCTCATCAACGTCACGAAATACATCCTGGACCGCTTCCCGGAGGCCTGCGAATGGTGGCAGAACACGCTGAACTACATCATGGTGGACGAGGCGCAGGACTGCAACCTGGACGACTGGGACCTCGTGGAGCGGCTCGCGGCGAAGCACCGCAATCTCTTCATCGTGGGCGACCCGGACCAGGCCATCTACGAATGGCGCGGCGCGCGGCCGGACCTCTTCGTTCAGTTCGCGGCCGACCATACCGTCATCCTGGACGAGAACTACCGCTCCACCCCGAAGATCCTGGACGTCGCCAACTCGGTCATCTCCCACAACAAGAACCGCATCCCGAAGGACCTCTTCACCCGGAAGGCCGAAGGCCGCGCGGTCATCCACTACCACGGCAAGTCCGAGAAGGAGGAGATGGACTGGATCGTCGCGCAGATCAAGACGCTTCTCGCCCACGACGCCAAGGTCAATGACATCGCGATCCTGTACCGCAGCACCTACCAGTCCCGCGCGCTGGAGCAGGCGCTCCTGAACGCCCGCCTGGAATACACCGTGTGGGGCGGCACCCGCTTCTTCGAAAGAAGGGAGATCAAGGACGCCCTCTCCTACCTCCGCCTCGTCAGCAACCAAGACGACGACCTCGCGTTCGAGCGCATCGTCAACGTCCCCTCCCGCAAGCTCGGTAAGAAGTTCCTGGACACTTTAAGGGCCGATGCGGACCGCGACGGCGTCTCCCTCTTCAGCGCCCTCCAGATCCGCGACGGCTACGGAAAACCGACGGCCCAGGCCTTTGTCGACCTCGTCGAGGACGCCAAGGCCTATGCGCTGGAGCATCGCGTGAGCGATCTCCTGAACCGCCTGCTGGACCGCTCCGGCCTGAAGCAGGACATCCGCGAGGACCAGGACGAGGACCGGCTGGAGAACCTGGACGAACTTCTCTCCTCCATCCGCTTCTACGAATCCGTCCGCACCCCGGACGAATCTACCCTCGCCGACTACCTTCAGGACATCGCCCTGTACACGAACGACGACCACCGCAAGGACGTCCCCACCCTCAAGTTGATGACCATCCACCAGGCGAAGGGACTCGAGTTCCCGTACGTCTTCATCATCGGCCTGTCCGAGGGCGTGTTCCCGAACCTCAGGACCATCCGGGAATACAAGAAGAACGGTGAGGAAGAGGAGCGCCGGCTGATGTACGTCGCCGTCACCCGCGCCGAGAAGGCGCTGTTCCTCACCGAATCGGAAGGCTTCAACCTGTCGACGAAGATGAACAAGTACCCATCCCGCTTCCTCGCGGAAATCAAGCGGGAAATGGTTGTCACCGAAGGATTTATCCCCGAGGAGCTCTGGCGTGGGACCCGGAACCTCATCCACGTCCTGGACGAGGAGTTCGACCCGCACCGTCCCATCGACCTGGACAGCGTCGACTTCACCGAGGAACGGGCGGAACTGAAGAGTCCCTTCCACATCGGCGACACCATAACCCACACGGTGTTCGGCGAAGGTGTCATCCGCGCCGCGAACAAGGACTGGACCACCTTCGAGGTCGAATTCGCCGACGGCAAGGTGCGCTCCCTCCGCGCCGCGTTCCTGAAGCTCGCCGACCTGCCGGAATAAAATCCAAGATTATGAAAAGACTGATTGTTTCTCTTGCGATCGCCGCGCTGTGCGCTTGCGCCCTCGCCCAGGGTCCTCTCCGTAGGCCGGAAGTCCCTCCCGGCTACCAGGAAGTGCTCACCATCCAGATCGACATCAAAGGCGCCCAGACCGTGATGGCCGATTCCGTGTCCGTGACCATGATCCCCTTCGCCGGCAGCGTGGACTGCGCCA
>JAEEGG010018450.1_pt1 | contig 14186 bp, 9 predicted proteins | sample 9134161 | NCBI WGS metagenome assembly JAEEGG01 (sample SAMN16246543, study PRJNA631951) | gut metagenome | biome: gut microbiome; feature: rumen; material: CR-attached | host: Bos | place: Iran: Karaj | collected 2018-10 | reverse complement strand
TGGTATCGTGGGTCAATGCGGCGAGGGCCGACAGACCGTACTGCCATCTGCGGAAACGGATGGCGATGTAGGCGAACATCAAGACGAGTGACACGATGATGGCCCAGATGGACTTACGTGTGACGTCGCTGGCGATGGTGGCGCCCACCTTCTGGGTGCTCAACACGCCGATGGTCTCGTCCTCCGAGGAGAACTGGTCGGCAGTGATGTTCTGACTGAACAAACCCTTCAGACCTTGGTAGAGGATACCCTGAATCTCGCTGTCAACATCGGGGTTGTTGTCGTCAATCTTGTACTTGGTCGTGATCTTCACCTGACCGTTGGGACCGTAGGTCTTCACCTCAGGAGTCTCCCAACCTTCAACATCAAGGCTTGAAAGGGCTTCACGCACTTGGTCAACCTTCACATCTTGGTCGAAACGAACGATGTAGTTACGGCCACCCTTGAAGTCGATACCGAGGTTCAGACCCTTGAAAGCTAGAGAACCGACGCTGATGACGATCATGACGAGGGCGATGATGTAAGCGGTCTTGCGGAAGTTGATGAAGTCGAAGTGGGTGTCCTTCAAGAAGTTCTCAGTGAACTTGGTCGTGAAGGAGATCTCCTTCTCCTTGTCAAGCATTCTCGTGAAGATGAGACGGCTGATGAAGATGGAGGTGAACAGTGAGGTGAGGATACCGATGCAGAGGGTGACGGCGAAGCTGTGGACAGGGCCGGTACCCAGGATGATCAGCACGATACCAGTGATCAAGGTGGTGACGTTACCGTCGATGATGGCGGAGTAGGCGTTCTTGTAGCCAGCGTCGATAGCAGGACGCAGGCCCTTGCCGTTACGGAGCTCTTCCTTGATACGTTCAAAGATAATCACGTTCGAGTCGACGGCCATACCCAAGGTCAACACGATACCTGCAATGCCAGGCAGGGTCAGCACGGAGCCGAGGCATGCCAGCACGCCGAACAGGAAGAACACGTTGACGATCAGGGCGACGTCGGCGACCAGACCAGCCTTCTTATAGAAGAAGATCATGTAAACCAGCACGAGGATGAATGCGAACACCATGGACCACATACCCTTGCGGACGGACTCTTGACCCAGTGAAGGACCAACGACCTGTTCCTCGAGGATACGGGCGGGTGCGGGCAGCTTACCGGCCTTCAGGATGTTGGCCAAGTCTTGTGCCTCTTCGATGCTCATGCCGCCGCCGGAGATGCTTGAACGACCGTTCGGGATCTCGTCGTTGACGACAGGATAGCTGTACACGTAGTTGTCGAGCACGATGGCGATCTGTTTGCCGATGTTCTCACCGGTGAGGCGCTTCCAGGCCTTGGCACCCTCGGAGTTCATCTGCAGGGTGACTTCCACCTGGTTGCTCTGGCCGTAGTCCTGACGGGCGTCGGTGATGACTTCACCACCGAGGGCGCACTTGTTGTCGCGCGACATCTTCAGGGCAACGAGCTCGAGGTATTCGGCCTCATCGCCGAAGCTCTCAGGCTTCACAGTCCAAGCGAGTTTCATGGTGCGGGGGAAGATGTTCTCTTCAGCAGCGACGCGCAGCATGCGGTTGATGGCGGCGGTGTCTTTCACCTGGGCCATACCCACGCGTGCGGTGGCGGCAGGACCTTGCTGGGTGTAGGAGGGGCTCAGCAGGGCGTAGAGGGGATTCTCCTCGCGAGCCTTGGCGAGAGCCTCGTCTTCGCTGAGGTTGTCCATGCTGGCGCTGTCCTGTCCGATCTGGTCGAGAAGACTGCCGGTGGTGTCGGCCACGGCGACTTCCTCGCCTTCAACGGGTTGCTCTTCAACAACCTCGGCGGGAGTCTCTTCAACGGCCTCGGTCACCTCTTCCTCGACGACCTCGCCCTCGGCAAGAGCCTTCTGGTCCTTGTTCTTCTGGGCCAGCAGAGCGTTGGCTTGGTCGAAATACTGAGAGACCTCGCTGAAGTTGTAGGTCTCCCAGAACTCGAGCTGAGCGGTTCCCTGGAGGAGCTTACGCACACGGGCCGGGTCCTTGATGCCAGGAAGCTCGACCAAGATGCGGCCGCTGCCTTCCAACTTCTGGATGTTGGGCTGTGCCACACCAAAACGGTCGATACGGGTTCTCAGGATCTGGTACGAACGGTCGATGGCGCCGTCGCTCTCTTCCTTCAAAACCTTCAGCACCTCGCTGTTGGTGGAGTTGACGGTGATGCCTTTATCTTTGAACTCAAAAAGGAAAATCGAGGCTAACTTGGCGTTGGGGTCAACTTCCTCGAAGGCCTGGCCGAACAGGGTCACGAAGTCGCCTTCGCTATTCTCCTGACGCTCAGTGGCAAGCTTCATGGCCTGCTGGAAAGTGGGGTCGCCAGCATTGGCACCGGCCAAGGCATTGACGATGTCCTTCACCGAGACCTCAAGGGTGACGTTCATGCCGCCCTTCAAGTCCAAACCTAAGTTGATTTCTCTCTCCTTGGCCTCGCGATAGGTGTACTTCTTCACCAAAAGGTTGTACACGTTCACGTTGCTCACAGAGTCTAAATAGTAGTTCTCCTTCGCCTCATCGCCCTGGGCAAACTTCGCAGCACGATTCTCCACCACCTTGGTGACCACGGTGAAGGAAAGCTGGTACAGGAAGATCAGCCCGAAAATGATGGCTAAAGTCTTGATTGCTCCTTTGTTTTGCATTGTAGAAACGATTTAATTATTTGACTTTCAATATTTTATATTTAATTTTTGCTTTTTTTGCCTAAAATTGAGCCTGCAAAATTAGAAACTTTTGTTCGATTTCGCAAATTGTTTTTAATATTTTAGCCATTTGAAGATTTCCTTGTAGGTGGGTTTCTTGCCGTACATCAAAATTCCAGTGCGGTAAATCTTGGCTGCCACCCATGTCATCCCCACGAAAGTGCCGGCGAGGAGGATGGCGGAGACCACCACCTGCCAGATGGGAACGCCGAAGGGGATGCGCACCATCATCACCACAGGGGAGGTGAAGGGAATCATCGACATCCACACGGCCAGGCTGCTGTCGGGGTCGTTGACGATGTAGACTGCGGAGATGATGGCGATGATCAGAGGCACGGTGACAGGCAACGTGAACTGCTGCGAGTCGGTGTTGTTGTCGACCAGCGAGCCGATGGCGGCGAACATGGTGGCATAAAGCAGGTAACCCAGCAGGAAGAACACGATGAAACTCACGATGATGGTGCCGAAATCGATGGAATGCACCACGTTGAGTACGTCCTGCACGGCCTCATTGTCCATGATGTTGGTGTTGCTGATCTCCTGGCTCAACACGGTGCCTTGGCTGATGGCTTCGGGGTTGGTGATGCCCACCGCGGCTGAGAAGCCTACATAGATGACTCCCGTGAGCAGGATCCACATGACGAACTGGGTCAAAGCCACCAGCGACACGCCGATGATCTTGCCCATCATCAGCTGGAAGGGCTTCACGCTGCTCACGATGACCTCGATGATGCGGCTGCTCTTCTCCTCGGAGACGCCTTGCATGACTTGACCGCCGAACAGCATGATGAACATATAGATGAGCACGGCGAGGATCAGCCCTAGGATGAACTGAATCTCGGTGAAGGTCTCCTTCTCGCCGCCTTCCTCGTCCATCCGGATGACTGAGAGATTAATGTTGGTCTTGAGGCTTTCCAGGATGTCGGGGTCCACGCCGGCGGCGAGCAGCTTCTGCACCTGGATTTCGTTTTTCATCACCTCTTTTATATGGCTCTCCACGGTGATCGGCACCTGTTTCATGCTGTATACCACGGCGCTCGACGGGATGTTGAGCTGGGTCTCGGGGATGAACAGGGCGATGTCGAAGAAGCCCTGCTGCACGAGTCTCTTGGTGGAGTCGATGTCGATGTCGTCGAGCCTGATGAAGGTCTGGTTCTCGGTGCTGACAAACTGGCGCTCGAACCAGTGGCTTTGGTCGACGACGGCGATGGTGCGTTTCTCGTTGTCGGCGTGCAATGCCAACAAGATGGGGATGATATAGACGGCGGCAATGAGCAGGGGACCTAGGAAGGTCATGATGATGAAGCTGCGTTTCTTCACCCGGGTGAAGTACTCGCGCCTGATGATGAGTCCGATCTTGTTCATGGCTTGGCATTTTTGGATTGGACTTCCTGGATGAAGATGTCGTTCATCGACGGCAAGGGGGCTTCCGCTGAGAGGCGGTGTTGTGCCTTGATGTCGTCGACGCGTCCTTCCAGAATCTTCTCACCTTTATTAATAAGGGTGATACTGTCGCACATCTCCTCCACGGAATTCATGTTGTGGGTGGAGAGCAGGATGGTGGCTCCTTGTTCACGCAGCTCGAGGATCGACTCCTTGAGGAGGTTGGCGTTGATGGGGTCGAAGCCGGAGAAAGGCTCGTCGAAGATGAGGATGTCGGGCTCATGGATCACGGTGGTGATGAACTGCACCTTCTGTTGCATGCCTTTGGAGAGCTCTTCCACCTTCTTGTCCCACCACTCGCCGATCTCGAACCTGTCGAACCAGGCCTTGAGGCGTCGTGTGGCCTCGGCTTTGCCGATGCCTTTGAGTTGGGCGAGGTAGATGGCTTGTTCGCCGACCTTCATCTTCTTGTAGAGGCCTCGTTCCTCGGGGAGGTAGCCGATGCGTTCCACGTGTTGTGGGTGGAGCGGTTCGCCGTCGATGAGCACCTTGCCTGTGTCGGGACCGGTGATTTGGTTGAGGATGCGGATGAGGGTGGTCTTGCCAGCGCCGTTGGGTCCCAGCAGCCCGTAGATGCTCTGTTCGGGGACAGAGAGCGTGATGTTGTCGAGCGCCGTGTAATCCCCGTAGCGTTTGGTGACGTTGATGACTTCTATTTTCATGCAGGGAGTGTTTCAGGGTTAGCTGAAATAGTCTCTTAGTTTCTTGAAGAACGAGCGGTCGTCGTCGTTGGGTGCTGGCTTGAAACTGTCGGAGTTGTTGAGGACTTGCAGGGTCTTCTCTTCTTCTTTGGTGACTTTTTTCGGAATCCACACGTTGACGTAGACGAGGAGGTCGCCGTTGCCGTAGCCGTTCACCACGGGGAGGCCTTTCCCTCTGAGTCGCAGGATCTTGCCGCTCTGGGTGCCTGGGGTGATCTTGACTCTCACCTTGCCGCTCACGGTGGGCACTTCGGCTTCGGTGCCGAGGATGGCCTGTGGCACGGAGATGAACAGGTTGTAGATCAGGTTGCTTCCGTCGCGTTCGAGTTCGGGATTGGCTTCTTCCTCGATGAGCACATAGAGGTCGCCGTTGACGCCGTTGTGCGGGCCAGCGCCGCCTTTGCCGCGCAGGGTGAGTTGCATGCCTTCGCCCACGCCGGCAGGGATGTCGATGTCGATGACTTCCTCGCCTTTCACGATGCCGTCGCCGTGGCAGTGGGTGCATTTGTTCTTGATGATCCTTCCGGTGCCGCCGCAGTTGGGGCAGGTGGAGGCGGTCTGCATCTGTCCGAAGAGTGAGTTCACGGTGCGCAGCACTTGTCCGTGGCCTTTGCAGGTGGGACATGTGTCGGTGCTGCCGTCGGCTGAACCGGAGCCGTGGCAGTGTTCGCAGGGGACGTATTTGTTGACTTTGATTTTTTTCTTTACGCCTTTCTCGATCTCTTGGAGGTTCAGTTTCACCTTGACCCGTATGTTGCCGCCGCGTTCGCGCACGGTGCCGCCTGAGCGGGATCCGCCGCCGAAGCCGCCGCCGAAGAAACTCCCCAGTCCGAAGTCGGCGAACAGGTCGCCGAACTGGCTGAAGATGTCGTCCATCGACATGCCTTGGCCGCTGAAGCCGCCTGCGCCGCTCATGCCGGCGTGGCCGTAACGGTCGTAACGAGCCCTCTTGTCGGGGTTGCTCAGCACCTCGTAGGCCTCGGCAGCCTCCTTGAACTTCTCTTCGGCTTCCTTGTCGCCGGGGTTGCGGTCGGGGTGGTACTGCAAGGCCAGCTTCCGGTAGGCTTTCTTCAGCTCCTCCGGGGTGGCGTCCTTGCTTACGCCAAGTACTTCATAGTAATCTCTTTTCTCTGCCATTATGCAATTCTCCGTTTTCCGTTTTCCGTTCTCCGTTTATCAGTTCCCAACAACGACCCTGGCGAATCTGATGACGGTGCCGTTGAGTTTGTATCCTTTTTGAATCACGTCGATGACTTTGCCTTTCTTCGACTCGTCGGGGGCGGGCACCATGGTCAGGGCTTCGTGTTCGTCGGTGTTGAACTCGCAGTCGATGGCCACGATTTCTTCGAGGCCTTTCTTCTGGAGGGTGGATTTCAGTTTGTTATAGATGAGCGTCACGCCTTGGATGTCGGTCTCGTTGCCGTTTTTCTCCATGTTTTGGAGGGCGCGTTCGAAGTCGTCGAGCACAGGCAGGAGGTCTTTCATCACCGCTGCTGAGGCGGTGGCTGAGAGCTCGAGTTTCTCTTTGGCGGTACGTTTGCGGTAGTTGTCGAATTCCGAATACAGGCGGAGGTAGGTCTCGTTGAGTTCGGCATACTTCGTTTGTGCCTCTTCCAGTGCTTTGGCATGTGCGCGTCTGCCTTTATGGCGCCTGCTGTTGGGCTCAGCTGCCGGTTCTTGGTTTTGTTCGGCTGTTTGCTGAGGTTGTTCTAATGGTTCATTTTCCTGATTTTCAGTCTCTTTCTTTTCTTCCATGATAAATAATTAATTTAATGATGTCATGACATCATCAAAGTGTTTGCCAAGAGGTTGATATTGACAAAATGTCAGATGCGTTCGATGTGTGCGCCGAGTCCGTTGAGGCGCAGGTCGATGTATTGGTAGCCGCGGTCGATTTGGTCGATGTTGTCGATGATGCTGACGCCTTGGGCTGACATGGCGGCGATGAGCAGGGCGACGCCGGCGCGGATGTCGGGAGAGCTCATGCGGATGCCTCTGAGGGCGTGATGGTGGTCGAGGCCGATGACGTTGGCGCGGTGGGGGTCGCAGAGGATGATCTGTGCGCCCATGTCGATGAGTTTGTCGACGAAGAACAGGCGGCTCTCGAACATCTTTTGGTGGATGAGCACGGTGCCTTTGGCTTGGGTGGCCACGACGAGGATGATGCTGATCAGGTCGGGGGTGAAGCCGGGCCAGGGTGCGTCGGCGATGGTGAGGATGGAGCCGTCCATGAAGGTCTCCACCTCGTAGTGGTCTTGTGCGGGGATGTAGATGTCGTCGCCCTTGTATTCCATCTTGACGCCGATGCGGCGGAACATCTCGGGGATGATGCCGAGTTGTTCGATGCCGGCGTTTTTGATGGTGAGTTCCGATCCTGTCATGGCGGCCATGCCGATGAAGGAGCCCACTTCGATCATGTCGGCCAGCAGGCGGTGGGTGGTGCCTTTCAGTTCGCTTACACCGGTGATTTTCAGCAGGTTTGACCCGATGCCGTCGATTTTGGCGCCCATGCTGACGAGCATCTTGCAGAGTTGCACCAGGTAGGGTTCGCAGGCGGCGTTGAAGATGGTGGTCTCGCCTTCGGCCATGGTGGCGGCCATGACGATGTTGGCGGTGCCGGTGACGGAGGCTTCATCGAGGAGCATGTAGCAGCCGTGGAGTCCGTTGGGGGCGGAGGCTTTTTGCACGATGCCGTCGTTGTTGAAGGTGGCGCCGAGTTTCATGAGGCCGATGACGTGGGTGTCGAGGCGTCGGCGTCCGATCTTGTCGCCTCCGGGTTTGGGCATGTAGGCGGTGCCGAAGCGGGCGAGGAGGGGGCCAATCATCATCACGCTGCCGCGCAGGCGAGAGGCTTTCTGGGAGAACTCCTCGGTCTGGAAATAGTCGAAGTCGATGTCGCTGGCTTGCAGGCTGACGCGGTCGGGGGTGTTGCGGTGGACTTTGACGCCCATGCCTTTGAGCAGGTCGATGAGGTTGTTGATGTCGAGGATGTTGGGCAGGTTCTCGATGATGACTTCCTCTTTGGTGAGGAGGCTGGCGCAGATGATCTGCATGGCCTCGTTCTTGGCGCCCTGCGGCACAATCTCGCCTTTGAGTTTGTGGCCGCCTTCAATGCGGAATGATCCCATGGCTTATTGTTGCTGTTGTTTGCGCTTTTTGTAGGCGGGGTTATTGGGGTTGTTCATGTCGGCCTTGAGGTTCGACTGTTTCTTTTTCTTCTTTTTCTTGCCTTGGCCTTGTTGTCCGGGTTTCATGGAGGGTTCCACGCCGTTGAGTTTGGTCTCTTCGTCGAGAACCAGGCGACCGTGTGACATGTTTTTGAGGTCGGCGATGATTTGTTGGTCGCTGACCACGTTGCCGCCCCATTCGGTGTAGTTGCGTTTCATCTGGTTGGCGATGGAGAGGGCGAGGGCTTGGCGGGCTTCTTCGTCGTCGACGGCTGAGGCCATCTCGACCATCTTGGCCATGTAGTGGCCGTAGTGTCCGTATTCGATATGGTTGTTTTGGTAGCCCACGTGCCTAGGTCTCTCGGCTCGTGCCTGGGGTTCGGGCATGGGGTAGGGGCTGTCCACGTCGAGTTGGTAGTCGGAGATGATGTAGAGGTGGTCCCAGAGTTTGTGGAGATAGTCGTCGGACTGTTTCACTTGGGGGTTCATCTGTGCCATGACGCTGATGATGAACTGTGCGGCCTCGGTGCGTTTCTGTCGGTCTTCGATCTCCATGAGGTGACGGATCATCTCCTGCATGTTGCGGCCGTATTCCGAGATGATGATTTGGCCGCGTTCGGTATTGTATAGCAATCCTTGTTTGTCCATAATGATGCGATTTGAGTGCAAAATTACATTTTTTATAGTAAATAGATATAGTTGTTCGTTATTTATATTATTTTGTATTTTTGTAACGATTTCCCCTTAGCTGTGAAAGCTAAGGCCCGCCCACCCTAAAAAGTGGGCTTATTTTTGTATGTGATGAAAAAACAGAAAGTTATAGTATATATTGATGGCTTTAATTTCTATTTAATGAAGTATCGCCAGTCGGGCGAACTTCAACATCAGTTGCTTGGTGCCGGCGGTGTCGAACTTGACCGTGGCTTTCTTGTTGGCTCCGGCGCCGTCGACGGAGAGGACCGTGCCCTCGCCGAACTTTTGGTGCCTCACACGCATGCCCTCCTGGATGAGGTCGGGGTTCGAGGCTTCGAAGTCAGACGGGATACTTGGCTGACTTGACGCCGGCGGTGTGTAGGTGCTGCGTTGGGGACGTGTCGGCTCAGGCTTGCGGAAGCCCATACCGCGACCGCTCCAGCCGCGACGCTCCTCGTCGAACGAAGAGGTGCCATGGAACGAGGCCTTGCGGGGACGGTCGATGAGCTTGTCGTCGATCTCCTCGATGAAACGTGAGGGCTCGCTCAATGTCAGGTTGCCATAACGGTAACGGGTCTCGGCATAACTCAAGGTGAGCTTGGTCATGGCGCGGGTGACGGCCACGTAGAACAGGCGGCGTTCTTCTTCAAGCTCCTCGCGGGTGCTGAGGCTCATGATGCCGGGGAAGAGGTTCTCTTCCATGCCTGCCACATACACGTAGGGGAACTCCAAGCCCTTGGCGGAGTGGATGGTCATCAGGCTCACGCAGTCCTCTTCGGTGTCGTCCTTCTTCATCTCGTTGTCGGTGAGCAACGCCACGTCTTCCATGAAACGCACCAGGTCGACCTGCGCAGCCTCGCCAGTGGTCTCGTCGACCTGCTGGTCGCTGAACTCCATGATGGCGTTGAGCAGTTCCTCGATGTTCTCCACGCGGCTGACACTCTCGGGGGTGTCTTCCTCCTTCAGGAGCTTGATGATGCCGATGCTGTTGGTGATGTGTTTGGCCAGCTCGAAGGCGTTCATCTTGCCTTGTTGGCTTTGGAAGCTCTTGATCAGGACCACGAAGTCACGCACCTTGTTCACCGTTCCCATGTTGAAGTCGGTGGGGAACTGGTCGTTGGCGATGCACTGCCAGATGGAGGTCTTGTGTTCGTTGGCGAAGACCATCATGCGTTCGATGCTCTTCTCGCCGATGCCTCGGGCGGGGTAGTTGATGATGCGCAGCAGCGACTGTTCGTCTTCGGGGTTGATGACCACGCGGAAGTAAGCCAGAAGGTCTTTGATCTCCTTGCGGTCGTAGAACGAGAGGCCTCCGTAGATCTTATAGGGGATGTTCTGTTTGCGCAAGGCGGCTTCCATGGAGCGGCTCTGGGCGTTGGTGCGGTAGAGGATGGCGAAGTCCTTGTTGTTGAGTTGCCGCGACATCTTGTAATGGAAGATGGAGTTGGCCACTTGGGTGCCTTCTTCCGAGTCGGTGGCGGCGTGAAGCAGGGTGATGAGCTCGCCTTGTTCGTTGTCGCTCCACACGCGTTTCTTGATCTGGTCCTTGTTGTGTGCTATGATGCAGTTCGATGCCTCGACGATGGTCTTGGTGGACCTGTAGTTCTGTTCCAGGCGGATGAGCTTATAGTCGGGGTAGTCGTTTTTGAAGTTCAGGATGTTCTGTATGTTGGCCCCGCGGAAGCCGTAGATCGACTGGGCGTCGTCGCCCACCACGCAGATGTTCTCGAAGAGGGCTGCCAGACGGCGGATGATGAGGTATTGTGCGAAGTTGGTGTCCTGGTACTCGTCCACAAGGATGTACTTGAAGTGGTTTTGGTACTTGTAGAGGATGTCGGGGTTGTCGCGGAGCAGCACGTTGGTGAAGAAGAGGATGTCGTCGAAGTCCATCGCATTGGCGCGTTGCAGGCGGTTGTTATACACCTGGAAGATCTGGGCGATGAGGGGCTTGTTGGCCTTGCGGTCGGTCTCCTGGATGACGGCGTCGTTGGCGTAGTCTTCGGGCGAGTAGAGGCTCGACTTGGCGGCGGAGATGCGTGCTTGGATGTGTTTGGCGGGATACACCTTGGTGTCGAGCTGCATCTCCTTGAGTATCTGGTTGATGAGCGACTTTGAGTCGTCGGTGTCATAGATGGTGAAGGCGGAGGTGAAGCCAATATGCTGTGCCTCGATGCGTAAGATGCGGGCGAAGATGGAGTGGAAGGTGCCCATCCACACGTTGCGGGCATCGTCGGCGTTGACGAGTTTGACGATACGGTCTTTCATCTCACGGGCGGCCTTGTTGGTGAAGGTCAGCGCCATGATCGTGAAGGGGTCGATGCCTTCGGAGATCATATATGCGATGCGGTAGGTGAGGGCGCGGGTCTTGCCCGAGCCGGCACCGGCGATGACCATCACGGGGCCTTCGATGGTAGTGACAGCTTCACGCTGGGGTTCGTTAAGTTGGTCGAGTATATTGGACATTATGGGGAAATCAAATTAATTGCAAAGATACGCAGAATTTGTTATTTTTGCGTCATGTTTTTTAAAAGAAACTTATCATGAAGAAACTTTTTACCCTGTTGGGTGCTATTGTGCTGACATGTAACCTGATGGCCGTTAATGTGTGGGACGGCAGTTCCGAGCCTTGGACCAACGGCAGCGGCACCCAAACCGATCCTTATCTCATTGAGACAGCCTCCAATTTGGCGTATCTCGCCGAGAAAGTTAACGAAGGCTACCAAGCCCAGGGTATGGCGGTTTTCAGATACACTTACTTCATGATGACCGATGATTTCGATTTGAACAACATCAACTGGACACCGATTGGGAATGTCAACATGAACATGGAAGGCTATTATTTCGCTGGTATTTTCGACGGTTGGTATCACAATATCGATCATTTGAGGATTCAATCGAATGCCGATGTCTGCGGGCTGTTCGGAGGATTAGGCGGTGAAATCGAGGGGAATATGGTCAGCAATGGAATGATTTTGCATTTGTCGGTCACTAACGCTAACATTACCTCTACTGGCACAGGTGCTGCGGGCATTGTTGGTGCCATGGCTGGCGATGCGATGGTGATCCAGTGCAGCTTCTCTGGAACCATCAGTGTCAGCAACAATGGCGACTTCTGTGGTGCTGGTGGCATTGTGGCAGCTGCGGCTGAAGAATCCCGAATCTTGGAATGTTCATATCATGGCAGCATCACCGCCACCAATGGCAACTTCATGGGTGCAGCGGGAGCAGGAGGCATCGTGGGAATCGCCATGGGTGCCACGTCTATTGGCGAATGCTACAATGCGGGTAACATCACGGGCAATGCCATGATGGTAAGCGTGGCGGCAGGTATCGTGGGTGCCACTTTGGAAGAAAACGAAGTGGCGATGTGGAATTGTTATAATGTTGGGACAGTCAATGCTCTTACCAAAGGCGGTGTTTTCGGCATGATCAGCCCAGTCAACCCGACAAAAGACGAAACAACCCTTTTTATTCTTGATTGTTACTACCTAAATACTTGTGGGGGCACTAACAATTATGGTATCAGTAAAACATCTGCTGAAATGCAGACCGAGGAATTTAAGGCTTTAATGAACTCCACAACAAGCAATGTTTTCATGATGGATAACGGAACCAACAACGGCTATCCCATCCATGCGCTTACAGGTATGATGCTCTGGGATGCTGCTGAGATCACCGACCACTCGGCGAAGCTGTCGGCAAATCTTCATGAGGGCAACAACGATTTTGTGAGAGCCGTGTTTGTTTATCAAAAATTCGATGTTAACGGAACCTACGATCCCATCGAGGTTGAAGTGGAGGTCGGAGACTATGTTGAAGTCACCTTGGATGACCTTGAGCCAAATACTTCATACATGTTTCGGATCTATTCTGAATGCGTCGATGGCCATATTGTGGAAGGTGGCGTGTTGGGCGGACAACCTTACCGTGGCTTCACGACGGAGGAATATGATGCCGTGGCTTCTCAGGGAACTCCAAAGGCTCAAGTTTATCCCAATCCCGCCACCGATATCGTTCACATCCAGGGCGTTGACGCCGTCGAGGTTCAGGTCTTCAACGCTTTGGGACAGTTGGTGAGGACGGTTAAGGGAACGAATGAGGTCGGTGTCAGCGATTTGCCAAGTGGAACGTACCTTTTCCATATTGTTGGCAATATTGATGCTGTTATAAAAACAGATATTGTGCGATAACATGATTATTGCTTATATACCTAATTAAATATATTTCGGTGTCGTTTTCCTCATCGTAGTGGACGGTAAAGAACACGTACCAAATTGTTTCTCTATTTTTTCGAAAACTTGAATAATAAAGGTTTTCTCCATATCTAAGAAACGATTCTGGAGCTGGTTTTTTGACTTTAAAAGGTAAATCCTTTTCAATCCTGGAAACAAGATCTGTTACGTATTCAATTGCGTTATCCTCAAAACTAAAATATTCCTTTTCGTAGAGGATTCGGATTAAATCAGATAAATAAAGTCGTACTTCAGGTAAAGCTTTTACGATATTTCTAATGTGTTGTTCACGTTGTTTCTGTTTTACCCTGCAAAAATACGAATTATTTTTAAAAAGTCAATAGAAATAATTAATTTTTTTACTTAACCTCAGCTAAACCTGATACGCTATACGTCCTGCCATTATCCAAACACTCGCACTGATAGCGGGTGCGTTTCTTGGGGCCTTTCTTGAACCTCATGCTGTTTTCCAGTTGGAACATAGCCCCTTCGGGAAGGTCATCCACGGTGAGGGCTTTCTCACCGGAGGGGTTGGCATCGTAACGCTTCATCACCTTGGCCAGGTTGGCGTCAGCGGTGGAACTGGCTTTGATGTGCTGGAGATGCTTTTTCAAAGCGATAATGACGTCCTCAGGAAAAATATCAGGCCTCAGGTAGGGGAGAAGTAGCTGGGCGAAAGTTTGTTTCCACTCCTCACCATGTGGTTCCAAGCGTCGTTTAGGATAATCCATATAAACGTTGTAATGTGCTAACTCATGAACGAAGGTGACTAGCATCTGATATGGATTGAGATTGCCATTCAAAGTGATGCAACAAATGCCCTTGTAACCCAAAGGAGCTCTGAAATCACCGAGTTTGGAGCTTCTGGGCTTTTTGAACTTCAGCTGGAAACGCGAGTTCTCATACGCTTCAACCACCATGGGCACGGCCGCCTCCGGAAAATAACGTTGCAATATCTGAAGCTCTTTTTCAGTCATACTGCAAAAATAATAACAACTTTCCGTTTTCCGTTCTCCGTTCTCCGTTTTTTCTTACTTTTGCACTCCAATTTTAAAAACGAAAACTATGGCAGTCCCTCAAATACCTACCCTGCTGCTCACGGGATACCTTGGCAGCGGCAAGACCACCTTGGTCAACAAGATTCTCAACAACCGCAAAGGCATCAAGTTCGCCGTCATCGTCAACGATCTTGGCGAAGTGAATATCGACGCCGACCTGATTGAAAAAGGCG
>JAEEGG010018449.1_pt1 | contig 14186 bp, 9 predicted proteins | sample 9134161 | NCBI WGS metagenome assembly JAEEGG01 (sample SAMN16246543, study PRJNA631951) | gut metagenome | biome: gut microbiome; feature: rumen; material: CR-attached | host: Bos | place: Iran: Karaj | collected 2018-10 | reverse complement strand
AGGCCAACGCTTGAGCAAGCCACAAAGGGGTGTCAACATCAAGAACGGCAAAAAGATTCTCGTGAAGTAACCTTTTCTCAAGCTGTATATACGACAACAGGGGATGCGCCGCCAATGGTGCATCCCTGATTGTATCTGTAGACTGCCTTTACTTCAACCCGCGGCCTTTGAAGAAGGCGGTGTTGTCGGTTATGAAAAGCCGAAGGTCCGCATCATCCGAATGAGGAAAGTGCCCTTCATCGACTCGACAGGCATCCATAACCTGCAGAACCTCATCGAGATGAACCACGAGGAAGGCATCCATGTCATCCTCTCCGGCGTCAATCCGAAAGTGCACAGCCAACTGCAGAAAGCCCGCTTCTACGACCTCATGGAGAGCGACCACATCTGTCCCCACATCGACGTCGCCCTCGCTAAAGCCAGGGAGTTCCTGGGCGAATAAAGCCGACCCTCTCGTCACGTTCAAAAAATCCACACGAGGATTTGATGAAATCCACACGTGAAGTTTGCAAAGTTCACACGAGGATTTCGGGAAGTTGACGGGTGTCGAGTTAATGCATCTCGTGAGCAGTCTGGAAACCGCTCACACGAAACGAGTTGATATTGCTCGTGTTCAGTTTGTGGCGTAGATGATGTCGCGAGGATTGTTCTCGAAGTCATAATCGTCGAGAATCTCAAGCACGGAAATGCCTGCACGGCGGACAGTGCTGCCCTCTGCTGCCCATAAGCCGAACGTCAGCTCTTGCGGCTCGCTCAATGTAATGCGGATGGCACGATATTCCATCATGGGCGTGGCTTTGAAGCCCATGTTGAAACCCTTCACAGCAAACGCCACATTCGTAAACGCATTCGACTCGTCTCTGGCAAAGAAGACAGCTCCAATCAAATAGGTGCCTGGCTTGAAAAGAACCTTTTGCCCCAACAACAATCCATGCTTGGCTGGCTCCTGACTGGAGTATTCCACATAAATGTCGGAGTCTCCGAAGCCACGGCCGACATCACTCTTATGAACAAGACGGCAGCAACTGGCATCCTGTTCCGTCAGCCAACATGCCGGAGCGGGCGCCTCATGACCTTTCCACCAATCGGAGAACTGTTCTGTTACTATTGGTTTTCGAGCAGCATCCACAGCTTGAGCGCTGTCCCTCAGGGCTGCCAGCTCCTTAAGCTCTGCTTCAGTCTTTGCTTTTCGTATCAGGAAGAGGCGGAAGTCGTCAGCCTTCGCGAGGGCGAAACGTCGGGAATTGCCGTCGGAACGGAAGCCGATGCGCACCGAATCGTCCAAGACAACAAAGCGCAGGGCGTTGTCTAAAGTTCCTCGTTCTGCTTCGCTTTCATCAGAAACATAGTTCTTTACGCGCTTGGAGAATGGCCCTGCATATATTTCCGCATTGGTGCAAGCACAGCCGTCTTCCTTGTCTTCAGCCTGTTCGTAAGCATAACGTGCCGCTTCCCGCTCGTCTGGTGATTGCCAGGCTTTCACCCGCAGTTCATACTCTCCCGCAGGCAAGCCATGAACCACCTGATAGACATCGAACTTCTTCATGTAGTACATCAGCGTGCTGTCTTCAGACAACGTCACGCCTCCGTGCTCGTAGGTCCATGCATCCAGATTGTCCGGGTCAAAACTAGGATTACTCAGCAAGTGCGTCATATCTTTTGCACCACGAGGCAAGCCTTCTTCCAAAGGAGCACGAAGGAAGATATGCCACAAAGCAAACCCAAGCACAACGGCAAGCAGCAACAGCACCCCAGCCCTTAACGGAGTAATCACTCTCCGAGTATTCTGATTATTCTGAGTAATCTGAATATTCAGAGAATTCTGAGAACCTTGGCTGAGACTGCCAGTGGAAACTTCCGTTTCTTCTGCAGCCAATATCACTTCGTCAGTTGGTTCTTCCTCTGGTTCTTCCGGTTCAACTGTCTCTTCGTCGTCTGCCAAGCCTCTTTCCTTGAGGAAATGTGCATAGTCTTCACTGCCGACAAAGCGTGCGAGTATATCGAGCGTAGAGCGCCGTGCATTAACCGACTCACGGTAACCCCACAGACGCATCAGCGTGTTGGCGCTCACCGTTTCGTGCGTCTTCGCTTGTATCTTCTCCGACAGATAGTCGAAGTCCGTACGCACTTTCGGCTTGAATTGCAATTGTCGCTCTACTTCCTTACATAATTCTTCGTGCTGCATGTCGATTATAGTTTTACGCTGCAAAGTTACAAAGAATGACACAACTTTGCAACATCTTTGGCACACAAAAGCCCTTCAAATAAGCCCTTTCATGCAAATGGCACACTTATGGCACACAAATGGCACACAATGATTTATATTAAAATTGTAAATTTGCACTCAAAACAGATATTGATTAAAGATTCGCGTGTAATGTCAAGCCATTGCAGAGTGCTGAAAACAATGCTTAACCATTACCAGCAGAATCCTTAACCATTACCCGCAGGTATGTGTAAAAGCCGATTTACACAGGTTTTCTGACACATCCGAAACACAGATAAAACATTATATAAAAAAAGATATGAAAGCAAGAGTCGTTAAGGTATTAAAAAAAACAAGCCAAAAGCATACCAAGACATTAGTATGCAAAAAGAGTGAGACAATTATTGTAAGTGTTCCTTTTGTGAATCTCAGAATCGGGGATACATTTAAGTCGGTCAGCGAAATGAAAAAAACTTTTGGAGCGAAAGTTCTGCCGCGACGCGGCTTCGGATACATTGGCAAGGCAGCATCGAATGCGGATGTTGCCGTATGGACTGTCAATATGGTTAAAAATCCGTATTGGAATAACCAACTTCTTGACAACGGGAACACCATTCATGAAAGGAAAATAAATGGAGAGTCAAGTGCCGAGTTTTTGAATCGCGTGCGCAAAGACCTTGATTACGATGCCAATCAGCTTCGCCTGACATTTGCCAAAGACAAGAAAGGATTGCATTTCATTGGCGTTTTCCAACTGTCAGGTTTCGATGTTGACAACCAAACGGCCATCTACAAAAGAGTGGGAAATCATTCCCTTCTTGTTTATTACAAGAGAATGACAAAGACTCAAACGATAACCATCGAAGAGAGTGTAGAGACAATAGAAGGCATGGTATTAATCTGAAAACACAAAACTATACACAATTATGAAACCAAAACATTTAATTCTATCTTTGCTGGCTCTATTTGCCAGCATCACTTCCTACGCAGATGACTATGTAGTAGGACAAACATTCACCGTTACCGAAGGTATAAAAATCGGAGGTGTCTGGTCCAGTTTGAAATGTGAAATAATACGCGTTAGCCCAAATAATGCTTGTGAAGTGACATTATATCCTCCTAATATGCTATATTGGAATGATTGGGTTGATGTGGGTCGTCCTACTAAAATAGAGGTAGAAATACCTGTAAACGTGTTTTATAATGGTGCAGGTTTTACAGTTACTTCCATTGGTAAGCCAGGAAGTAGAGAGTATCGTTTTTTTGACCCTGATTTTTATAAACATATCACGAAGATAATTTTGCCACCAACAATTGAAAGTATCTTAAATGGCGCATTTGTTGGTGGCCGTCATTATGCCGATGTTTTAACAGAAGTATCTGGAGCAGATAATTTAAAAATAATAGGGGATTTTGCATTTGCTGCTAATCAATATTTAGAATCATTCCCTGACCTCGCAGATTTCGCATATGTAGAAGAAATCGGGGATTTCGCTTTTTATGCTTGTAATAGTCTTCACAACACATTCTATTTGGCAAATATAAGGAAAATTGGAATGGGTGCTTTCTGTGGGTGCGAAAATTTAACCTCCGTTGAACTGGGTGAACAATTGGAAGATTCCATTCCTTATGGATGCTTTTGGAACTGCAAAGAACTTACATCTATAAAAATTCCAGAAGGCGTTTATGCTATTGGAGGCAATGCTTTTCGTGGCTGCTTAAAACTTCAATCTGTTGAAATTCCTTCCACTGTCAATTGGATAGGGGATCGGGCATTCGAGCAGGAAAGCTATCCAAGAACATATACAGTTCATGCGACAACTCCTCCAACAATTGATTCAGCATATGACTTTTTTTATAATTCTGATATCATTTATGTTCCCTTGGGTTGTGCAAGTGCATACCAAGCAGCAGATCATTGGAAAAAAGGCATTATCATTGAAAAAGACCTCCGTGAAAACCAAAGTATCTCATTGGCTTCAATACCTACTATGACTTATGGACAGACAAATTATACCTTGCCTGCCACCACAGATCAAGGACAATCCATCAGCTGGACAAGCAGCAACACGGCAATTGCCACAATCAGTGGGAATGTTCTTTCTGTCAAGGGAGCCGGAACATGCTCCATTACTGCCACACAGGCAGGTAGCAACCAATACCTGCCCTTCAACCAGACATACAGCCTTACCATTAACAAAGCTACACTTACAATCAAGGCCAACAACATTAGCATTCAGCAGGGTAATGCAATACCTCCTTTCTCTGTCACATATTCTGGATTTAAATACAGTGAAAACGAGTCTGTCCTAACCAGTCAGCCAAACATCACATGCAATGCCACATCTGCAAGTGCCCCCGGAACATATGACATCAATGTCAGCGGAGCAAGTGCAAAGAACTACAACATCAATTATGTCAAAGGCACGCTGACCATCACGGAAGCAGCACCCGTAACCATCACAGCCAACAGCTACACAAGAGTTTACGGCGATGAGAATCCGGCATTTGAATTCACCTCAGAAGGAGCACCTCTTAATGGCGTGCCCGAGATATCATGTGCCGCAACTCCCACTTCGCCTGTAGGTACCTATCCTATTACCATCACGAAAGGCACTATCCAGAACTACAACGACACGTATGTCTCTGGAACGCTCACTATTACAAAAGCGCCGCTCGTGATAACCGCCAATGATGCCTCAATGGTTCAAGGCTCTGAACTGCCTGAATTCACAGCTTCTTATTCAGGCTTCAAGAATGGCGAAAACGAAGAAGTATTGACCGCACAGCCAAGTTTCAGCTGCTCTGCAACAAGCCAAAGCCCAGCTGGCACATACCCCATCACAGCCAGCGGAGCTGCAGCAGCCAACTACAACATCTCTTACGTGGAAGGAACATTAACCGTAATAGATGAGACGCTACTCAACAACAGGCTCTATGCAGAGACCGTATCATTGCGTACTGGTACGTCCAAGACCTTTGGCCTAAAGCTCGACAACACGTTGACATTCATTGCCTGTGAGTTCTATCTCCAGTTACCCGAAGGTGTAAGGATAGAAACTGACGAAGATGATTACCTGATGGCTGAGCTTGTCAGTGGCCGCATCAATAGGCACTCGCTGGAAGTGGATCACGTGGGCAACGGCCTTTATCACTTCCTCTGCTACTCGAGCAGGAACAACGCCTTTGTCGGTAACTCCGGCGACTTGATTACGCTCACGGTCACATGCGATGAAAATGTATTGTCAGACACCTACACTGCAACCATCAAAGACATCATGTTCTCCGACCAGGACAAGCAACAGGTGGATTTGCTGGACAGTAGCTTCGACGTGGTCGTGACCGACATTATCCCAGGCGATGCCAATGGGGATGAGAAAATTAACGTGATGGACATTGTGGAGATAGTAGGCTACATCATGGGCAATTCCTCTGACACCTTTGTCTTTGGCGCTGCCGACATGGACGAGAACGGCACTATCAACGTGATGGACCTTGTCAATGTCGTATCGCTCATCATGGCAAACGCCAACCAGCCTACAGCCGCTCCGAGAAGAAGGTCTGCCTCTCCAATGCGTGCCGATGCAACTGACGATGAATTGAGTGTAGCTGACTTCTCCATTGCAGCAGGTGAAACGAAGGAAGTCTCTATGGTATTGAACAACCCAACAAACGAATACATCGCATTTGAGTTCTGGATGAGCCTGCCAGACGGTGTACGTATTGCCTATGATGGAGAAGGGGAACTGATGGCAACACTCAACGCATCTCGTGCCGACGGACATGACTTTATTGTGGAGGAGCCCAACGGCGACGGCATCTATCACTTCCTTTGCTATTCTGGCAGAAACAAACGTCTCAAAGGCAACAGCGGAGAACTTATCAGCCTAACCCTGACCTGTGCAGACGACGCAACCGTTGGCAATGCAACAGGCACCATCTATGACATGATATTCAGCGACCCCGACAAGAATGAAATCAATCTTGCCGATGCAACATTCTCCATTACAGTCACAGAAGCAGGCGACGGTCGCATCCTGCTCGATGAGAACTCAACGACAGTGCCTGCGTTGGCCACAAATGTGGATGTCCGCGTGAAGCGCACCATTAAGGCCAACGAGTGGAGCACCATCGTTCTGCCTTTCGCCATGACTGAGGCACAGGTTAAGGAAACTTTCGGCGAAGATGTTCAGCTGGCAGACTTCACGGGCTATGATGTGATAGAGGAAAGCGAGAATATCATTGGGATTACCGTCAACTTTGATGAAGTGACGGCCATCGAAGCCAACCATCCTTACATAATCAAGGTAGGAACAGCCGTGACAGAGTTCACCGTCGATGGTGTGAATATAGAGCCAACAGAAGATGCTCCCTGCGTAGCTTTCGGCAGTGAATATGGGAGGCCAAGGAAATATCATCCAATGGATTTCGTTGGCACATACACTGCAGACTTCGACTTCTTCAATGATGCCCAAAGCGGACATGCCATCTTCCTCAGCGGTGGCAAGTTCTGGTATGCCACGGCAAGCACCCGTCACATGAAAGCCTTCCGCGCTTACTTCGACTTCGACGACATCCTGACAAGTGTTGAGGAAGCCTCAGGCGCGATAGAGTTCAAGTTCAATCTTGACGATGCAACAGGCATAAAGGCCATCTCTGACTCTCTATTAAAGGGCGAGGATACTTACAACCTTGCGGGACAGCGTGTAGGCGAAAGCTACAAGGGAATCGTCGTCAAAAAGGGAATGAAAGTTCTAAAGTAATTACACACATTAAAGATAAAGAGATATGAAAAGAAAATATATCGCGCCCACCCAAATTACATGCAAATTGCTCTCGGAAAAAGTCATAAGTACCAGCGAAAGAATCAAATCTTCCGGAAGTGTGGATGATATCCTTTATGGTGGTGTAGATGAAGAAGGCACTATTGAGCCCTCTGTCAAGGTTCTCAGCAACATCTGGGACGACGAATGGTAAGTGAGTGAATAACACCTCATATAAACGACAACAGGGGATGCGCCGACAATGGTGCATCCCCTGATTTGTAGATAAAGTTCATTATTTATTTGGCTTTTTCATCACTTAATCGTATCTTTGCAGAGGAATTAGAATTATAACGAAACATGAAAAAGACTCTGTTTTCATTTGCCATTGTCTGTGCTGCAGCATGGACGTGGGCGCAAGAGACGTACAGGATACCTGTCAGCGAGAAGGACGAGAAGATGCAGACAGGACAGTTTGAACCTACTTGGCAGTCGCTGGAGCAGCATCCTTGGCTCCGAATACATCCGCATTCATCGCTCTTTCCTTGTTCGCCTCTCTGCCTGCACAGGGCTTGAACACGACAACGTCATCATCGCCGATACCCGACTCCCTATCTCCCGAAAGTACAAGGAAGCCGTCCAACAACGATTAAAAGATATTGCTGTCCGGTAAATTCGGACACCATTAGTTTTACCCAGAATTCCGCCAAATCCCAGGCATGCAGATGCCTGCGCGGCGGACAGCGCTACCCTCGGGCGCCCAAAGGCCGATGGTAACCTCTTGCGGTTCATGAAGCTCGAAGTGGACAAAACGATAGTCCATCATGGGTGAGGCCCCGACATTTCCATCGACTCCCTTTACTGCAAACAGCGCATTCTTGTGTGAGCCAAGCTCGTTTTGCGCAAAGAAGCAAGCTCCGACAGTGTATTTCCCCGGCTCCAGACGAATCTTTTGCCCTATCAGCAGACCCGGCTTGGCAGGCTCCTGGCTGAGGAACTCCAGATAAATCTCAGAATCGCCCATGCCGCGACTGACATCGTTCTTGTGAACCAGACGGCAAAGACTCGCGTCCTGCTCCGTCGTCCATCCTTCAGGCAATGGCTCCTCCTGGCCCTTCCATAAATCCACGATATTCTGGTTCTTCAGATAGATGCCCTCCTTCTTCGCTTGTTGCCCTGTTTCGGCCTGAGCCTGAGCGCTGTCCCTCAGTGCCGACAACTCCTGTAGTTCTGCCTCCGACTTCGCTTTTCGAACCAGGAAGAGGCGGAAATCGTCGGCTACCGCACGGCTGAAGCGCCTGCAATTATCGTTGGAACGGAAACCGATGCGCACCGAGTCGTCCAGGCAGACAAAGCGTAAACGGACGTCGGAACTGTCATTTACTGCTTTATCGGTCATCGAAACGCGGTTCTTTACGCGGTGAGAGAACGGCCCTGCATAGATTTCTGCAGTCGTAAGGGCACAGCCGTCCTCTTTATCTTCAGCATGTTCATAATCGTAGAGAGCAGCATCATGCTCGTTAGGCAACTGCCAGGCTTTCACCCGCAACTCGTATTCGCCTGCAGGCAAGCCGTGGATGACCTGATAGACGTCGAAGTTCTTCATGTAATACATTAATGTGCTGTCCTCTGCCAGCGTTACGCCGCCGTGCTCGAAGGTCCAAGCATCCTGCTTCTCCGTGTCGCAGGTGGGATTGCTTATCAAGTGAGTCATATCCTTTGCACCTGCAGGCAACCCCTCCTCCATAGGCACTTGTTTTGTGAAGTGCCATAAAGCAAAGCCTCCTACAACCAAAAGCAGAGCAAACAAGAGCAGCCAAGACCCTCTCCCAGCCTCTCCCTTGTAGGGAGAGGAGTAGTTTCCCTTCCCGATTGTATCTTCCCCTCTCCCTACAAGGGAGAGGCTGGGAGAGGGTCTGCAGAACTGCACATAATCTTCATAGCCTACAAAGCGAGCCAGCACATCCAGCGTCGTCTGACGCGGAACACCGCCAGAGCGATAGCCCCACAGACGCATCAGCGTCGATGCGCTAACCCTCTCGTGAATGTCCTCGAACATCCGCTTCTCCAGCCATTGGAAGTCCTTCGGTGTCAGCATCTGCCGCCCCGCCTTCCGCTCCACAGCCTCAAATAGCCTCTGATAGTCTGCCATACGTTTCATTACTTATTCGAGTACAAAGATACGTATTTCCCTTTAATCAAGCAAAACAAATCCCCGATTTTCAGCTTAAAATGCAAATGACATCGAAATGACCTTGAAATGACCTTGTATTTTATGCATACATTATGGGTAAAAAGTATATCTTTGCGCACGAAAAGTGTCCCTTAAAGGACAAATACACAAGAAAAAGAACCTGCAAACAAAAAAATTCAGCCCACAATGGTACGACTTTCGCGAAAGTTTCCTATATTTGCAGAGCCGATGAGGTAAAAGCCACCGGCAGCAATGCGAGGAGCATCAAGACAACGTTCCGCTGGTAAACCTGGAAATTTACTTAGAGTGATAAGGAACAAAGTCTGAGAGCCGTCCTCCTGTAATGGTATATTGTCCGGCGTTCTCGCGTGCGTACATATATATTATAGGTGTGGGCTGATTTTCATTCTTTCATTATCACAGGTAATTCCAGGACCTTCCAGTAAGAAGAATGCTGAAAGGCCCACACTTTTTGTGTGATAGAAAGAATTATTAATCATCAAATACAAATCATTTTGGCAACAATTATTAAAAAGAAAAAGAAGGTGTCTGTTAGTACAACAAAGGGGTCAACAAAGACTGTTGCTACTATAATCCCTGCTAAAATCCGTATCAACCAAACATTCACTTTGATAAAGCAGATTAAAGCTCGATTCGGTGCTTCTATACCGCCGCGTAAATGTTTTGGGTTTATGGTAAGGAATGGGATAAAGACCAACATCGCTGTCTGGTGTCCGAGCTACGACCCAGGAACGCCGTGGACCAACATTCTCACAAATGGTGGGAGAACACTGATTGAAAAGAAAAGAACAACTCTTAGCTTTAGCGACTTTCAAAAGCTAATCCGAAAAGAACCTAATTATGACGTAAACATTCTTCGAATGGTTTTTCTTAAAGTCAATAAGAAATATCATTTTATTGGTTTCTTCCAGGTGGATGTGATTGATTTCACTATGCGTACTGTAACCTTCAAAAAGGTGGACGTTCCCACATTTGTCGTTGCATTCAAAAGAAAGAAAATAACCGTAACAGTTGAAGAGGAAACGGTAGAATCCACATTATTATTCCAACCATAAATAAATACAGCTATGAAACCAAGGCATTTTATTTTTTCCTTGCTGGCACTATTGGTCAGCACCACATCATTAGCTTACAAGTACAAGTGGACAGATGCAAATGGAACGGTTTGGTCATTCAGTACTTCAGGTAATACGGCATCTCTTGAAACTGGTTATTCAACACCATGTGTCAGTGGCAATATATTTGAAAATCTAATTATTCCCTCAACCGTTTTTTCTGGAGAAACTGCTTACCTTGTTACTGCCATTGGACATGCCGCTTTTTATGGCTGTTCCAATCTGACTTCCATCACTATCCCAGATGGTGTGACAAGCATTGGCTCTTCCTCTTTTCGTGACTGTTCCAGCCTGACCTCCATCACTATCCCAGATGGTGTGACAAGCATTGGAAGCTACGCCTTCTACGGATGCAGCAGCCTGACCTCCATCACTATCCCAGATGGTGTGACAAGCATTGGAAGCCGCGCCTTCTACGGATGCAGCAGCCTGACCTCAATCGCCATCCCAGATGGTGTAACAACCATACAAGAAATGACTTTCCAAAATTGCAGCAACCTGACCCTCATCACCATCCCCAATAGTGTAACATCCATCAAGTATGCCGCTTTCCAGAGCACCAGTTTACCCTCAATCACCATCCCCAACAGCGTGATGAGCATAGGAAAAAATGCCTTTTTTTGCAATGACATGACCGATTTTTATTGCTATGCGGAAAATGTACCGGCAACAGACAGTGATGCCTTTTACGAACACCGCATGAGATCTGCGAAGCTCCATGTGCCTGCTGCTTCAAAAGAAGCTTATCGCTCGACAGAGCCTTGGAGCAAATTCGGCAGGATTATGGGCCTGGATGAAGATGATAGTTGTGGTGACAATCTCACATGGACATTTGATGATGCGACAGGAACGCTTAGCATTTCTGGAACAGGGGAAATGTATGATTTTGATGAGGACCCCGCCCCGTGGGATGAATTTAAGAATCAAATCACGCAGATTGATATTTCAAATGGTGTGACGAGTATTGGCAACAGGGCTTTCTGCGATTTGCAGTATGTCACCTCTATAACAATACCCATCAGCGTAACCCGCATCGGGGCAGAAGCGTTTAGTGGAATGACCGCTCTGTTGGATTTCTTCTGCTATGCAAAAGATATTCCCAGTACTGTTCAGAACACATTCTCCGGGTTGAATCTCGGGTCTGTGACCCTTCATGTCCTTGCAAGGTTAGTAAACTCGTATAAAGCATCTTCCATTTGGAAACTCTTTGGCTCAATATTGGGTATAGAAGGCGAGACGGCGACCTTCAACGGCAGCGAAGCAAAGTTACCGACGGTATGGTATGCCGACCGCAGTATGGAACCACGTTCAGGACTTGAGGAGATGCATGCCGTCCATTACCAGCCCGGCAACCAAGACCGTAGCGGCGACGGCTCCAGTGTGACGGACAATAAGGTCTTCGTCTTTAATCTCCTGTCCGGCTTTAGGGGCGGAGCTGTCAAGGCTGGCAATAAAGAACTGACCATCGTCTTTAACAGGGAGAAATATGCCAACGGCAAAACTCAAAAAGGACTAAGCGGGAAGACTTATACCACGACGGCTACGGACAGCATTGTCTCCGCTACACGCAATGGCGTGACAAAGCCTGTTGTCAAACTTATGGATACCTATAAGAATAAAGCAGGACGCTGGATGGAATTCCAGAATAACGACTATGCCAACGACTTGCACAATGCCTACCCAATTTTCAATTCGGACGGAAAGACCACAGATGCCTTCTATACAGAGATGACACTGGCCGACTTGAAGAGTCCTATTCCAGTTAACATCACAGGCGACACAGACTTCCGTGTCCGCTATCTGCGCCCCATGGACATTAATCACGTCCATCAGGGCAAAGCCTATTTTAAGGATGCTTCCGAAGCGGGTTATGATATTATGTATATAGCCAATCTCTTCGACTTTACCGATTGGCGAAAGTTTCCATTCGGATATAATACTTCCGAACGATTTGATTGGGTAAACTTCTTTGGCATCAAGGATATCTATTTCAATCTGGATGAAGTTGAAACCGATCTCGATGGCAGCATGGAAAGACTTGAGGACCCGAACCTCAGCCTCGTTCAGATACCTGAGAATCGCGAACCCCACGAATTCACCTCTCCCGAGGATTTCATGAGTTCCATTGGCCACATCCGTTATCAGAACAATGGTGGTGCCGTGGCAACATACAACCTTTTCATCCCATTCCATATTGTACACAATTGGGGCGAGATTGTAAAGAAGGTGCAAGTCCCCATAGTCGGCACCTTTGATGACGAGACAAATATCCATTGGCTTGACGAGGACACAAAGGCGACAAGTATCGAACTGAATTATACATCATTAGAGCTTCAAGGCATTGGTAGCAAAATTCAACTGGTTGCCACCGTATCACCCGAAATTGCCAATCAGGACGTGACATGGCGCAGTTCGGATGTAACGGTAGTTACCGTAGATGCCGATGGACTCGTCACCGCAGTAGGTATAGGCACAGCGCAAGTCATCGCTACCACAACTGACGGTTCCAACCTGACAGCATCGTGCCTTATAGATGTAACCCTGGGCAATTCCAAACCCGGCGATGTGAATGGTGACGGGGATGTAAACAGTGCCGATGTGATGAGCATATACAGCATCATGGCTGGCAAGAGTTTGTTAGACAGGTCATTGGGCGATGTAAACGGTGACGGAGATGTGAACAGTGCCGACGTGATGACCGTTTATAGCATCATGGCAGGAACATATCAATATTGAATTAAGACAGTTAATTAAAAACAATAAATAAATAAAAAGATGAAAAAAACTATTATTGGTGTACTGCTGACATTGTTCTGCAGCACAGTGCTGGCTGAAAACAAAATAACTGCCAGCGATGTAACCATCAAACCCGGCGAAACTGCCGTACTGACGGTGAGTATTGAGAATGAAATGAACGTGGCGGCTTTCGACTTCCGGCTCTACCTACCCGAAGGTATTACTGTAGAATGGGACAAGGAATTGATGGATTACGCCTGGGAATGGTGCGAACGTGTTCCAAGCAATTCAAGAGGTTCATTCTTTAACATGAATCCAATGGTCACTGATGACGGTAGTCTGTTATTTGGTGCCAATAGTGGTACAAGCGGAAAGGTGCTAGACGGCAACAATGGACCAGTGCTTAATATCACTCTCCGTGCTACAACAGAAGCTGTCAGTGGTATAGGTCAGCTGAAACTTATCTCCTTCTCCAATGAAAACGGCACACAGTCGTATACCCCAGAGGATGTCACATTTAACATTACGGTGAATTCCTCGTCCGAAAACAAAATGACAGCCAACAATGTATCCATCAAGACAAATGAGACTGCCAACCTCACAGTTAGCATCGAGAACACCATGAACGTGGCAGCTTTCGACTTCCGACTCTATCTGCCCGCAGGTATTACCGTCGTATGGGATGACGATTTGAAAGATTACGCTTGGGAATGGTGTGACAGAGTGCCAAGCAATTCAAGAGGTTCGTTCTTTAGCATGACTCCAATGGAAACTGATGATGGTAGTCTGTTGTTTGGTGCCAATAGTGGTACAAGCGGAAAGGTGCTTGACGGCAACAGCGGTCCAGTACTGGTCATAACACTTCAAGCGCAAGAAGGAGCAAAGAGCGGAACGGGTCAACTTAAACGCATTTCCCTTTCCAACGAAAACGGCACACAATCAGAGACTCTTAGCGATGTTACATTTAATATCATAGTAAATGGTGATGGCATTAACGACATCAAGCAAGATGAGCTGGATGCTAACATCTACAACCTCGCAGGCCAACGCTTGAGCAAGCCACAAAGGGGTGTCAACATCAAGAACGGCAAAAAGATTCTCGTGAAGTAACCTTTTCTCAAGCTGTATATACGACAACAGGGGATGCGCCG
>JAEEGG010018448.1_pt1 | contig 14186 bp, 7 predicted proteins | sample 9134161 | NCBI WGS metagenome assembly JAEEGG01 (sample SAMN16246543, study PRJNA631951) | gut metagenome | biome: gut microbiome; feature: rumen; material: CR-attached | host: Bos | place: Iran: Karaj | collected 2018-10 | reverse complement strand
CCTGCTGCAGCTGAACGAGACACAGGACGGCGTGCTGAACATTACCTTCCGCATAGCCGACGACCGTGGCCTGCTCATCCTCGACCTGAAAGACCTGCGCTCCATGCTCGACTATGTGTCGCAGCACGCCAAGGAATACACCACTAAGTATGGCAACATCTCCGCACAGACGGTGGGAGCCATCCAGCGCGCCCTGCTGCAGCTGGAGGCTCAGGGGGCAGAGCATTTCTTCGGCGAGCCGTCGTTCGACATCTACGACCTCATGCAGACGGAAGGCGGAAAGGGCGTGATGAGCGTGCTGGCTGCCGACAAGCTGATGATGCAGCCGAAGCTCTACAGCACCTTCCTGCTGTGGCTGCTCTCCGAGCTTTACTCCAAGCTGCCCGAGGTGGGCGACCTGGAGCTGCCCAAGCTCGTCTTCTTCTTCGACGAGGCCCACATGCTCTTCGAGGGTACCAGCAAGGCCCTGCTCGACAAGATAGAGCAGGTCATCCGCCTCATCCGCTCGAAAGGCGTAGGCATCTACTTCATCACCCAGAGCCCCAGCGACATCCCCGACGTCATCCTGGGCCAGCTGGGCAACCGCGTGCAGCATGCCCTGCGCGCCTACACACCGAAAGACCAGAAGGCCGTGAAGACCGCCGCCGACACCTTCCGGCCGAACCCTGAATTCAAGACCGACGAGGCCATCATGCAGCTGGAGACGGGCGAGGCCCTCGTCTCGTTCCTCGACCAGAAGGGTGCTCCCAGCGTGGTGCAGCGTGCCAAGGTGCTGTTCCCCCTGAGCCAGATAGGCGCCATCACCGAGGGACAGCGGCTCGACATCATCAAGCAGAGCCGAGTCTACGGGAAATACGACACGATGGTCGACCGAGAGAGTGCCTACGAACAGCTGACACGCGAAAACGAAGAGGCTGCCGCAGCACTAGAGGCCGAGAAAGCCGAGAAAGCTGCCGAAAAGGAAGAGAAGACCGGCAAGAAGAAGGCGGGCATCATCAGCAAGGTGTGGAAGGCCATCCTCACCGCCGTGACATCAACCTTCGCCACCATCCTCGGCACGTGGGTCAGCAACAAGGTGACGGGAAAGAAGACCAAGAGCACAACCTCCACCACAGGCCGGGTGGTGAAAAACGCCACCAGCGCCGCCACACGCACCATCACCAAGGAGCTTACCCGCGACATCCTGGGCAACCTGAAATGATGACGCCAAAATAATCTACCTGCTTTCATGGACGACGAGATAAAGGACGACGAGATAAAAGACGACGAGATACTGGAAGTGAGCGAGCCGGAGGCACAGACAGAGGGCCATTCCGACTACAAACCCGTGAACCGCTTCGACGCTGCCGCCGTACACCACCTGAGCGGCATGTACCAGAACTGGTTTCTCGACTATGCCAGCTACGTGATTCTGGAGCGAGCCGTGCCCCACATCGAGGACGGTCTGAAACCTGTGCAACGCCGCATCCTGCACTCCATGAAGCGCATGGACGACGGCCGCTACAACAAGGTGGCCAACATAGTGGGACACACCATGCAGTTCCACCCCCACGGCGACGCCAGCATCGGCGACGCCCTGGTGCAGCTGGGACAGAAAGACCTGCTCATCGACACGCAGGGCAACTGGGGAAACATCCTCACGGGCGACCGGGCCGCCGCCCCCCGATACATCGAGGCCAGACTGTCGAAATTTGCACTCGACACGGTCTTCAACCCGAAGACCACCGAGTGGCAGCTCTCCTACGACGGCCGCAACAAGGAGCCTATCACGCTACCCGTGAAGTATCCGCTGCTGCTGGCACAGGGGGCCGAGGGCATCGCCGTGGGTTTGTCGTCAAAGATTCTACCCCACAACTTCTGTGAGATTTGCGACGCCGCCATCAGCTACCTCCACGGCGAGGAGTTTCACCTCTACCCCGACTTCCAGACGGGCGGCAGCATCGACGTCTCGAAGTACAACGACGGCCAGCGCGGCGGCGTGCTGAAGGTGCGCGCCAAGATTGAGAAGCTCGACCAGAAGACGCTCGCCATCCGCGACCTCCCCTTCTCAAAGACGGTGGAGAGCCTGATTGAGAGCATCAAGAAAGCCATAGAGAAAGGCAAGATCAAGGCACGCCACGTAGACGACCTCACCTCGGCACAGGTAGAGATTCTCGTCCACCTGATGCCAGGCGTATCGAGCGACAAGACCATCGACGCCCTCTACGCCTTTACCGACTGCGAGATTAACATCTCGCCCAACTGCTGCGTCATCAAGGACCAGAAGCCGCAGTTCCTCACCGTCAGCGACCTGCTCATCCACAACACCGAGCGCACCAAGGACCTCATACGCCAGGAGCTGGAAATACGCAAGAACGAGCTGCTGGAGCAGCTACACTTCCAGAGCCTGGAGAAGATATTCATCGAGGAGCGCATCTACAAAGACCGCAAATTCGAAGAGGCACCCAATGTGGACAAGGTGTGTGAGCACATCGACGACCGCCTCACCCCCTACTACCCCACCCTCGTCCGAGAGGTGACGAAGGACGACATCCTGCGCCTGCTGGAAATCAAGATGCAGCGCATACTGAAGTTCAACAAGGAGAAGGCCGACGAGCTGATGGCACGCATCAAGGCCGAGATAGAGGACATAGACCGCGACCTGGCCAACCTGGTGGAGGTGACGGCCTCGTGGTTCCAGTTCCTCAAGGACAAATACGGCAGCCAGCACCCACGGCTGACGGAAATCAAGAACTTCGACACCATCGAGGCCACGAAGGTGGCCGAGGCCAACCAGAAGCTCTACGTCAACCGCCAGGAGGGCTTCATCGGCACAGGGTTGAAGAAGGACGAGTTCGTGTGCAACTGCTCTGACATCGACGACATCATCATCTTCTACCGCGACGGCAAATACAAGGTGGTGCGCGTGGCCGAGAAGCTCTTCGTGGGGAAGAACATCCTCTACGTCGCCGTGTTTAAGAAGAGCGACTCGCGTACAATATATAATGTGGTCTACCGCGACGGCAAGAACGGCCCCTGCTACATGAAGCGATTCAACATCACCGGCATCACCCGCGACCGCGAGAACGACCTCACGCAGGGCACGCCGGGAAGCCGGGTGATGTACTTCACCGCCAACCCCAACGGCGAGGCCGAGGTCATCAAGGTGACCCTCGACGCCAGCGTGCAGGCTGCCAATGCCCGTGCCAACATCTTCCTGGAGCGCAGCTTTGCCGACATCATCATCAAGGGCCGGGCCTCGAAGGGCAATCTGCTCACGAAGAAGCCTGTGCACCGCATCACGCTGAAGAGTCAGGGACGCTCCACCCTGGGCGGCCGCAAGGTGTGGTTCGACCCCGACGTGAACCGTCTGAACTACGACGAGCACGGACGGCTGCTAGGCGAGTTCTTCGACGACGACCAGATACTCGTCGTCCTGCCCAACGGCGACTTCTACCTGACGAACTTCGACGCCAACAACCACTACGAGGACCAGATTCTGCGCCTGGAGAAATATCAGGCCGACAAGGTGTGGACGGCGGTGCTCTTCGATGCCGACAACCAGGGCTACCCCTACCTGAAGCGCTTCCTCATGGAGGCTGCCAAGCGCAAGCAGAACTTCCTGGGCGAGAACCCCTCGTCGAAGCTGGTGCTGCTCAGCGACCAGGTCTACCCCCTCATCCACGTCAGCTATGGCGGCAAGGACGACTTCCGCCCGGATGAAGACATCGACGCCGAGCAGTTCATCGCCGTGAAGGGCTTCAAGGCCAAGGGAAAGCGCATCTCCACCTACGAGATAGAGAGCATCACCGAGCTGGAGCCGCAACGCTTCCCCGAAGAAGAGGCTACGGAAGCCACGGAGAGCCAGGAAACGACTCCTTCACCAGAGGAGGACGTCCTGAGTCAGGACACGGCCTCACCAGAGGAGGAGACGGCGCAACCGGAGGCACCCGCTACATCCTCCGAAGAGCCTGCGGCGCAACCTAAGGCACCCGCTTCTTCCCCCGAAGAGCCTGCGGCACGCCCGGAAGCGCCTGCTAAGCGAGGGGCTTCACTTGAGCTCAACCTTTTCCCTGACGACGAATACTAGAGAGGAGGCACCAGCAATGAAGAAAGAGAGAAAAAACAACGCCAGCGTGAGAAAGTGGCTCATAGCTTTATCATTTATCATTTATCATTTATCATTTAGCCCCGCAGGGGCGCAAACCGCCTACTACCTGGGCTTCGGGCCGGGCAACATCCTCGACACCTACCTCTCGCAGGAGAAGTTCAAGGGCAGCGGACTGACGCTCCTCTCCACCAGCGAGCACCGCCCCATGCTGAAAGTGGAGAAGCAGGATGGCGACGGCCAGCCGGCATTCATTCCTCGGGCATGGTCGACCCTCATACAGAACCAGCTGCACCTCTCGCTCGGCAAGGACCGCGCCGACCACGAGTCGACAATGGAGGGCTCCTACAACCTCTACCTGGGGCGCTATCGCCGCTGGAGCCTTTTCGACGACCGGCTGCATCTGCAGGCCGGCGGACTGCTGAATGCCGGCATCGGCTTCATCTATAACACCCGCAACACCAACAACCCCGCACAGGCACGGCTCTCCCTGCAGCTCATGCCATCGGCCGCTGCCACCTACCACTTCAAGCTCTTCGCAAGGGAAAGTGCCGTGCGCTACGAGCTGGACGTGCCGCTCCTAGGCGTGGCATTCAGCCCGAACTACGGACAGTCATACTACGAAATCTTCGCACAGGGCAACTACGACCACAACGTAGTGCCCACCACCTTTGTCTCCCAGCCCTCCTTCCGCCAGCTGCTCACCTTCAGCCATAGCCTGGGGCGGCGGCTGTCGCTGCACGTGGGCTATCTGGGTGACTACCAGCAGCTACAGGTGAACAATCTGAAGCAACACGTGCTGAGCCACCGCTTCCTGCTGGGCTTCACAAAGTATCTTGCTTTTTAATCGGCAAGAATATAGCAGTTGGCACAAGACACTGATAATCGCGATTGAGCGAGGGCCATACTAGCTTGCCTGCAGATGGCCGAGCGTGAGCGATTTATCCAAAGCGTCTCCGATCTGTAGCCGAGAGTACGAGCGTAACACGGTTCTTCTAGTTGTTGTTGCCACGGTTTTACACGGTTTCGCACGGTTGTTCTAGTTGTTGTTGCCACGGTTGGACACGGTTTTGCACGGTTGTTCTAGTTGTTGTTGCTACGGTTGGGCACGGTTTTGCACGCTGGGGGCCGGTTATTCTAGTTGTTGTTGCCACGGTTTTACACGGTTTTGCACGGTTGTTCTAGTTGTTGTTGCCATGGTTGGGCACGGTTTTGCACGGTGGGGAGTAGGTTATTCTAATTGTTGTTGCCACGGTTTTTCACGGTTGGGGGTCCGTAGCCTAGCTAAGGAGAGGTGACCGTTTTTGCGGTCAAAACTCAGAGGACTGTGCAACTGCTATATTATTGCTTTTTAATCGGCTCCATGTGGATGGTGACATGGGTTCTCTCGCCGAAGTGTTCCTTCAGCTTCCGCTCGATGGCCGATGCACGCTCGTGAACGGCCAGTAGCGGCTGGTTGCCGTCCATGCGGACATGCACCTCAATGGCAATGCGGCTGCCGATGCGGCGGGTGCGCAGGTTGTGCGGCTCCTGCACGTCGGGAAACTCGCCTATGATATCCACTATCTCCTGTTCCGTCTCGGCTGGCAGCGAGCATTCCGTCAGCTCGCCCACGCTCACCTTCATCAGCTGCCACGCCACCCTGACCAGCATCAGGCCTACGACAATGGAGGCCAGCGGGTCGAGCACCGTCCAGCGGCGGCCCAGCCAGATGGCACCGCCAATGCCGATGGCGGCACCTATCGACGACAGGGCATCGCTGCGGTGGTGCCACGCGTTGGCTATCATCACCTGCGAGTTCAGCTTCCGCCCCTTGCCTGCGGTATATTGATAGAGCAGCTCCTTCACCGCTATCGACAGCAAGGCGGCCCACAGCGCTATCCACCCCGGAGCCTCCAGCTCGTCGCCACCCCACCAGGCCAGCAGCTTCACGCCGCCCGAGACGATGATGCCCGTGGCAGCCCCCACCAAGGCAAGGGCGATGAGGAACGAGGCGAAGGTCTCGAACTTCCCGTGGCCGTAGTCGTGCGACGTGTCCTGCGGCTTCGCGCTGATGCCCACGAAGACCAGCACCACAATATCGGTCAGGAAGTCGGAGAGCGAGTGCACGGCATCGGCCATCATCGCCGAGCTGTGGCCCAATATGCCTGCAACGAACTTGAAGGCCAGCAGTGCCACATTGCCTGCACTGCCCACCAGCGTAACCCTGTATATTTCTTTCTCGCGCGATATCATCTTCATACTAGGAGGCCCGTCAACCTTGAACTTCAGACTTTGCGCCGTCCCTGTCCTCCAGCAGATACTCTATCACCTTCTCACGGACGTTGAACGGTCGCAGGTCGTCCAGCCCCATCCTCTTGACGGCGATTCCGACAATCTCCTCCTCAGGCAAGTCGGCAGAGCGGTGCTCCTTCTGCAGGAAATAGCGGCCAGCCTCGATGAGCGACTGCTTGGGAACGAGTCCCACAATCTCAGTGCCCGTCACGCCGACGCCACGGTTACGCGCACAGCGGCACACCTCGTCGAAAGCCACGTGCAGCGGGGTGATGCTGAGGTTCGTCAGGTTCATCGACACTTGGGCAATGCCATATTCGTCAATATACCAGCCAATGGCCTTCGTGCTCTTCAGCGTGCCTGGCTGCATGATGACTTGTCCGTCGGCATCCTTCTTAGGCTCGCCACTGACGGCATCGCGCAGGGGGCGCCCTTTCTCACGCACGTCGCAGGCGATGTCGCTGGCTATGCGTGTCGACGTCGTATTCAGGTTGAAGTTGACGGCTATCAGGAAGTCGCGTGCCCCTACTACCGAACACCCCGTGCGCCAGGCACGGCTCAGGTCGGCAGGCATCTTGTCGGGCATGCGGCTCTCCGTTGTCAGCTTCTCTTTCAGAGCCTCGTACTCACCACGCCGGCAGAAGGCCAGGTTCTTCCTTTCGGGCTTATAGGCCGCCGCCTCATAGCAGTAGCAGGGGATGCCCAGCCCGTCGGCCATCCGCTCTGCCAGCCGGCGTGCCAGCCGGGCACACTCCTCCAGCGTGATGCCTGCCACAGGCACCAGCGGCAGCACGTCGGTAGCGCCTACGCGCGGGTGTGCTCCGTGGTGCTGGCGCATGTCAATGAGCTCGGCAGCCTTGGCCGCTGCACGGAAGGCGGCCTCCACCACCGGCCCGGGCTCACCCACGAAGGTGAAGACGGTGCGGTTGGTGGCCTCTCCCGGATCGACATTCAGCAGCATGACGCCCTCCACCGACTTTACGGCATCGGCTATCTGGTTTATCACGTTCATGTCGCGCCCTTCACTGAAGTTGGGGACGCACTCCACGATTTGCTTTCCTTTGGCAGTGTGTTGAGTTTCCATCGTCAAAACGATTAAAAAACGGGACCCAAGGAAGATTGGAGTCCCGTTTTGTGAAACATTGCCTGTGCAGGCTGTGACTATACCTTGATTTCAACCTCCACGCCGCTGGGGAGCTCGAGCTTCATCAGGGCGTCGACGGTCTTTGCGGTCGAGCTGTAGATGTCAATCAGACGCTTGTAGTCTGACAGCTGGAACTGCTCACGTGCCTTCTTGTTGACGAAGGTAGAGCGGTTGACGGTGAAGATACGCTTGTGTGTGGGAAGGGGGATAGGACCGCTGATGATAGCACCCGTAGCCTTCACGGCCTTCACGATTTTCTCTGCTGACTTGTCGACCAATTTGTGGTCGTAGCTCTTCAGCTTAATACGAATTTTCTGACTCATTGTTTTTTTTACTTATTATTATTTGTTATTCATGTTTTCCGCCTGCTGCTAAAGAGTCATTTGCTCAACAGCAGAGCGTTTTTCCGTTTCGGGCTGCAAAGGTACGCATAATCCCTGACATACCCAACAACTACGGCAAAGACAGCCCATCTTTTAAGTTTTTTTAATTAGCAGACCCGCTGAAGGGTAACTATTTGCGAAACATTCTTCGACAAGCGAAGCGGCAAGCTGACTACTTCGACGAGCGAAGCGGCACGCCGATTACTTCGACGAGCGAAGCGGCAAGCCGATTACGCGCGGCGTCGCAGACATCAATGAATAAATGGAAACGAATTACCGTAATTTTTCCGTAATTTCTATAATTATTATGTCAATGATGGCCAAATGATGGCCGTTACGGCTATTCGTTTCCACTTATTCTACTCCGGGTCGCGGGGGGCGATGGTGGTGTCCTTTGCAGGCGAGGACGACCGTGCTCCCGCAGTGGCCCCGAAGTAGATGTAGAGGGCCCCGATGGCGTCGGCGGGCGAGATGTTCTCGTCGCCGTTCACGTTGGCAGCGGCCTCGATGAAGTCCGTCTGTACGACACCGAAGTAGTGGTAGAGAATCATGATGGCGTCGGCGGGCGTCACTTTGCCGTCGCCGTTCACGTCGCCCAGCAAGAACTGCTTCTTGCGGAGGTATCCGCCAGTTCCATAGTGGGCCTTGGTGGCGTCAATACAGTTGGAGTCAAACTCGGTGCCGTCCTGGCCGACGATGGAGGTACAGCCATAGAACATGCTGTTGGAATACTCGGCGGCTGCCGTCGTCCATCCTTCGCCCACGTAGATGGCCTCGAGGTTTTCGTCATACGAGAACATATAGGAGAAACCCGTCGCTGCCGTAGTCTTCCATCCACTGAGGTCGAGGCTTGTCAAGGCATTACAACTGGCAAGCATCTGGCTGAAGGACAATGCCTTTTCAGTATTGAAGTTCTCAATGCCTTTGATGGTGGTCAGCTCCGGACAGTAGTTGAAGGTGTCGTAGAAGTATTCCACATTGCGCGTATCCCAGCCTGTCAGGTCTATGTCGGTCAGTGCCAAGCATCCGTTGAAGAGGTAGCCCATGTTCTGCACCTTGCTGACATCCCAGGCCGTGAGGTCGAGGGTTGTCAGTTTCTCGCATAGATTGAACATGCCATACATGTTGGTGGCATGGCTGGTGTCGAGGTACTCGATGCCGTCGATGTCGGTCATGTTACTGAAGTTTTCGAACCAAGAGGTCATGTCGGTTGGCTGTACGGTGGCGAAAGAGGGAAGTATGACCACGTGCTCAATGTCTTGCCTAACGTAAGTGCCATTGGCGGCGGCGCCGTTCCAGATAGGCGATTCCCATTCAGCCTGCGGCATGATGGCATTATCGCCATACCAGATGCCTGTGACGGTGGTGCCGTCGGGCAGATCGCCGGGGGCATCGTTGGCCGTCAGCGTGGCGTCGCTCTGCAGCATGTAGAGTTTGTGGGTGTTGGCATCCCAGATGACGTAGGGCTGCGTGCCGAGGTCTACGTCGGTGGTGTGGCGCAGGTAGCCGCCGGCGCCGTAGTGGGCGTTGGTCTTGTCGACGGGGGAACCGTCGGCCACGGTGGTGCCGTCCTCGCCGACGATGGCCGTGCATCCTGCGAACATATTGGTGCTCACCGTCACGTTGGCCGTGCTCCAGAGGTTGTTCACATAGACGCTCTGCAGCGCCGTGCATCCGTTGAACATTCCCTCCATGCTGCTGATGTTGCTGGTGTAGAATTTGCCAAGGTCGAGCGTGGTTACTTGCGAGCAGTTCTTGAACATGAATGCCACGCTACTGGCTGCTGCGGTGCTGAAGTGGCTCACGTCGAGCGCTCCGACGTTGGTGCAGCCGTTGAACATGCTGGCGAAGTTCTGCACCTTCTCCGTACTGAATCCGCTGACGTCGAGTGTCGTCACGGCGCTGCAGTTGTAGAACATGCTCACCATGCGGGTGACGTTGCGGGTGTCGAATCCGCTCACGTCGATGGTGCCCAGTTTCGAGCATCCGCTGAACATGCTTTCCATGTTGATGACGTTGCCGGTTTCGAATTTGCTGACATCCAGCGTCTCCAGGTTCTTGCAGCCGTAGAACATCTCATACATGCTTTGCACTTTGGGGGTGTTCCATGTGTGGATGTCCAGCGACGTGAGTGCCGTGCATTCACGGAACATATCCTGCATGCCCGTGGCGTTGCTGATGTCCCATCTGCTGAGGTCCAGGCTCGTCAGCTGCTGGCACTTGTAGAACATATAGCCCATCCCCTCCACGTGGCTCATGTCGAGGTCTTCGATGCCATTGATGGTGGTCAGATTCACGCAGCCGTTGAACATGCCATGCGTGCGTGTCGTCTTGCCCATTCTAAAGTGCGTCACATCCACCGCTTTAAGTTGACTACATCCTTGAAACATCCACATGGTCTGTCTGTTCTCGCTGGTATTGAGGTTTTCCCATCCCGTGATGGTGGTAAGCGACCGACAGCCATAGAAGTAGCCGTAGAGGTTGACGGGGCGTGCTGCCTGGAACGACGGCTCGAAGACCACGGCCTTGATTTTGTTATAGGTGTCGCGGCCGCACCAGGATGGAGAGACGTCACCATAGCGGTTGCCCACCACCTGTGCGTCACCCCAAACGTTGCTGATGGTCGAGGACGCACTGCCGTCTTCCGGCTTGAAGGTATCGTAAGCCGTGTAGTCAAAATAGCTGCAGCGGAAATAGAGGGTGCCGTTGTCGCATAGGATGGCGTATGACGATAGCGTCTTGTCGTCTGTAGTCCACCCCTCAGGAATACCGCTGGCGCCCGTCGTCCAGGTGTCTGTGGCGGCAGGCTTGGTGAATGTTCCTGTGGCGGCAACGCCGTCGAGCCAGTCGGAGGTACATCCTGTTGCCGAGATGTCGGTGGCAAAGCAGGTTACTTTGTTTAGACTGGAGCAACCGTGGAACATCAAGCTGTAGCAATCGGCCACTAAGGTCTCGGCAGTCAGCAGTGGAGTTTCCTTCAGGCCTGTGCAGCCCTCGAACATGCCAAAATAGCAGCCCTCGGCCAATATGGCAGCCGGCAGTGCGGGTGCCGTTTCAAGGCTGGTACAGTTTGTGAACATATTGCTATAACACACGGGAGCCAGCGTCGTGGCCGGAAGCTCAGGAGCGGAAGTCAGGCCCGAGCAGTCGGTAAACATCTGGTGGTAGCAGCCATCTCCCAGTGTCGTAGCAGGCAACTGTGGAGCGCGTGTCAGTGCCTGACAGCCGGCAAACATATACATGTAGCCACTCCCCGGCACGCTGGCGGCAGGCAGTGCCAGCTCATTCGTGCCGTGACTGAGCATGGTCGTATTGTTGTCATAGAACTGAAGGGGGTCATCTGATGGCGCGGCAAAAAGGTATGCCAGTGCAAACTCCTCTGTCAGCGTGCTGTTGGTGGCAAAGTCGGAGGCATGGACCAAGCTCATCACGTTTCCATAGATATAGCATCGGCCTGTGGCGGTGATGCGAGTGGGCGTCTCGCCGCTGTCGCCTGTTCCCCAATAACAGCTGTTGTTGCCTCGCAGCTGGACTTTGTCATTGGCGTTTACACTGATGCTGATGGGATTGGCATCGGACGGAACCCATTCTCCACCGTTCTTATTATACTCAATGGTCAGCCCGTTAGGGTTTAAAATGTTGATAGTTGTTTCATCATCAACGGCTTCTAAGGTCAGCGGCGTGCGCTTCTCGTCGAGCAGCAACGTCACTGTCAGGTCGAGACCGTCATAATCGCTGGAGGCATAAATATCGTAAAGACGCACCATGATGCTATTGCCGGTTGAGGTGGCGTAAATTTTACAATAATAGCCGCTAGACGGCGACAGCGGACCAGCGAGTACCGGGGCACTCGTGCTATTGCCGTCATACAGCGTCACCGTAGATTTGGCGCGCATATAGCCATCCACTCGCAGCTTGTAGCCCGTAGGCACGTTAATCACCAAGTAATCGTTGTGGGAACCACTGGTCATGTAGCCCGAAGCTCCACCATCGTCGTAGACCTTGAACGTGGAGACGGTGCCGTCGAGCGTCAGCGTGCTCGTGGTGTTCTTCACCAGTTTTACATAATAGCCTCCACTGCCGTCGGGGGTTAGCGACACGTCGGCTGCCTTCGTCTCGGTGGCAACGGCCACCAGCGCAAGCAGGGAAATCATCAAGGAATAAAATCTTTTCATGTTGTTACTGTTTTTTTGGATTGTTATTTGGTGGCAAATATACAAAAAAGAATCGAATGGACAGGGATAAGATAGCGGCATTTTGACGAACTGGGGGCTGTGAGTGACGAAAAGGCCGTTTTGGCTGACGAAACAAACCAAAAAGGTAATGATAGAAATTACGACTCAATTATATTCATTACGGAAATTCGTTTCCAGCATTGCCTGCGGCGCCACGTGAATGAGCCGTGAATGGGTCAAAAATATTGGCAACAATATAACAGTTGACCTAGGAATTCTTCTCCGGCGACAGCCGCATTCCCGACCTTCGGTCGGGAATGCGGCATGCAGAAAGTAAATTCAGGTCAACTGCTATATTGTTGCCTATATTTATTATCGGTTGCCTATTGGATTGGCTACGCTGCGCCAGTCGGTGATGTTTCGCTCCTCGCTGGAGAAGGCGATGCCCACCTTCGTCACGGGGCGTCCGTCGAGGGCGTACTTGTCGGCATAGCCCTTGCGCTCTATCTGGTTGAGGGCGGCCTCGGCGGTGTCGTTGTACTTGATCTCCATGACATAGATGCCCTTAGGCATCTTCAGCGTAAGGTCCGAGCAGCCCTTGGCGCTGGACTCTTCTGCCCGCACGTCGGCACCGAAGGCGGTGAGCAGCGTATAGAGCAGGGCGTGGTAGTAGTGCTCGTTGCGGTTGTCTCTCTCCCACTGGAAAGGCACGCCGGCGTAGAACGCCTTGATGGCTTGGATGAAGGCCGGCAGGTCGTCGAAGTCGCGGAAGTCGTAGTAGGCATCGAGGAAGACGTTGCGGCTGCTTTCGTCGGGCAGCGTGCCTGAGACCATCTGGTAGAGGCAGTCGGCGAAGCCCGTGCGCACCTCGTAGTTGGGAAAGCCGAGGGTGTATATCTGCCGGCTGGGCTGGTAGTCCTTGATGGTGAGATAGCCACTCTGGTAGAGGGCCGGCAGCGGAGCCTGGTAGCTGTCGAAGGGCATGTCGAAGGCGGTGTCGGGGCAGCGCTTTCCGTCTATGTCATCAATGTCTATGGGCGGCATCTGACGGAGCATACCGATGAGGGCGCTGGGCGTGGCGCTAGCGAACCAGTACTTCTTAATCTGAGCCGAGTCTAAAGCGCTCATCATGCTGAAGGGGTTGTAGATGTCGGTCATGCCCTCGCCGAAGTGGTAGCCGTCGTACATGCGCTTCAGCTCTGCCAGCGTCTCGTCGTAGGTCTCCTTGCGCTTCTGAGCCAGCAGCCCGATGTCAGGGCGCAGCTGTGTGGTCAGCTCTTCCTCGGTGATGCCGCAGAGCGACTCGTAGGCTGCCTGCATGGAGATGTTCTTCAGCTGGTTGATGGTGCTGAACACTCCCATCTGCGAGAATTTCGAGATGCCGGTGATGAAGACGAGCTGCAGGTGCTCGTCCAGATCCTTCAGCGGGCTGAAGAGGTTCTTGAAGCGGGCCTTCACGGCTGCGGCCATCTCGTCGTCGCCGATGCTATGGAGCATCATTTTGTCGTACTCATCGACGAGCAGCACCACACGCTTGCCCGTGTCCTTGTGGGCCTTGCGCACGAGCGTGTCCATACGGAGGAAGGAGTCAGGATTTGCAGCCACGATGCCGTACTGCTGCTCATAGCGCTCCAGCGTCTTGTCAATCAGCAGATCCAGCTGACCGATGTTCAGCAGGTCTTTGCTGAAGTCGAAGCGGATGACGGGATACTTCTCCCACTTCCAGCCGGTCCGGGCGATGAACAGCTGCGGCTGCTCGATGCCCTGCTCAGTGGTGAACGCCTCGAACAGTTCGCGGCGGCCTTCGAAGACAGCGGCCAGCGAGTATTATCTGCATATTTGACTTCTACCCATTTAATTGTTCTTCAAGAAATTCTGCTGCATCAGCTACACAGTCAGGACATTCTCTGAGTACCACCTTTATTCCGATACCTTTGACTTTGTCGAAGTCCGTCACGACTCGGCCATTCAAGCAAGCTTGATGGCTCTCGCTGCTCCGTCCTTTCAGCAGCTTGCATTGTGTGGCTCCGTTTCTCTCTTGGAACTTGGTCATTATCTGACGCATCTGTTTCATGGACTTTGCCTTATCTTTGTTAACTAATCCCAGAACGAGGCCAGATCCA
>JAEEGG010018442.1_pt1 | contig 14188 bp, 10 predicted proteins | sample 9134161 | NCBI WGS metagenome assembly JAEEGG01 (sample SAMN16246543, study PRJNA631951) | gut metagenome | biome: gut microbiome; feature: rumen; material: CR-attached | host: Bos | place: Iran: Karaj | collected 2018-10 | reverse complement strand
TGCCGAGTTACGCGAAAATTTTGGCACAAACACCCCTCTCAATCCAACTTTTTCGACACAAAAAATGTCCGTCTGTTGTCCGTCTGTTTGTCCGTCCATTGTCCGTCTGTTGCCAAAATCGGGCAAAAAGCACCCTCGTTGCAACCCACTTTCAATGGCATAAAAACGCGCTCGGATCCGTGCCGTCGCACGCGGTTTCAACGCCATCCCAAAACACGCAAAAAGCCCGCAGAATCGGCAATTTACAGCCATTCCATGGGCAAAATACAACCTCAGTAACACCCAATTAAACTTTTGCTACAAAAAACGGGCCCTCCGCCCGTCAAAAATTAAACCAAAATTCAAGTTTTGGTACAGTTTGTTTTAAATCATCAATCCGGCAAAAATAGGTTTAATTCATTGTTTTTCAGGTAATTTTCGGGTAATTTTCAGGCAAAAATATATGTACGTTTTGATTTAGGCCCTATACAACGGGCTGTCGCTTACGCCAAGGAACTGGCTTTTGAGGAAGGGGTGAAGAAAGGGAGAGAAGAAGGGAGAGAAGCACTGATCCGTACGGCTAAGAATTTATTGACAATGGGGCTTTCCATTGAGAATGTTGTGAAAGCGACGGGGTTAAGTGAGGCTCAGGTGCGAGAAATGGCGGGGTAGAAATGCAGCACCGCCATTCCTTTCTGCTCTGTCGGAATTTCCGCCTTCCCTTTATGCAAAATTCAATGTCAAATATAAAACCCTATCATTATGAAAAAGATTGTTCTCTTATTGAGTGCGCTTGTCTTGTTGGCGGTTGCCTGCGACAAGGAGGAGCCGATTGCCAACAAGGAGCCCGAAATTCCCACGAATCCGACCGATACAATTCCATCGGATCCGAGTGACACGACCCAGACGGAACAGTATTCGGACGGGCTGATACCCAATGCGTTGGTCGATATCGATGGCAACCATTACGATGCTGTGCGATTGGGTGAACAGGTGTGGATGGCCTCCAATTTGCACACCACCCACTTCGCCAACGGTGATGCGATACCGGATGGCGGTGAGAATTTCAGCAGTACAGAACCGTATCGCTATTCGTCCGGGAACGGCTTTCTGGATGCGTACGGCTTGCTGTACAACTGGCCGGCGACAATGCACGGCGAGGCCGCCAGCAATGCCAACCCCAGCGGGGTGCAGGGTATCTGTCCCGACGGATGGCATTTGCCCAGCCATGCAGAATGGATACAGTTGACGGAATATTTGAGAAGTCGTAGCGAATATTTATGTGGCGATGCTTTTGACCAGAACATTGCGAAAGCCTTGGCCGCCGACTTTTGGTGGCAACCAAGTACAGAGGAGTGTGCGGTTGGCAATGACCTTACCGCCAACAACGCAACCGATTTCTGTGTGCTTCCGGCAGGACGATTCTGCGGTTCTTATGGCTGTCAGGATGTGGGTTCTTTCACTGGGTTTTGGAGTTGCACCGAGTCAAACTATCCATCCGATAGTCCAAACCCCTATATGCGTGAAATGTGGAATGATTTTGGTTCTTTCAGCTATGGTTACGGTTATTGGAGGTACTATGGATTGTCCGTCCGGTGCCTCCGCAATTAGGAAAAAAACGGCAATCGGAAATAAAAAAAATATTGTACCTTTGCACCCTCATTTTTAAAATCATAAACATACGATAAATGAACATCTTAAAAGAAAAACAGAACGAACCTGTGCAGGTTTTGAGCATTGAGATTTGCGAAGCAGATTACGCAGAGAAAGTATTGGCGGCCTTGAAGAAGCAGCGCCGCACGGCCCAAGTCCCCGGCTTCCGCGTCGGAAACGCCCCGATGGGCCTCATCAAGAAAATGTACGAGAAGTCCTTCATCGCCGACGCGGTGAACGACCTGATGTATGAGGCGTTGAACAACCATGTGCACGAGAACAAGCTCGACATCCTCGGCGAACCCCTGCCGATTGACGACCGCACACAGGTCGATTTCGAGCATCCCGAAAAGTTCGTATTCACCTTCGAGATTGCCGTGAAGCCCGAATTTGACATCGACTATTCCAAGATTCCCTCCTTCACCCGTTACGAAGTGGCCGCTTCCGACGAGGAGATCGACAACTACATCAACGACCTCCGCAAACGCCACGGCAAGTACAGCTCACCGGACGTTGTTTCCGACAACGATTTCGTCACCGTGGAGTACGGCGAGAACAACAACGGCAACTTCTACACCAACGATTTGAACGAGGATGGCAAGAAACTTTTCATCGGCAAGCTCAAGGGCGAAGTCGTCAACGCCGACGTCAACACCATCTTTGTGAGCGATGTGAAAGAGGCTGAATTCCTGAAGATTGCCGGCGAACTCCTCAACAAGAAGGAACCCAACAACCTGAACATGACCATCAAGTACATCGGCCACCTCGAGCCCGCCGAAATCAACGAGGAGTTCTTCCAAAAGGTCTCTTCCGAGGATCATCCGATTGCTGACGAGGCCGCTCTCCGCGCCGACGGCGCCGCCAAGATCGAGGCCGAGTACGCCCAGCACGTGGGCCAGAAGTTCATGAACGACGCCATCGAGGCCCTCGTTGAAAACGTGAAGTTCGACCTTCCCACCGAATTCATGAAAAAGTACATCCTCACCGCCCAGAAGGAGATGACCGCTGAAAAGCTGGAGGAAGAGTATCCGAAGTATGAGAAGTCCTTCAAATGGGAGCTGATTGAGAACAAGCTCGTGAAGGACAACAACATCAAGATTGACGAAGAGGCTGTCCGCAACTACATCCGCGACTTCTACATGCGCAACTACTTCTCGCAGTTCAAGGCGGAGGATGTGGCCGAGCGCGTGGATGCCCTCGTTGCCGAGACGGTGAAGAACAAGGAGAGCCTGAAGCAGATCTACGACCAGCTGTTTGACCGTGCCATCGGTGAAGTTCTTGCAAAGAACATGAACACCACCGTCAAACGCATCACCTTCAAGGAGTTTGCGGAAGAACTTTACGGCATCAAGCCGGAAGGGGAGGAGAAGCCGAAGGCCAAGAAGAGCACCAAGAAGGCCGAAAAGGAAGCGGCTCCTGCTGCAACGGAGACCGCAACGGACGAGAAGCCGAAGAAAAAGGCTTCCCCCAAGAAAAAAACAACCCCTAAAGCAGAATAATTTATGAACGATTTCAGAAACTTTGCCGTCAAGCATCACGGCATCTCCAGTCTTCACGTTGACAAATACACTTCCTACGTGAATGACTACCTTACTCCCTATATCATCGAGGAGCGTCCGATGAACATCACGCAGCTGGATGTTTTTTCCCGTCTGATGAAGGACCGCATCATCTTCCTCGGCGTGCCGATTGACGACGACGTGGCCAACATCATCCAGGCGCAGCTGCTTTTCCTTGAGTCACAGGATGCGGAGCGCGACATCCAGATTTATCTGAATTCTCCTGGCGGTTACGTTCATGCCGGATTGGGCATCTACGACACGATGCAGTACATCCAGCCCGACGTTTCCACCATCTGCACGGGAATGGCCGCTTCCATGGCGGCGGTGCTTCTGTGCGCCGGCGCCGAAGGCAAGCGCTTTGCCCTCCCGCACTCCCGCGTGATGATCCACCAGCCCCTCGGCGGCGCCCAGGGACAGGCCTCCGATATCGAAATCGAAGCCAAGGAAATCCAGAAACTCAAGAAGGAACTTTACGAAATCATCTCCAAACACTCCGGCAAGGACTACGACCAGGTGTGGAAGGACTGCGACCGCAACTACTGGATGATTGCTTCCGAAGCCAAGGAGTATGGCATGATCGACGAGGTTCTCGGAAGAACAAAATAATCATGGCCAAACACTCCCATTCAGACAACTTCTGCAATTTCTGCGGCCGTCCGGAATCGCCCGAAAATCCGCTGATTTACGGACTTACCGGTGCCATCTGCGAGAACTGCATCCGCACCGCCGCCGACCTTGTCCGCGATGCACAGCAGCAACGGCAGATGGAGAGTCAAAAGGGTTTTAAGGTCAAGTTATTGAAACCCAGTGAGATCAAAAGGCGGCTTGACCAGTATGTCATCGGTCAGGACGAAGCCAAGAAGGTGATTTCTGTCGCGGTGTACAACCATTATAAAAGAATAATGTATGCCGGCAGCACCGACGATGTGGAGATTGAGAAATCCAATATCGTGATGGTGGGCGACACGGGTACAGGCAAGACGTTGATAGCCAAAACTATCGCAAAGATGCTGGAAGTGCCCTTCTGCATTGCCGACGCCACCGTCTTCACCGAGGCCGGTTATGTGGGCGAAGATGTGGAAAGCATCCTCACGCGACTTCTGCAGGCCGCTGACTACGACGTGGCCAAGGCCGAACGCGGCATCGTCTTCATCGACGAAATCGACAAGATCGCCCGCAAGGGTGCCGACAACCCCTCCATCACCCGCGACGTGTCGGGCGAAGGGGTGCAGCAGTCACTGCTGAAGCTGTTGGAGGGCTCCAAAGTGAATGTTCCCCCGCAAGGTGGACGCAAACATCCTGAGCAGCAGTTTATCGAGGTGGACACGCAGAACATCCTCTTCATCGGCAGCGGCGCTTTCAACAACCTTGACAAAATCATCGCGGAACGGATGAACACCAATGTCATCGGCTACAATGCCAAGAACCGCGTGGTGGACAAGGACAACATGTTGCAGTATGTGTCGGCCCAGGATTTCAAGAGTTTCGGCCTCATCCCCGAGCTGTGCGGGCGTTTCCCCGTCATCACCTACCTCAACGCGCTTGACGCCCCGGCGCTGAAACGGATTCTCACCGAACCGAAGAATGCCCTTATCAAGCAGTATGTCAAGTTGTTTGAACTGGACGGAATCAAACTCAATTTTGCAGACGACGCCATCGACTACATTGTGGAGAAGGCAGTGGAACTGAAACTCGGCGCACGCGGCCTCCGCTCCATCGTCGAGAAAATCATGACCAACGCGATGTACAGCTTCCCGGACTCCAAGGACCACTCCATCACCATTGACAAAAATTACGCACGCGAACAATTTGAACAGTCCATCTTCCGTTTTCTTGACAATTAATGATTCGTTGACCCTACTTTTACCGATATGAAAATAAAAAGTACCCTTCTAATGTTTGTTATCGCATTGATAACAAACATTTTGTTTTCTCAGAATGTGACGGTCAAGGCCACACTGCTTCATAATACCGCTTCGAAGGTGGAACTGAAGTCGGCGTACGACCAGAAGGCTCCGGTGTATGCCATCGCTGAGATACAGAACGATGCCTTCACACTGAAGGCAGACATTCCCCAGGCCGATCTTTTCGCGGTCGTCTTCGATGGGAAATCGCAGTTCCTGATGTGCCTGTGTCCCAATGACAAGGTGGATGTGACCATCGATGTGGCGAATCCTCAGCGCGTTCCCGCCGTTTCCGGATCCAAGTCGGTGCTGTTCTCCAAACAGCTCACTGACCTTCTCTTTTCACGGCAGGATTACCTCGACAGCCTGAATCACGAGGTGCAGAACAATCCGGTCCAGATCTATTTCTCGGATTTCCTCTCGAAGTTCCGGCCCTACTGCCAGTCGGCGCAGGAGGCGGATGCGGACGTGATTTCCGCTCTTGAGAAAAACGACAGCCTTGTCAAGTTGCTGGAACAGTGTGGAAATAACGGCGTAATATCCAAGAAATCAGCAGACTTATTTATGTCCGAAGCGGTCAAGAACATGAAGCTGATGAAGAACTACTATGCCACTTTCACAAACCATACCAATGTAGTCGCTCCCAATTATGATTTTTCTACTCTTCGTAAAATCAACGGGTACGAGGACTTTAACAAGGATCTTGTTATTTTCAATACGTCAATTGATGAGCATAACAAGCTCATTGCAAGCCTGATGAAGGACTATTGTGAAAAGATTTCCCGCCTCGTTTCCGACTACGATGACCAATTTTACGATGGCAAGTTGGATGCCCCGAAGGCGAAACTCGGTTTTTGCAATTCCGTTGCCGCTGTGATTTCCCAGTATGGGTCTGCCGCCGCGCAGAAGAAAAGCGATATCGAAGCCAACTCGTTGGTGTTGAAATCCTTGTCGGCCAATATCGCCAAAAAGTCGCAGGGCTATGTGGAGAGCATTGTGGCGACTTACCAGAAGCAGTTCAACGACAGAAATGCCGAGATTTCGACCGTTTCCCGCAATCTGATGCTGGAGAACAAGAGCGACCTTGCGACCCTGATGTTCATTGACCATTTCTCGCAGGACAAGGCCTTGCAGACGGAGGTCATCACGGCGCTTTACGAAATTTATCCGACGCATCCCTTGGTGCTGGAGCGTTACAACAAGATCAATAACCCGCAGTTCCGCACCTCCGAGGGAAGCATCGCCCCCGAACTGGAGTTCACGGATCCTGAAGGGAAAGTCCGCAAGCTCTCGGACTTGCGCGGCAAGGTGGTGCTGATTGACTTCTGGGCTTCCTGGTGCGGTCCGTGCCGCCGCGAAAACCCGCATGTGGTCAAGATGTACGCCAAGTACCATGACCTCGGTTTCGAGGTGTTCAGCGTGTCGCTCGACAACAACAAGGACCGCTGGAAGGACGCCATCGCGAAGGACGGGCTGGTGTGGCCCAACCATGTCAGCGACTTGAAAGGTTGGGGCTCCGCCGCAGCCAAGTTGTACGGTGTCAGTTCGATACCCTCCACGTTCCTCGTGGACAAGGACGGCCGCATCATTGCCAAAGGGCTCCGGGGAGAGCAACTGACCGCCGTCCTTGAGCAGATTTTCGGAAAATAATCCACGCTTATGAAGAAGGTCATCGGCATAGTGCTCCTCTTTTCCGTCACCTTGTCGCTGTTCGCGCAGGATAACGTTACAGTTTTGGAAAAGATGACGGGCACGGAGCTTGGCATTGACCCCAACCGCAATCTGTACCTTGTCGGCGGCTCCAAACTGAGCAAGCTGGACGGGGAGGGGAGGCTTCTTCGTTCTTTCGATGATTCTTTTCTGGGTGACATTGCGTCCATTGATGTGGACAACCCGATGAAAATCATGGTTTTCTATCGTGAAAGTGGGAAAATCCTCTTTCTGGACGACCGCCTTTCGCCCGTGACGGAGCCGCTGGATTTGTTCAGTCACGGTTACACGTCTGTCTCGTTGGCGGCGTATTCCACCGACAATCTGATCTGGCTCTACGACGCGGCCGCGCACGAATTGATTTGCATCGACTTCTATTGCAAAGAAAAATCCAGAAACAGGCTCAATTTCAATGATTTTGAACCAACTCAATTATTGGCAAGGTACGAACGTTCGTTGCTGATGAACAATCCGGAAGACGGGATGTACCTCTTCGACGCTTTTGGGACATTTCTGAAAAGGATTCCGATTCAAGTAGAGAGCATCCTCACCTATACCAAGTCATTTGTGATGTACCTCACTCAGGATTCAGTCGGAACATACGACCTGTTGAAGATGGAGGATTCGCGGACCGCCCGTCCCGACGGAGACGGTGCGATGATAGTTCTGGGACCCAAAATGTACTATTTGGACAAGGAGCATCGTTTAAACATCTATGATCCGAAAATAGATACCGTAAGATAGGATGAAAAAACTGACCTTTATCGTACTCATTTTTCTTTCTGTCTCCGCACAGGGACAAAAGAATTTTGACTTCCGGTATTGGGAAGATTCGCTGGTCCGGTTGCGCGAGGAGGTGATGTCCGCCCCCCGTGAAGTGGAACGATACAGCTTGAATGAAGACTTTATGAATCTCTTGGATTATATTCTGAATCAGAAAAATGCATTTAAACATCCATGGGATTCAGCCAAGAACTTTTCGGTGTTGACCTCGCCCGACAAGCTGTTCAAGATTTTCACTTGGTTTGTGCAGAAAGATGACTATACGGTGGAGAATTTCGGGTTCATCCATGTCTATAATGAAGGACGAAAAAAGTACATCCTCTATCCTTTGGTGGACAAGCGCTATGTGATGGATTATCCGAGAACCAACATCGGCAACCATAACAAATGGTATGGGGCGGTTTATTACAAAATGGTGATGCTCAAGGCCAAAACGAAGAACTATTATACGCTGCTCGGCTGGAACGGCAACGACATGTTCACCAACCAGAAGGTGATAGAGGTTCTCTCGTTCAAACAGGATGGTTCGCCCGTGTTCGGGGCCAATGTTTTCAAGAAGTATCCTGAAAAGTCGAACAGGGTCATCTTCGACTATGCCAAGAACTCGGTATTCTCGCTCAAGTATGAGAACCAGTCGTACGATGTGAGTACCGGCCGCCGTGATCCGAAGACCCACAAGGTGATCTACGAAACCCACACCAGCGACATGATTATTTTCGACCTGCTGGCACCGCTGGATGATGCGATGGGTAACATCCCCTCCTTTATGGTGCCGGAGTCCAGCATCAATCAGGGATTTGTGGAGGATAATGGCAAGTGGCTGTTTATCAATAATGTAAAAGGCCGGAATCCCGACAAGGAGATGCCTGCCCACAAGCCCAAGCCCCGCGAATACTACAATTCAGGGAATTGATTTTCCCTAAAAAAACATACGGACGGAAGATTTTTTTTCGCGCCTCCAATTCCAAACTAAAATCGTACCTTTGCAGCCTCAAATTATATAGCTATGATGGAAATTGACAACCAGTCCAAACTTGAGATTTTCAACACGTTAACGAAGAAGAAGGAACATTTTGTCCCCCTCAATCCGGGACACGTCGGCTTATATGTCTGCGGTCCGACCGTTTATGGCGAGCCTCACCTCGGTCACGCCCGCCCCGCTGTCACCTTCGACCTCGTTTTCCGCTACCTTCAGCATATAGGTTACAAAGTGCGCTATGTCCGCAACATCACGGATGTAGGCCATCTGGAGCACGATGCCGACTCCGGCGAGGACAAGATCGCCAAGAAGGCCCGCCTCGAACAGCTGGAGCCGATGGAAGTGGCGCAGTTCTATATCGACAGCTACCATCGTGCGATGGACGCGCTGAACGTGAAACGCCCCTCCATTGAGCCACGTGCCTCCGGCCATATCATGGAACAGATCGACATGGTGCAGCGTATCCTCGACGCCGGCTTCGCCTACCTTTCGGAAGGCTCTGTCTATTTCGACGTGGCCAAGTTCGACAAGGAATTCGGCTATGGCAAGTTGTCGGGCCGCAAGCTGGACGAGCTGTTGGCCAACACCCGCACGCTCGATGGACAGGAGGAGAAGCACAATCCCGCCGACTTCGCCCTCTGGAAAAAGGCCGCTCCCGAACACATCATGCGGTGGAGATCTCCGTGGAGCAACGGGTTCCCGGGGTGGCATATCGAATGTACCGCAATGAGCACCAAGTATTTGGGCGAACAGTTTGATATCCACGGCGGTGGAATGGATCTCCTTTTCCCGCACCACGAGTCGGAAGTGTGCCAGAGCACTGTCGCCAACGGCATGGCATCGGTCAAATACTGGATGCATAACAACATGATCACCATCAACGGACAGAAGATGGGCAAGTCGTTGGGCAACTTCATCACTCTCAACGAGTTCTTCACGGGCAAACACCAGTTGCTGGAGCAGGCCTATTCACCGATGACCATCCGTTTCTTCGTCCTTCAGGCACATTATCGTGGCACGCTCGACTTCTCGAACGAGGCCTTGCAGGCCGCCGAGAAGGGGATGGCGAAGCTCTATGCCGCTGCGGCGCTTCTGCCGAAGCTGAAGGCTTCCGACCACTCCGACGAAGACATCAATGCGTGGGTGGGCCGCTGCTACGACAACATGAACGACGACCTCAACACCCCGCGCCTCATCGCCGAGCTGTTCGAGGCCGCCCGCATCATCAACTCCGTGAAAGACGGCCGCTTGGCCCTCACGCAGGAGGATTTGGACACCCTTGCAAAATACTTCAACATCTTCTTCTACGATATTTTGGGAATGAAGGAGGAGGAAGCCCACGGGAACTCCGAATACACCGACAAGCTGATGTCGCTCATCATTGACATCCGCAAGGATGCCAAAGCCAACAAGAACTGGACGGTCGCCGACCTTATCCGCGACAAGCTGACCGAGATGGGCATCACCCTGAAGGACACGAAGGAAGGGACGACCTACGAACTTAATTAAGCCATGCCCGACCGCACGCACCAGCCGCCCGTTCGGGATTTCCAGGAATTCTCCTTGAAGCTCCCGCAACGCAGGAGTCTTGCCAACGGCATTGTCCTCAACTTCTTTGAGAACCGCAGTCTGGATCTGATACACCTGTGCGTCAGGATCAAGGCGGGCTTGTTGTACGAACCGCAGAAGCGGGTTGCAGCCTTCACGTATGAACTTCTGAAGGAGAGCCATCCGACGATGACCGCCGATGAACTGGACGGCTTTTTCGACTATTACGGCACTTCCATTACCGCGGCCTGTTCCTTCGGCTTTGCCAATATCAACATCCAAGTCCCAAAGAAGAATTTCGACAAGGTCATCCCCGTGCTGGCTGAATTGTTGATGAATCCACGCTTCCGTCCCGACAATGTGGAGCGTTATCGTCTCAAAAGCATCCTTGATTTCGAGTATTACTTTGAAAAGACGGACTATCGTGCCTCGCAATTGATGCTCAATGCCTGTTTCGGGAAAGATTTCCCTTACGGAAAGATTCTGGAACGTTCAGATATCGAGTCGGTTTCAATAGAACATATGGAGCGATTCCACCAGCGTACCTGTTGCGCCCGGAATATCCGCTTGTTTGTGACGGGCAATCTGTCCGACGGCGAAATGTTGCTGCTTTCGGACACGTTCGGCAAAATACGGGAAGGAGAGGCGATGCCGCCGCTTCCGGATGCCGCGCCGCATTTCACACCGCACCGCATCCACGAGCAGAGGGACAGTGCCTTGCAGACTTCGCTGGTGCTGTGCCGCCCGTCGCTGCATTATCTTGATCCTGACACGCATGGTTACCGCTTCCTCATTACTCTTTTCTGTAACTATTTTGGTTCCAGACTGATGCAGAACCTTAGGGAACGAAACGGCTGCACATACGGCGTTTCCGGCTCCACGTCCTACTACGAGGCGGGGGCGTTTCTTTCAATGGAGTGCGAGGTGAACAACGACAAGGTGGAGTTGGCATTGAAGGAGTGTTTTCGGGAAATGGAACGCATTTGCGAGGAACCGGTAGGGGAGGAAGAATTGGACATCGTGAAAAACTATCTGGTTGGCAGTTCGTTGCGAACGGTTGACGGCACGGTGGCATTGATGCAGGCCTATATGGTCTGGGACGATTTCTGCTGTGGCACTTCCCGGTTCAACGCCTTTTTGGATGCTGTAAAGGGAATCTCCTCTACCCAAGTCCGAGAGATGGCGCAGCGGTTGCTTCGTCCTGATGCGTTCACGGTCATTACCATTGGAAATCTTTGATCGGATTTCAACCTTGTAAGCCGGCGCTTGTCGGCTTGAATTACGGATAAAGTGCGTCTATTTTTGGTTGATCCTTAATTCGTTGACGGCATCCAGTGGGATCAGCCGTGTGACGAGTCCGAGCAGGCATGCGAACCCGCCGCTGATGAGCAGTGCCACTATCGTTTTTCCATGAAAATAGGTTGAGAAGAGATAGCAGCTGGGTATCAGTATTGCAGTGAAAATCAGTATTTTCAGAATCGGTATTTCCTTTAGGGGAAGTTGGGTCACGCGGATGGCGATGATGGTCTGGATGAGCGCCATTACCGACTGTGTGGCGAGGCTTGCCACGGCCGCGCCGCACGCATGGAGCCGTGGAATCAGGATGACGTTCACCAACAGGTTCACTGCGATGCCGGCCACTGCCGTCAGGTTCAGCAGACGCATGTTGCCGTTGGCGGTCAGCAGCGTGCCGAAAATATAGGTCAGGGATATCGGGATGATGCAGGGAATCAGGATGGAAAAGACGGCGGCGCTTTCTGCAATGTGTTCATTGTAAAGTAGTTCCAAAACAGGAAAACGGAAGCAGAGGAGCAGTGTGACAGAGGTTATGGCAAAGAAGGATAGGAGGGAGGTGGCACTGCGGACGATGCCGCCGACTTTTTCCCCTTCTTTCAACATTCTGGAAAACAACGGCAGGAGGATGACGGAAAAGAGGTACGCGATCATCACGAGTGCATCCAAAAGTCGGAAGGCCGAGGCGTAGATACCGGCTTCCGTGGCGGCAATTCCGTCCGGCAGCATCCGCTCGAGCATCACGGAGTCGATACGGTTGTAGAAGGACATCAACAGGTAGAGCAGGGCGAACGGGAAACTCTTCTTCAGAATCATCAGGAAGAAAGGCCTGTTCCAGTGCAGCCGTGCGAGGCGGGCCTTGCTCAGGACCACGGTCATGGCCACCGCTGCCGAAATCGTGTAGGCAGCCGTCTGTGCATAGACAAAATACTCGATTTTGAATGCTGTGTGCAGCACGTCCGTCCACAACATCACCCCGCAAATGAGAATCATCATCAGACGGTCGAGTACGGACAACACACTGTCGGTCTTGAACATCAGCAGTGCCGAGACATTGGAGCGAAGGTACAGGATGAAAGCGTTTAGAAACTGGTTGACAGCCATCCAGAACAGCAATCGGAAATGCAGGGTGTCGTAACCGATGAGGAAAGCCACTCCGAATGTAACCATCAGATAAACAATACCTAAAAGGAGCTTTAGTACGATGATGCCTGAAAGATGTTTGGAAAGAAGCTGTGTGTGCCGGGCAATGTTGCGGTTGTTGAAGTTGGTGATGCCCATGTCCAGCACCACGTTGAAAAGATAGGTGAAGTTGAAAATGGCGAAATAAAGCCCGTATGCCGCGGCTCCCACACGGTTCTGCACAGCCACCTCCACGCCCAAAATCCAGAACGGCTTCACCAGCAGGTTCAGGAAGATGAGGATGGCAATATTGAAAACAAAGTCTTTCTGTTTCACAAAATTTTATACAATATATTGATGCAGAGTTTTTTATGTAAAAAACACCCTTGTCGCGAAAAGTCTGCAAAAATACGACATTGCCTTGAAAAAACGTCCATCGGGTTGCAATTCTTTTACAATATTTTTGTACCTTTGCCGCTTCAAATTTTGAAAGATAAATTCCATTTAATAACTATCAAAAATTATTGAAAATGAGTAATGTAAAGTATGTTTACACCTTTGGTGGAAAAACCGCCGAGGGTAAGGCTGACATGAAAAACCTCCTCGGAGGCAAGGGTGCCAATCTGGCTGAAATGTGTTTGCTGGGCCTCCCCGTTCCTGCCGGTCTCACCATCACCACGGAATGTTGCACTGCATATTATGCAAATAACTGCCAACTTCCCGACCATCTGATGGCTGACGTTTGGAAAGCCATGGAGAATGTCGAGAAAATCATGGGCAGAAAATATGATGATCCCGAAAATCCTCTCCTCGTGTCCTGCCGCTCCGGCGCCCGCACCTCCATGCCGGGTATGATGGACACCGTCCTCAACATTGGTCTGAGCTCCAAAACTATCCCCGGCCTCATCAAGAAGACCGGTAACGAGCGTTTCGTCTATGACTCCTACCGTCGTCTGATCATGATGTACGCCGACGTCGTCATGGAGAAGGCCGAAGGCATTGCTCCCGTCGAAGGCAAGGGCATCCGCAAGATTTTGGATGACATGCTGGATGAATACAAGGAGAAGAAAGGCTACAAGAGCGACACCGACATCAAGGCTGACGAACTTCTCGAACTTGCCACCGCTTTCAAGAAAACCATCAAGGAGAAACTCGGCACCGAGTTCCCGGATGACGCCAAACTGCAGATGGAAGGCGGCATCAAGGCCGTGTTCAAGAGCTGGAACGGTCAGAAGGCTATTTCCTACCGTCGCATCGAGGGTATTCCGGATGACTGGGGTACTGCAGTGAACGTGCAGGCCATGGTGTTCGGCAACATGGGCGAAAGCTCCGCTACGGGCGTTGCCTTCACCCGCAACCCCGCCACCGGTGAGAACCAGTTCTACGGCGAATGGCTCATCAACGCACAGGGCGAAGACGTGGTGGCCGGTATCCGTACCCCCAACCCGCTCAACGACGACACCAAGAACGAGCAGAACAAGCACATGCACTCCATGCAGGAGCTGATGCCCGACACCTACAAAGAACTCTGCGACATCCGCGAGATCTTGGAGAAGAACTATCACGACATGCTCGACATCGAGTTCACCATCCAGGAAGGCCAGCTGTATATGCTGCAGTGCCGCGTCGGCAAACGTACCGGTATCGCCGCCCTC
>JAEEGG010018441.1_pt1 | contig 14190 bp, 10 predicted proteins | sample 9134161 | NCBI WGS metagenome assembly JAEEGG01 (sample SAMN16246543, study PRJNA631951) | gut metagenome | biome: gut microbiome; feature: rumen; material: CR-attached | host: Bos | place: Iran: Karaj | collected 2018-10 | reverse complement strand
TAAACATATCGTCGCAACAATTAATGGAACTGTAAAATAGAATATCAGCAAAGCATAGGGATTTTCAGGCATTCCAAAAGCAATAAACAAAACTTTGGCAATATCACTTAATATTAAAGTATGCAAGGCAAAAATGAAAAAACTACTATTGGCAAGGGTTTTATTAACTTTTACCTTACCTGACTCCAAAAGCCAAGAAGCAATTATAATGAAAGAAATGATGCCAAAAGGTTCACCTATTTTAGGTATAATCGGATTTATGGGAGTACGATATGTTGCTAAATCAAGAACGGTCATAAAAAGAAAAACGACTGGCGCATATTTGAAGCGTCGAAAGTGAGCTATAACATCAATATTGTTGATACCATAATACGCACCCCAAGAAAAGAAAAGCAGAGACGATAAAAGCAGTCCAAAATAGTTATCTGGAAGAAAAAACAAAAATACTATGTACAAGAACAACAAATAAAATGACTTCAGTTTTTTTATAAACCAATAAATAATTGGTGAACAAAGAACTAAAATCATCAAATCGCGGACATACCATCATGGCCCGTCGGCTGGTAACACTGTAGCAGGCTGCAGCGAATCTGGCAGGATAAACAATCCTTTACTATTATCAATAAAGGTATAGAGAAGACCTGAAAAAGTAAGATTTAACTTGATTTCGCTAGCATTTGTAAACAAAGAAGATAGGATTGGAATGAAAATCTTAGCCGTCCACAAAACAGCTATGATATTCCAAAGAATATAGGGTATGAATAGTGATCTGAACCTTCTACGTAGCTTTTTGAAATAAATAGGCAAAGAGAAATCAGTTTTATAAAAGAATAACAATCCAGATATCCAAAAGAAGAAAGGCACACAAACAGCTGTCAGTATCCCACTAAAATATACATTAATATATAAAAACCACTCTGGATTATTCAGTCCATAAGTTACTCCATGTATAGTCAATCCAATTTTTGCTAAATAAAAATGGATAAAAAAAATCCCTAATGTCAACGGAAATCTTAAAAGACTTATTGTCTGTGATAATAGTTTCTCATTATCCATACTTCCACCATTTTTCTATCTTTGAAGTATTTCCAAGGCCTTTTTTACCATCTCATTCTGCTCATTGAAGACAGAGAAGTACTCGCTCATATCCCATAGATCGCGAGCTATCAGTGCTTTTAGCTGAATACGCAAATAGGGCAACGTCTTCTGCAATTCAGTCTCATCATGAGGCTTGATATTCTGTTTTTCGCCTTCAGAGATGATCGTGTCAAGAAGACTCTTCGGCACCTCGTAGTTCTGCTTGAAATCAGCAAACGAGGTCCAACGGTTCTGTAGTTCCTTACGATGATTATCTACATAGCGCAAATTCTGCTGAATGATAATACTCTTCGCTGCCAGTTCCCGATGGAATTTGGTATATATAGTTGTATCAAGGGGCACGAACTCATCAGGCATGATACCACCACCGCCATAGACTGTTCGATGCTGACGCAGCGTCTCATATTTCAATGAATCAGCAAAGTGAATGCTATCGGCATTCATCAACTCACCACTTTTCAAGCGATTCAGCATATCCATCGCGTAGTCTCGATTATCACCTTTTTTATAAGGCTTCTGAATGCAACGACCAGAAGGTGTATAATAATGAGCAATAGTAAGACGTATCATCGAACCGTCAGGCAAATCAATAGGGCGCTGTACAAGTCCCTTTCCAAAGGTTCTACGACCTACTACAAGACCTCGATCCTGATCTTGTACCGCACCTGTGACAATTTCAGCAGCCGAAGCAGTATAACCATCGACTAATACCACTATCTTTCCATTAAGGAAAACACCTTTTCCATCAGCTTTATATTCTGTACGTGGCACTTTTCGACCTTCAGTATATACAATAAGGTCACCTTTCTCAAGAAACTCATTCGCAATATCTACCGCAGCTTTCAGGTAACCGCCACCATTTTCCTGTAAATCAAGTATCAGATGCTCCATACCCTGCTGTTGTAACTGACTAAGGCTTTCAACAAATTCGTCGTGAGTGGTAGCACCAAAACTACCAATACGAATATAACCAATTCCAGGACGAATCATATAAGTGGCATCCACAGACTTGACGGGTATTTTATCACGAACTACCGTAAACTTAAGCAGATCCTTGATACCTTGTCGTACAATACCCAGACGTACCTTCGTACCTTTTGGCCCACGCAGGCGCTTCATGATTTCCTCCTTAGACATCTTAACGCCAGCAATAGCAGTATCATTGACTGAGACAATACGGTCACCAGCAATAATACCTACCCTTTCAGAGGGACCATTCGTAACAGGTTGTATGACAAGTAAGGTATCTTCTATCATATTGAACTGAACACCGATACCTTCAAAATTGCCATTCAGAGGTTCGTTAGACTGTTCAACCTCCTTAGGAGTCAGATAGCTGGAATGGGGATCCAACTTATCAAGCATGCCACGTATGGCATTCTCAACAAGTTTTTCCTCATCGACTTTATCGACGTATAGATTACTAATTGCAACCTCGGCAAACTGCAATTTGCGCAAGGGTGACTCATCATTATGATTGACACGAAATTGCGCAAAAGCAGAAACAGACAGCAGTGAGACAATCACTGTAAAAACATATTTCACTATGTTATTCATAAATATCCTCTTCTGGGCGGTCTTCCTCAACCACCAGATTATCAATAATGAAGTTTTGGCGTTCCATTGTATTTTTACCCATATAGTATTCCAATAACTTCTGTACCTGGTCTGTCTTATGAAGCGTCACCTGTTCCAAACGAATATCGGGACCGATAAAGCCTGCAAATTCATCTGGTGAGATTTCACCCAGACCTTTGAATCGTGTAATCTCAGGGTCAGGACCAAGTTCAGTAATTGCTGTCTGTCGCTCTTCATCACTATAACAGTAACGAGTGATAAAATCACCTTTCTTGTCTGATTTTGCATCAGCCTCAGCAATGACTTTCTTGTTCTTAATCTTTGTTCTGCGATTACGCACACGAAAAAGTGGTGTCTGAAGCACATAGACATGTCCCTTCTTGATCAGTTCTGGGAAGAACTGCAGGAAGAAGGTAATGATAAGCAGTCGGATATGCATGCCATCCACATCAGCATCTGTGGCTACTATCACCTTATTATATCTTAATGTGTCAAGTCCGTCCTCGATATCAAGTGCTGCTTGCAGAAGATTGAATTCCTCATTCTCATAAACCACCTTTTTCGTCAGGCCAAAGCTGTTGAGTGGTTTACCTCGCAGTGAGAAGACAGCCTGAGTGTTGACATCACGACTTTTTGTGATGCTGCCGCTCGCAGAGTCACCCTCAGTGATGAAGATGCAGGACTCCTCCTTGCGCTCATTTTTGACATCACTGAAATGAATACGACAGTCGCGCAACTTACGATTATGAAGATTAGCCTTCTTGGCACGTTCACGAGCCAACTTGGTGACGCCAGCCATTGCCTTGCGCTCACGTTCACTCTCCTTGATCTTATTCTCAAGTACCTCAGACACATCCTGATGAATATGAAGATAGTTGTCCACCTCCTGTTTCACAAAATCGCCGACATACTTATTGATGCTGATACCATCGGGCGACATGGTCGTCGAACCTAACTTAATCTTGGTCTGACTCTCGAATATAGGCTCTTCTACGTTGATGGAAATAGCAGCCACAATACCAGCACGGATATCACCATATTCATATTTGCCGAAATACTCTTTGATAGTACGGGCAATGTGCTCTTTGAAGGCACTCTGATGGGTACCTCCCTGCGTGGTATGCTGTCCATTGACAAATGAATAATACTCTTCACCATACTGATTAGCATGGGTAAAGGCAATCTCTATGTCATCACCCTGAAGATGGATAATAGGATAGAGTGCATCATTGGTCATACGGTCCTTCAGCAGATCCTCAAGTCCATGACGTGACAATATCCTGCGACCATTATACATAATGGTTAATCCTATATTCAGATAGGTATAGTTGCGGAGCATATTCTCCACAATTTCGTCATGGAACTGATAATTCAGAAATTTCGTATCATCAGGTTCAAAGTAAATATAAGTACCATTCTCATCTTGTGACGGCTCAGTGGTATCACTTTTCAGTTCACCGCATTCAAATACGGCCTTACGAACTTTACCGTCACGATAGCTATGTACCTCGAAATGCTTGCTAAGAGCATTTACCGCCTTCACACCAACGCCATTCAGACCAATGGATTTCTTGAAAGCCTTCGAGTCGAACTTACCACTGGTATTCAGAATACTGACTGACTCAATAAGTTTTCCTTGTGGAATACCACGACCATAGTCACGCACAGAAATTCGGTGGTTGTCTTCTACATTGACCTCTATGCGGTCACCGGCCTTCATCTTAAACTCATCGATAGAATTATCGAATACCTCCTTAAGTAGAACATAGATACCATCCTCAGGAGACGAGCCGTCTCCCAGACGGCCAATATACATACCAGGACGAAGACGAATATGTTCCAGACCTGTCAGTGTCTGGATATTAGCTTCGTCATAATTGACAGTAGTTTGGTTGTTTATGTTATTATCTTCTATCATAATTTCTTTTTATAGCATCTTCTGCGTTTATGTAGCTCATTCTCCAGATACTGCCATTGGCCCTGTACCTTTTCGTTAGTCTCCATCTCTACATGTGTCTCACCCCATTTGAAACCATGTTTCTGATAAATGGGAATCAGACGATTGAATAGTAGGGCGTTGGCACCTTTGGCACGATATTCTGGCAGAATACCAACAAGCAACAGATCAACGACGTCTGTATGATGGAATTTCAATGCACGAATGATATGCCACCATCCAAAAGGAAACAGGCGCCCTTTGTGACATTTCTGGAGAGCCCTTGTAAGCGACGGGATAGAAATACCTACACCTATGACATCGTGATTAGGCGTATTCCAGTCCTCAATCACACAAATCATGTCCATATCAAAGAACTTGAAGTACATCCTGACGTATTCGTCTTTCTGTCGCTGCGTCATCTGTGAATAACCATAGAGATGAGCAAAAGTCTTGTTGACCACATCAAGAACTTTCTGACCGTATTGTTCAGGACCAAATACCTGACTACGCTTCAGATGAGGTACATGCAGATTATAGCGTTTCGCTATCATTTCTGCTACCCGTTTATATTTGTCGGGTACGCCCTCTTTCGGCACGATGAGCTTATATTCCACATAGTCATTATCCTTTTCCCAGTCACCCATCTGTTCCATATGCTTAGGATAGTAAGGATAATTATAGATAGTAGCCATCGTACCTAATTGATCAAATCCTGAGGTCAGCATACCTTCAGGATCCATATCTGTAAAGCCTAACGGTCCGACAATTTCAGTCATACCTTTCTGACGACCCCAATCACTTACAGCATCAAGCAGAGCCTTTGACACCTCCATATCATCAATGAAATCTATCCATCCAAAACGAACGCTTTTTCGATTCCATTGTTCATTGGCCCTATTATTAATAATACCTGCTACGCGACCTACAAGTTGATTATCCTTATAGGCAAGAAAATATTCTGCCTCACAAAAGTCAAAGGCAGCATTCTTGTCTCTACTCAAGGTGTGCAACTCGTCACTATACAAATTGGGGGCATCATACTGATTCCCTTGATATAAGTCATAATGAAAGTTGATAAAAGCATCCAGACTCTTTCGGTCTGTCACCTTTCTAATTTCTATTAATGACATATGATTAAAGCTTTAAATCGTTGCAAAGATAAGTAAAAAAGGGGAAACGGCAAAAGTAATTAAGATTTTTTACGGCAAACAAACAAGCGATGACTTCCATCGGCTACTGTTGTGGCAAAAATATAGGTATCACCACCATCGCCAAGTTTCAGTCGCTTACGCAGTTCTGACACTGACATAGGGAAGTTTCTGACGGTGATATTGGCCTTTTCAATATCGTATAATGCCAACTTCAAATCTCGTTTGTTCATAGATGTTATCCTATCTATCGTAAAATGACGACCAGGGAAATCTGGTACTTCATTATCTGAGATAAAAAGGTGACTATTCTTGTCAATCTGTGGAATATTGAATCTGGCAGATACTGCACCAAAGCATCCTCCTTTCATGATGGAGGCATTAGGCTCATAGAGAAAGACAGGAGACTCACATTGGCGAACGGGAGATACGAAAGTAGAGCCGTCAACTATACATTCAAAAACACTATCGTTATTAGCACAAAACAATTTCAAGGGCGAAACGTTTTTTGAGATTATTAGAAGCAGTTCTTTACATTCGTTATCGACAGACACGATATGCACTTCGCTCACCTTTCTTATATCTTCTACGGCTTTACGCCAGTCTAACATCGGAGAGAGTTTTACCATGACTCTTTCAGCCTTTTCAAGCAATTCATCAAGTATTGGAAGAATATTTGGTGTACAATCAGCAATACCGTATGTACGACTCCCATGTTCATCACGCCGTGCCGGATCAATAAAAATCAAGTCAGCTGATTTGATTGAATGAAGATATTCTACCCCATCACCACAGACTATCTGAATATTATCATATCCAAGCAACTTATAGTTTGCCGAAGATATCTCACATAAATAAGACTGTCGTTCTACAGTAATAGCATGATTGAAATTCCTCGAAATAAAAGCAGCATCCACACCAAAACCAGCTGTCAAGTCAACAAACAACTTACCACTACCTGCAATTTTAGCCTTATATTTGGCAGTTGTCTCACTGGAACATTGTTCCATAGAGATATGAGCAGGATAGAGAATACCATCAAGTGCAGCCCAAGTTGGCAATTTCGTCTGTGCTTTTTGGCGTCCAGCTATCTGCTCAAGTGCATAGGTCATATCCACCTCTGGATACTTTCTGCCCTGAAGTGCCAACTGTCGTATGTCATCATAACGATGCTGACAGATAAATTCGAGTGTCGCCTGATTTACCAATAACGTTATTAAGTTTGTATCACTACTACAATAGTTTCTGCATAGCAAAATGCCAGATGACAATTCCTGCCGTAACAGAAACATTCATTGAATGCTTTGTACCGAACTGCGGTATCTCCAGACAACCGTCAGAGGCATCTACCACTTCCTGGTGAACACCTTTCACCTCATTTCCTAAAATGACAGCATACTTCTTATTTATAATAGGTGTAAACGTCTGCAGTTTGGTAGATCCATGTGCCTGTTCTACTGAATAGACCTCATAGCCATCAGCTCGTAAAGCTTCAAGCGCTTCAAGTGCTGTTTGGAAATATTTCCAATTGACACTATCCTCTGCACCCAATGCTGTCTTATGAATCTCAGCTCTCGGAGGGGTTGAAGTAATACCACAAAGATAGACTGCTTCAATACGGAAGGCATCTCCAGTACGAAACACACTACCCACGTTATGCATCGATCTCACATCGTCGAGTACCACTATTAACGGCAGTTTATCCGCCTCTTTGAATTCTTCTACAGAGAGGCGCTGCATTTCTATCGTTCTGAGTTTCTTCATTCTGACTGCAAAGATACGATTAAGTTAGCAAAACACAAAATTAATTGTTGAAAACCTGTTGATAACTCTGTTGAAAACTTACTCATTTACGCACAAATTAAACAAGACGAAAGCTGATATAGGGATATCCACAGGTTTATTCTCTACTTTTTCTGAAGATTTCCACAGATTTTTGCGGAAAAAAGATATAAACTTATTATATTTGCACCAAAATTGGAAAATGTGGATAAAATACGTTATGAACTCAGAATCAATTAGAAAGATTCCACTATAGGTATTGATAACCTAAAATAACAATAGTATAACTTACCAGCCAAGAAAAAGACTAAAAAGTTATCAAGATATTCACGGCATATCATACTTATATTTCTATTTTTAAAAGAATAAAAAGAAAAAGAATAAATATATTGTGATGTTGAAAACAGAAGATCTGAAGGCGGAAATCCGTCGTATGTGTCAAGAGAAAGATGCTATCATTCTCGCACACTATTATACAATAGGTGATATTCAGGATATCGCTGATTTTGTAGGTGACTCTTTGGCTTTGGCTCGTAAGGCTGCAGAGACAGATGCTAAGATTATGGTTATGTGTGGTGTCCATTTTATGGCTGAAACCTGTAAACTGCTCTCGCCTGATAAGATGGTACTTTGTCCTGATCTGGAAGCTGGCTGTTCTCTGGCAGATTCATGCAAGGCTGAAGACTTAAAGAAGTTCAAGGATGAGCATCCTGGCTATCAGGTTATATCTTATGTGAATACCACAGCTGCCGTAAAGGCACTGACAGATGTTGTCGTAACCAGCGGTAATGCCAAGAAGGTTGTTGATCAGTTGCCAAAGGATGCAAAGCTAATATTTGGACCTGACTATAACTTAGGCAACTATATCAATGAGGTAACAGGACGTGATATGTTGCTTTGGAATGGTGGTTGTCATGTTCATGAGCGGTTCTCAGTAGAGAAGATACTTGAACTGAAGAAACAGTATCCTGAAGCCGTAGTGATGGCTCATCTGGAGTGTAAGGCACCAGTATTGGCTGTCGCTGAGGTTAAGGGAAGTACGGCTACGATGCTGACCTATGCGCAACAGAGTGATAAGAAACAGTTTATTGTGGCTACAGAGGCTGGTATTCTGCATGAGATGCAACGTACTTGTCCTGACAAGGAATTTATCCCTGTTCCTCCTGAAATCAGCGAGAGTGGCTTAGAATGTAGTTGCAACGAGTGTAATTATATGAAGCTGAATACGCTTGAGAAAGTCTATAACTGTCTGAAGAACGAATCACCACAGATAGAGATTGATCCAGAAATAGCGAAAGAAGCTGTGAAACCTATAGAAAGAATGCTGGAGTTGAGTTAAGCTCCAGCATTCTTTTTTTATTTGATGACTGCTATCTTGCAACAAGTGCCACTTCTGCCGTCGGAAGTGGCTGTTATGACGAAATAAATGCCACTTGCTACGCGCTTACCGCTTTTATCGCAACCATCCCAAGTAAACATACCTCCGTTACTCCTGCCTTCAGCTATCACAGCACCATTTGAAGCTGTAATCTTGACGTCTGCATCATAACTTAATCCTACGATGGTAATCAGACCTGTATAGTCTGGCGTCACAGGATTCGGATAGGCATATACATTATCATCTGTCATGGTCTCTGAAGTCTCTGTAGCATCACTCATATAGGAGCAGAGTCCGTTTTCTGTAGCGAAAAATACCTCACCTGACTTTTGATTGATTTTGATATCATTGATGATATTTGAAAGCAGTTTGGAATTGTCTGTCTTGAAATGATGTATCTGTGTAAGATTATCTGCACTTATCAGATAGGCACCATTGTCAGTTGTTCCAAACCATTTTCTATTGCCTGGATCTATGCAGATACTGGTAATGGTGACACCACTCAGCAGATAGTCAGCATAGCTTGTTCCGTCATTACGTGGTACTTTTACCTGTTGCAGCGTAATAGTCGGGTTACCTATTTCCTTTTTATCTATATAGAAAGGTCCTACACCAGTACCAATCCAGATATTCCCATCTCTGTCTTCTGCTATCGACTTAACGGTTGTTGGAATAATAGTTGTACCATCTTGGTTTGAAAAAGATTTATATACGATGGCTTCTTCTGAGTTCATATCGTAGCAGATAACTGAAGATGAATCCCAATGGTCATTTACCCACCAGAGCAGTCCTCTACTGTCAATTATCATCTGTCGCATTCCCTGCATAGAGAGTCCGGAGTTGCTATCATAGAGTGATTCATCGTCAAGATCATGCCATTCGTGATCTGGTGTCAGTTTGAAAAGAGAACTCTTGTTACTGTGATTATTAATAACCCATAGATTACCAGCAGCATCAAATTTGATGCCTTTCACGATGATGTAGTTTCTCAAATAGGTTCCACGAGAATATGCTGATACGAGCGGACTGTTATCTTCATTATAGAATTTAACCAACTTACCATCCTTGAACTCATAAAGTCCTGTTCTCCCTCCAGCGAATACGTGAGTTTGGTCTTTAGGATCGACATCAATACAGTCTATATCGATATAGTCAAAGTCTGTGATGGTACTGATATCATCCTGATAAATCTGCCATTCTCCGTCCTTTAGTACCTGAATACAGCCTGGGTAAACTTTTTCTATATATGAAGTGTATTCGCCAGCAGTTGTCAATAGCTGGTTATTTACAAACTTCATCTCAAAGAAATGATTGACTTCAGGACCGCCTGGACTGAGGGTACTTACCACAGGTTTGTATTTCTCCAGATTCTGGTATTCATCGTAATCAGGTAATGTCGTAGGATATTCAGGATGTGATGGAGTATAGGTACCTGTTACTTCAGCTTTCTGCATATTAATCTTCACATAGCCAAATGGACAGTCCAACCAAGCATAGATACCATCAATTATTATTTTGTTAACGGTTTTATCTTCTGTCATAGTCTTGTTGTAGATGGCAGAGATATTGATGATTTTCCCTGAAGTATCTATTAAATCGATATTCGCATTTTTATAAATGGCTATTAATCGCTTGGCAGTAGGATTCCAAGCTATATGTGTGATATAGGTATCACTAAGACCATTTATCCTATCATATGTTGTGATGCTCTTGTCATTTTGGTTGTACTGATAAAGATCATTTGAAGCCAAAACAAAGAGATAATGACTGGCTTCACAGATATTCTGTACTTCGTGATAAGCCAGATAGTTTTTCCAGGTACCAACCTGTGCGTGAAGTGGCAATGCGATAAAAAAGTAAAAAGGTATGAACCATTTTACTATACTTTCAATTGTGTATTTTGTTGATTTCATACCTTTTATAATATATTGTTATGTTTATTTTCCTAGAAGAAAGTCTGCCAGTTTCTTGACGGCCCTTGCCCGATGACTGATATGGTTTTTGATTTCCATACCAAGTTCAGCAAATGTTTCCTCATACCCGTCAGGTTGGAAGATGGGATCGTAACCGAATCCCTCTCCTCCCCTACGTTCTTTGATGATCTGTCCTTCGACGATACCTTCGAACTGATGGATTTCCTTAATGCTTGTACATCCACAAGGACAGACATCCTTCTTTAATATTAACGCAATAACTGTGCGAAATCTTGCACGACGATTGTTATTTTCTCCTAATTCCCTAAGTAATCTGCTCATATTCGCCTCAGCATCGTGACTGGCTTCATGGGCTCCAGCTTCCATACTGGCATAACGGGCAGAATAAATACCAGGTGCACCGTTGAGTGCATCAACTTCCAGCCCTGTATCATCTGCAAAGACGCTGATATGATAGTGGTCGTAGATATATTGGGCTTTCTGCAGCGCATTTTCTTCGAGTGTCTTCCCTGTCTCAGGAATATCCACATCGCAGCCGATATCCTTCAGTGACAAAACCTCAATAGTATCGCCCAGAATAGAACGGATTTCATCAAGCTTATGCTGATTGTTTGTAGCGAATACTATTTTCATTTTTCTTTAACTGTTAGTTCTTTTTCTTTCTTTTTCTCTTGCTTGATCTTCACTTTCATCTCATCGAAGCCTTCACCATAGACGCCGATGACAGCACTCTGAGATACGAAAGCCTGAGGATCAATCATCTTGATAAGACGGAACATATTGACACTCTCATTCTTCTTGGCAAGGATACAGAGCACTTTAATTTCCTGTCCAGTGTACCAGCCGTGACCATCGAGAATGGTGACGCCATGATTCATCTTAGTGCCAATGGCATTAGCTATTTCCTGCCATTTCTTTGTGAAAATAAAGAATTGGACAGACTGTCGGCGGGCATTCATCACATAGTCGAGTGTATAGTTCTCCATAGCCATCACGCAGAAGCCGAACATCACCTTATGAGCTCGTTCTGTATAGGAACCAAACTGTGGGAAGAACATACAGGAGCCAATGATACAGAAGTCGGCAGCAATAAGAACATTACCCAAAGAGACGTTGGGATGGAACTTATTCACTGAGGCAGCAATGATATCTGTGCCACCAGTAGAACCGTTATGTGTAAATACAGTAGCCAAAGCAATACCCGTAATCACACAACCGATAATCATCGACATGAAATCCTGTCCCTCACCCATCAGTTTGAAAGGCAGTCCGTTCGCTTGCTTAGGCAGTATATCCTGTGCGAACATCAGCATGAAGTAGAGGGTGAAGATAGCGAAGATGGTCTTCATCATGAACTTGAAGCCAAGAATCTTCAGGGCCACCATCAGCAGGATGCCATTGATGATGATATAGGTATTCTCCAAATGGAATCCCGTAGCATAGTAGATAATAGCCGAAAGACCTGTCACACCTCCTGCCACAATCTGGTAAGGCATCAGGAATACGGTAAAGGCTATGGTGTAAAGAAAGAGACCAAGGGTTATAAATAGATAATCCTTGACCTCATTCCAGATGATTTTATGATTGACTGTCATGTTACTTCTTCAGCACGATGTTCACCATACGCTTAGGGACGATGATAACCTTCATGACCTGCATGCCTTCGAGATACTTCTTCGAACGTTCATCTGCCAGCACTGCCTCTTCGATGGTCTTATTGTCGGCATCAGCTGCAAACGACATCTCAAAACGAGCTTTACCATTGAAGGCAACACCCAGCTTCACTTGGCTCTCTACGAGATATTCCTCATTCCATGTAGGCCACAGAGAATCGCAGACACTACTCTCGCCTCCCAGTTGCTCCCAGAGCTCTTCAGCAATATGTGGTGCAAACGGAGCGATGAGGATGACAAGCGTCTTCAGCATCTCCTTGTTCTTGCACTTCTGCTGAGAAAGTTCATTCACGCAAATCATGAAGGCAGAGATAGAAGTGTTGTAACTGAAGGTCTCGATATCCTGTGATACCTTCTTAATCAGCTTGTGTACACTCTTAAGATTGTCTGCCGTAGCCTCGCTCTCATCGAATCCGTTCTGATAGAGGTTCCAGAACTTGCGGAGGAAACGGTGACAACCATCAATACCGTTGGTATCCCAAGGTTTCGACTGCTCTACAGGACCCAGGAACATCTCATAAAGACGGAGCGTATCAGCACCATATTTCTCGACGATCATGTCCGGATTGACCACATTGAACATCGACTTCGACATCTTCTCAATAGCCCAACCACACTTGTATTGTCCGTTTTCGAGGATGAACTCAGCATTCTCATACTCTGGACGCCAAGCCTTGAAGGCCTCAATGTCGAGGATATCAGCGCTGACGATGTTGACATCTACATGGATAGGTGTCGTGGTATATTGATCTTTCAGACCAAAGCTGACAAACTTACCCTTATCAGCACCCTCGTCTTCAATACGATAGACAAAGTTAGAGCGACCCTGAATCATACCCTGATTGACAAGTTTCTTGAAAGGCTCGTCCTCACAAGAATAACCTGAATCATAGAGGAATTTATTCCAGAAACGAGAGTAGATCAGGTGACCAGTAGCGTGCTCCGTACCTCCTACATAGAGATCTACATTGCGCCAGTATTCGTCAGCATCACGACTCACAAGAGCCTTCTCGTTCTTAGGATCCATATAGCGCAGATAGTAAGCGGAACTTCCAGCGAAACCAGGCATTGTGTTCAGCTCGAGTGGGAAGACTGTCTTATTGTCAATCTCATCCTTTGAAACTACCTTGTCGAACTTCGTATCCCAAGCCCACATCTTAGCACGACCCAATGGGGGCTCACCAGTCTCCGTGGGCTTGTACTCATCAATCTCAGGCAACTCTAATGGTAGACACTCCTTTGGAATCATATAAGGCATATCATCCTTGTAATATACGGGGAACGGCTCACCCCAGTAGCGCTGGCGGGAGAATATGGCATCGCGCAGACGATAGTTCACTTTCACACGACCCAGACCCTGCTCTGTCACGAATTTCTTCGTAGCAGCGATAGCTTCCTTAACTGTCAAGCCATTAAGGCTGAACTTGCTGCTTGCAGAGTTACACATGATACCCTCTTTGGCATCGTAACTCTCCTCGCTCACGTCGGCACCCTCAATCAATGGGATAATCGGCAGGTTGAAGTGCTTGGCAAAGGCATAGTCACGAGAGTCGTGAGCAGGTACGGCCATGATGGCACCAGTACCATAACCAGCCAATACGTATTCTGCAATCCAGATGGGGATTTTTTCGTCAGTAAACGGATTGATAGCGTAAGAACC